>Ga0233430_1002854_pt1 | contig 18672 bp, 20 predicted proteins | sample SI_118_April2016_2_FD_179883 | JGI IMG/M metagenome (GOLD analysis project Ga0233430, IMG submission 179883) | Seawater microbial communities from Saanich Inlet, British Columbia, Canada - SI_118_April2016_150_MG | ecosystem: Environmental > Aquatic > Marine > Inlet | place: Canada: British... | reverse complement strand
AATCACAATATAAAAATGATTTTCAAGTAATTTTGGGTGATATTCGAGATTATGATTCGGTTTCAAAAGCCATGGACGGATGCGATGCTGTATTTCATTTAGCCGCATTAATAGGCATACCTTATTCCTACATATCACCGCTAGCCTATATACGAACTAATATTGAGGGCACATACAATGTGCTGGAAGCCGCGAAAAATTTGAATATCGAACAAGTATTGATTACTTCAACAAGTGAAACATATGGAACGGCGCAATATGTCCCAATTGATGAGAAACACCCTTTGGTTGGGCAGTCACCTTATTCTGCCTCTAAAATTGCTGCAGATCAATTAGCCATTAGCTATTATAAATCATTTAAACTACCGGTAAAGATAGTTAGACCTTTTAATACTTACGGGCCAAGACAATCTGCAAGAGCGATCATTCCCACGATTATATCGCAACTACTCAATGGCAAAACAGAAATTGAATTAGGTAATCTCTCGCCTACCCGTGATCTTGCTTTTGTAAAAGATACATGTGCCGGGTTTGCAGAAATTTATAAATCAGAAACTTTGTTTGGAGAAGTCACAAACATAGGAATGAAAGCCGAAATCTCTATTGGTGATTTAACACAATTAATTGCAAAATTAATGAAGGTTGAATTGACGATCAAATCAAGTGAAGAAAGAATTCGCCCTGAAAATAGTGAAGTGGAGAGACTTTTTTGTGATAATGCTAAATTATTAAAGCATACTTCATGGAAACCGAATTATACTCTTGAACAGGGTATTGGTGAAGTTATTGAATGGATGAAAAAACCTGAAAATTTGAATTATTTTAAATCTGATAAATATAATGTATAAAATTCCATTATCTGTCCCGTCTTTAAATGGCAATGAATTAAAATATGTTAAAGAATGTCTTGATACTGAGTGGGTTTCATCTGCGGGTAAATATGTGGATCTATTTGAACAAAAGATTGCCGAATATACCGGCTCAAAATATGCAATTGCATGTGTGAACGGAACTGCTGCAATTCAAGTCTCTTTGCGACTAGCAGGCGTTGGGGCTGGTGATGAAGTCATTGTAAGCACATTAACATTTATTGCCTCCGTGAATGCCATTACGTATAATAATGCAACGCCAATTTTTATGGATGCAGATAAATATTACAATTTGGATTCTGAAAAAACGATTGAATTCATCCGTCAAGAAACTGTTTTCCGCGATGGATTTACTTACAGCAAGACTACAAATAATAAAATTTCCGCCATCGTGCCCGTACACATATGGGGGAATGCAACTTGGCAGGATGAACTTGTTCCGTTGTGTGAAGAGCGGAACATTGCTGTTGTAGAAGATGCCAGCGAGAGTCTGGGCACGGTGTATACAGCAGGGAAATATGAAGGTCGAAGCACAGGTACTATTGGTAAACTTGGCTGCATTTCATTTAATGGTAACAAGGTCATCACCGCTGGTGGGGGAGGCATGATTCTTACTGATGATAAACAATTAGCTAATAAAGCCCGTTATCTCACCACTCAAGCCAAAGATGATCCAGTGCGTTATATTCACCATGAGATTGGTTACAATTTTCGTCTTACTAACATTCAGGCTGCCCTAGGAGTTGCACAACTGGAGCAGTTGCCATTATTTTTAAAATGTAAAAGAAAAATTTTTAAACAATATCAGTCCGGTTTGAATAATATAGATGGTCTTGATCTTGCAGACGTACCAGACTATGCTAACAATAATCACTGGATGAATTTATTACAAATAGATAGCGAAGTTTATGGCGAAGATTGGGAATTGCTTATGCAAAGGTTAAAGGAAAAAGGAGTTCAGACTCGACCAGTTTGGTTTTTAAACCATTTGCAAAAGCCCTATCGCAAATGCCAAAATTATGAACTTGGAAGAGCAGAAAAACTTTTTAACAAAAGCTTATGTTTGCCATCTTCAATAAATTTGACAGATGATCAAATCAATAGTATAGTTATATTTTTATCAGATAGATGAAGATTTGTTTTTTAACAAAAAAAGGATAAACTTTAAGTAATAGGGGCAATTGCTATAACTAAAAAAATAACAAACGATATTTTTTATGGCAATTTTCCTGAGTTATTATTGTCGAAGCTTGTGTCCTCGTTTCAAAATCAGATCAATACAATCTATAATATTTCAATCTCTGTCCCATCATTCAATGAAAAGAAGGAATAATAATGAGCGAAAAATTATTGTTAATTGTTGGTGGTAAGTCTACCGCTCTTGAAATATTTGAAGTAGCCTCTTCTTTTTATTGTGATAAATATTCGAAGATTTATTTTCTAATTGGAGATTCAGAAAAAAAAAGTGTTGATAACCAAATATTTGATTCAGAATTGAAGGATTATGCGAAAAAGTACTCCTATGAATATATATTATCCATTAACAATCAAAAAATTAGATTAAGGATTCAAAAAATGATGGAAGAACATTTTATTTCACCAACCAATATAATACACCCTTCTGCTATCATATCTAATTCTTCCCAAATTGGATTAGGAAATTATATAGCTGCCAATTGTGTTTTGTCTGCTAATTCTTCAATAGGGAATAATAATATAATTAATTTCAATTCTACCATTGGTCATGATTCACAATTAATGGACCATGCAATTCTTAATCCAGGTGCACGAATCAGCGGGAATGTGAAAATTGGATCCAGAGTTTTAATAGGTTCTAATTCATTTATTTTCCAAGGTAAACATATCGGTAATGATACTGTAATTGATGCGCTAACTTATATTGATAGAGATATTGAAAGTAATCGTATATGCACTAGTAAAAACACTAAAGTATTAAAAAGGGTGGTCTATTAAAATGGAAGCAAAGGTCATTGAAATTATTTTATTAGTTCTTAATAACAATCAAATGAATATATCTAAAAAAATAAATCGCTCGATGTCATTAACAGATGATCTTGGATTTGATTCATTAATGTTAGCTGAGCTCACTGTTCATATTGAAGAAGAGTTTGATGTAGATATATTCGAAACGGGTATTGTAAACACAATTGAAGAAATACTGAAAAAACTTTCGAAATGAGGCAGAATAATTTTTTTAGTTGATAAAAATATAGAATATTCATACCAAGATTTATTAATCAGATTAAATCATAATAGCACTTATTACCCTGGTTCAGTTTTCCCGCTTCTTTTTGATTTTTTATCCAATTTTTTTAAAGCATTGGTAAACAACTTAGATATTACCCTGCTAGATAGTGACTTTTCTGATTCTGAACTAAAGCAATTCGGTCTTTTTCAATTAACTTCAAAAAAAGTGGCTTTTAACGCAGTAAAACTGAAAAGTAAGGAAGATTTAATTAATAGGGTTGAGATATCAAAATCTATCATTACTATATTTACCAGTGGGACTACCGGATTGCCTCAACGAGTTACTCATACGATTAAATCTTTAACTCGCATGGTTCGAACTGGGGATAAGCATTTAAATAAAACGTGGGCTCTAGCTTATAATCCATCCCATATAGCTGGTGTTCAAGTTATCTTACAAGCACTTCTTAATGGAAATGCAATAGTAAATATTTATAATAATTCTACTCAACAATCAGATTTACTGTTAGATAAATATCAAGTTACCCATATTTCCGCTACCCCAACTTTCTATAGGATGTTGGTAAGCTCAGACAAAGTTCAGATAACTGTTGAGCGATGTACCTTAGGAGGTGAGAAATCAGATAAGATAATTTTGAATAAAGTTGAAAAAAAATTTCCTATGGCTAAATTAAATAATATTTATGCTTCCACAGAATTTGGATCGATTTTGGTATCAAAAAATGATGCTTTTTCAATACCTGAAGAAATAAAATTATTAGTAAAAATCAAGAATAATCAGCTGATAATTCACAGTTCCTTAATCGCTGATAATGAATTTACTTCTGATGAATGGTACCCAACTGGAGATATAGTAGAGTTTATTGATGAAAAAGATAAATTTTTTAGAATCACTGGAAGAATTTCCGAAATAATAAACATTGGTGGCTATAATGTAAATCCAATTGAAATTGAAGAATCTATATTAAGTTTAAATTATATAGAAAGTGTTAGAGTATATGGTCGTGATAATTCAGTGATGGGAAAAATATTATGTGCTGATATTAAATCGGACATTCAAATTAAAGTACCAGAAATAAGAAAGACACTCGCATCAAAATTACAGCCATTTAAAATCCCTAGAATTATTAAACAAGTTGGTGATATTAGTTTAACCCGAACAGGAAAGACAAAACGTAACTGATGAACATATTGATTACTGGTGTATCTCAAGGATTAGGATTAGAGGTCCTTTCCATAACTCTCGAAGCTGGGCACTCTGTTTATGGCATAAGTCGCTCAAAAAGTCAAGATTTAGAAGCTATTGGAAGTAAATATCCAGATCATTTTTTCTGGAAATCTGTTGATCTTATGACGGAAAAAAATATTCAAAAAGTAATTTTTAAAAGTTTTATAGGGACAAAGACTCCAATCCATGGTATTGTGAATAATGCAGCTGTAGCCTATGATGATTTGGTGACTAATTTGAATTCAAATTCATTAGAAAGTATGTACCAAATAAATGTATTCAATCCTATGATAATAGTAAAGTATGGAATCCGGAATATGCTTTTACATAGAATAAGTGGAAGCATAGTTCACCTCTCATCAATTAGTGCACATACCGGGTACAAAGGATTAGCTATGTATGCATCAACGAAAGGAGCATTAGAGGCTTTCTCAAAAAATGTAGCTCGTGAATGGGGAGGGATGAAAATCCGCTCAAATTGTTTAGTAGCTGGTTTTATGGAGACAGGCATGTCAAGTTCACTCTCAGCAGAACAAAAAGAAAGAATTTATAATCGGACTTCGATGAAACAAGCCACATCACAAAATAGTGTTGCCGAAACTATATTATTTCTTTTAGGTGACGAGGCTTCTTCAATAACAGGCCAGAATATCTTTGTTGATTCTGGAACCATTTAATAATATAGGGTCAATTATTATTGCAGAAACCAACGTTAGTTAAGTAGTGAAAAATTAGATGAATAAAATACTTATAATAGCACCCCATCCAGATGATGAAACACTCAGCAGCGGAGGAACACTTTTAAAGCATAGGTCAACTGGAGATGAAATCCATTGGTTAATTATTACAAATATTTCAGAAAAAGATGGCTGGGGAATTGAAAAAATTATAGAACGACAAGAAGAGATTAAAAAAGTGTCGAAGGCATACGGATTTAAGTCAGTACATAAACTAGATTTCCCAACAATGAAGCTTGACAGTATTCCAATGTCAACGCTTGTTGAAAGAGTAAGTAATATAATTAGCAAAATTAGACCTCATATCATTTATCTTAATGATGAAAACGATATCCATACGGATCATCAGATATCATTCAAGGCCAGTATGAGTTCAGTTAAAAGTTTCCGCCACCCTTATATTCAACGAATTCTGATGTATGAAACATTATCAGAAACTGAGTTTACAGCGCCATTAGAGGGTAAAGCTTTTCAGCCAAATGTTTTTGTTGATATTACCAATTATTTTGAGCAAAAATGTTCAATTATGTTGGAATATACTAGTGAAGTTATGGAGCCTCCATTCCCTCGAAGTATTGATGTCATAGAAGCACTGGCTAAGTATAGGGGGAGCCGGATTGGAGTTAAATATGCTGAGGCATTTTCACTATTATATGAAAAAGCATGAATAATTTAAAGATTATATTTATTGGAGGATTAAGCAATGGAAAGATTGTTCTTGAATATCTTCAGTCCAATAAATATGTTGACCTTCCTTTAATAATTACACATCCAATAAATCATCCTGTACCAAGATATGTGGATTTATCAACAATTTTTATGGGAGATAATATCAAAAAAGAACTTGATGCAAATATATTTACAACTCTTATAGATGATTATAAACCGGATTTTATATTTGTTGCTGGATGGTCAGGAATGCTAACTGAGGAATTAATATCTATACCTAGATTAGGTACGATTGGATTTCACCCATCCAAGTTACCTAATGATAGAGGAAGGTCTGTGTTGGCCTGGCAAATTGAAGCGGGATATAATGAAACTGCATTAAGCATGTTTTATTATAATGAATTACCAGATTGTGGTGATATAATTGCTCAGGAAGAATTAAAAATTGAGCAAAATGATTATATAAATAATGTATTAGATAAGGTAGATGATTCTACTTACAATTTGATGACTGCATACTTCCCCCTATTGAGGAAGGGTAATGCACCAAGGAAACCACAAAGTATAAATGATGGTAACTTTAGGAGATTGAGAACTGATAGTGATTCAATCATTGATTGGAACAATAATGCGGATACTATTTTCAATAAAATAAGAGCTATTTCTAAACCTTATCCTGGATCAATTGGTAAAATAGGTAAAAATAGATATCGTATATGGAAGGCGGTTCCTTGGGATACCCCTGATGGAATGGAAAAAGAAAATATTGGTAAGCATATTATTGAAAGGGAAAGTGGTATGCCAATTGTTAAATGTAGAGATAGGTGTATTAAAGTATTAGACCATGAAAAAATCTAAAACATTAGTTTTAGGTGTCAATTACAAAGGTGTGGAAAACTATGTTAAGGATTATTTTAAATCTATCAAGAATCAAGATACGAATCAATTTGACCTTTTAATTCTTAATGATAATGCATCCTCTTTGGGAATTGGAGAAATGAATGTTAATGTTGATGAGATAAAGATTTCTGGAAATAAGTCACCAGCACAGATTCGATATGATGGGTTGAATTATGCTATAAAGAATGACTATCAAAATCTAATTTTTTCAGATCTCGATGATTTTTTTTCAATGAATAGAATTTCATTATCCATAAGTGCACTACAAAAGTATGACTTTGTTTTTAATGAAATTCATTTGACTGATCAGAAAAGTAAAATAATTGATAAAAATTATTTTAATAAAATATGCCCAGGGAAAAGTGTTGATACATTTAACCAAATACTTGATTATAATTGTTTGGGTTTAACACATACAGGAATCAATCTAGAATCAATAAAGAATTTTTACCTTCCAGAAAATATAATTGCAGTGGATTGGTGGCTTTTTACTATTCTTTTATTAAATGGTGCAAATGGTAAGTACATTGACAATGCTATAACCTATTATAGACAAACTGATGAAAATTTGGTAGGTATGAAAAAACAACTTAATGAAAATCGCTTGAAAACAGGGATCATGGTTAAACAAATACATTATAGCAATATTATAAAATATTGTATTCAAAATAATTTGGAAATAGCACTGAAAAGTTATGCATTAAAAAAGGATGGTATCCTTGAGTTGAAATTGGCATTAAAAAACTTAGATTTTCAGAAGAGGTACATCAACATCATTAATTCTAAACTTGATGATTTATACTGTGGTTGGTGGAGTGAAATACTTGATTTAAAAACATGGAGAACATATGCAAACTGATTTTTTCGAAGAAATAAAGAAACGCAAGGATCCCTACATCATTGCTGAACTGGGTTCTAACCACAATGGCGATATGGGCCTTGCCAGAAAGTTGATTGATGCTGCGAAAGATTCTGGTGCAGATTGCGTTAAGTTTCAGAGTTGGACAAAAAATTCCGTCTTTTCAAAAAAAAAATATGAGGATAACTTTTTTATTGCGGATGATTATCGGGACCGCAATGATTTCACTCTTGAAGAAATTGTTGAAGCATATTCAATTTCTGAAAGACAGTTAAGGGAAATGTATGATTATTCTCGTAAACTAGGTATTGATTGCGTCTCTACCCCATTTTCAAAAAAGGAAACGGACTTTCTTGTGGACGAATTGGATGTTCCTTTCATAAAGATCGCATCTATGGACTTGAACAATTATCCATTTTTAGAATACATTGCTAAAAAAGATAAACCGATGGTATTATCTACTGGCTTAAGTGAACTTTATGAAATCGATAAAGCTATTCATACTATAGAGTCTACTGGAAATGATCGACTTGTTATTTTACATTGTGTCGCTATTTATCCCACGCCCGATGAAAACGTCAACCTAAACAATATCGATACTCTTCAAAAATTGTATCCATATCCAATTGGATTTTCGGATCATACTTTAGGTTATTCAATTCCTTTAGCTTCCGTAGCTAAAGGAGTATGTTTGATTGAAAAGCATTTTACACTAGATAAGGATATGGAAGGATGGGATCACAAAGTCTCAGTTACACCAGATGAAATGAGAATAATTGTTGAAGAGTCGAAAAGAATCAGTAAAGCTATGGGATCTTCAAGGATAATTTCCACAGAAGATGATATCAGAAAGACTGAATTTCGCCGCAGTATTGTAACGACAAGAAATATGAAATCAGGTGAAATCATTAAATCATCGGACTTGAACGCTAAACGTCCCGGTACAGGTATCCCTCCAGGTGCCCTACGCTATGTTACCGATCGAACCTTGAAAAATGATGTGGGAGAGGATGAAATATTGAATTGGGAAGATCTAGTTTAATAGGATGATAGCAATTATTCCTGCAAGAGGTGGAAGCAAAGGGCTCCCTGGAAAAAATATTAAGTTGCTTAATGAGAAACCTCTGATGGTATATACTATTGAAGCGGCATTGCAGTCAAAACTTATTCATAGAGTTATTGTATCAACTGATGATAAAAAAATTGCTGATATTGCAATCGCTAGCGGGGCAGAAGTCCCGTTTTTGCGACCTGGGTACTTATCTACTGATACTGCTTTAGCAATTGATAATTACATCTATACTTTGGATAGATTAAATAAAGGAACTAGAGAGCAAATTAGTGAATTTATTGTTTTACAGCCAACTTCACCATTACGTACTTCAAGCGATATTGATAATGCAATTGAACTCTTTAAGCAAAAAAATGCCGACTCTGTAATTTCATATACGGAAGAATCACATCCTGTTTTTTGGCACAAAAAAATAAACAAAGATTTGTCTTTTATAGATATTTTTAAGAGTAAACTGGCTAACAGGCAGGATTTTGACAAGAGTTACTACCCGAATGGTGCCGTGTTTGTTTTTAAAACAGATTTAATAAAAAACAAAAAATATTATTCAAAAAAATCTTTTGCATATATAATGCCCCGAAGGCGCTCTGTAGATATTGATACTTTAGATGATTTTAAATTTGCAGAATTTTTATTCTCACAAAAAATTAACTATAACAATAACGAAAATGAAATTATTTAAAACGCTTAAGGAAATAAAGAATATTTATTCTAAAGGTGGTAATATGATGAATTATCTTAAGAATAAAACAAATACCAATCAGAATACCATTGAAGCAATATTGATCAGCTATGATTTTCAGGCGGGAAATTATATTAAAAAAGCAAAAAAAAATCCTGAGTTAGAAGAACTGCATTCTAATAATATAATCAATGTGATAAAAAAATATAAAGTTTTTGGTTAATGCCAACAAGGAGTGTTCAAGAACCCAAATGGTAATAAAAGTACAACTAATATGAAGATATTAAAAGATAACATTCAAAAGTATCAGATTTCTGATGCTGAAAATATTCGAGAAGCTATTAAACACCTTGATATTGGAGGAATTGGTTTTATTACTATTATTGATAAAGGAAAAAAAGTAAGAGGGATTATTACCGATGGAGATTTCAGAAGAGCAATTCTTAAAGGCATTAGCTTAGATTCGAACGTCTTAGACATTGCAAATAAAGATTTTAGTTTTGTAGAAGGTAATTATTCTGAGAAAGAAGTAATTAACTTGTTTCTGAAAAGAAATATTTTTATAATCCCTGTTCTTAAAGAAGGTAGGCTTTTTGCTATATTACATAGAGGAGACTATGAATTAGCCCAAAAATTTATTATTTCTAATAAAAAAAGAGATATTTCTGTGGTAATAATGGCAGGTGGTAAAGGTATGCGAATGAAACCTTTCACCAATATCCTCCCTAAACCACTTATTCCTATTGGAGAGCAATCTATTCTAGAGGTTATAATGGATAGGTACAGTTTGTTTTTTAATGCCAACTTCTTTATATCCGTAAATTATAAAGCCAATGTGATAAAGGCTTATTTAGATGAGTTTAAGAATAAATATGATTTTTCCTTTATAGATGAGGATAAGCCTTTAGGGACAGGTGGTGCCTTGCAATTTTTAAAAAATAAAATTAAGGGGCCAGTTTTTGTTTCGAATTGTGATATTATAATTAAATCAAATTACCAGGACATTTACGAAAAACATTTAAAAAATGGATATGACATTACGATTGTTGCCTCGATGATGCATTATAAAATCCCATATGGAGTTTGTGAAATAAATAAAAGTGGCCTACTTAATAAAATGGTAGAAAAACCGGAATTTGATTTTTTAGTAAATGCTGGCATGTACATTATCAATCCTACAATGCTAAAATATATTCCAGAAAACAAATTTTATAATATTACTGATCTAATTAACATTGGGAAAAAGGATGGAAAAAATATTGGCGTATATCCTGTTTCTGAGAAAGCCTATTTGGACTTAGGTCAATGGAGCGAATATGAAAAAAACACTGGAATTTCCTAAAGAGGACGAGGCATGAACTATTGAATGATAGACCTAATAAAAAGCAAACGATGATTTGAATGACTTTTAAATACACCAGTTTAATAAATTCTGGTTTGCGTGGTTTAATATCACTATCGAAGTTTGTTTTAACACTAGTTATTGCTTCAAAGTTTGATTTATCTATATTGGGGGAGTATTCACTTGTTGTGAATGCAGTTTTAATTACAATATTTATTATAGGGTTTGAGGTTTATCAATATACAAGCCGATCGATTATAATAGACCCCAAAGATCAATTTCAATATATTCAGAAACATTTTATATATATAGTTACAGCATTTTTGTACATCAGTCCTCTCTTTTACCTATTCTTCCATTTTGGTGTAATTAAGATGGACTATTTAATTCCACTCTATATTTTACTGCTATTTGAGCTTATTTCTAATGAACAATATCGGCTTTTAATAGCATTAAAACATCCTATTTTTGCAAATCTAGTATTATTTATACGAACAAGTATATGGATATATTTGTTCTTAATATTGTTGAAACTCAAATTTTCCTTAGCAGATCCTCTCTTAGTTATTATTAAGTTTTGGTCCATTGGAGCATTCATAAGCATCTTAATACCATTAGTGTATTTTATAAAGATACATAAGGGTAGTTTTGGGAAGATTAAAGGACTCCCAAGTTTTTCACTAATTGTTAACTATTGGAAACAATGTTATGTGTTATTTTTTGCATCTATAGCATTGATGCTGATAAATATTGTAGATAAATTTGTAGTTGACTTTTACTGTGAAAAAACCGTTCTAGGTGTTTATTCCTTGTATTTCAGTCTTACTAGTATGGTATTTACCTTTGTATTAGCGGGAGTAATTTCTGTTACATACCCTCATTTGGTTGAATCATATCAACTAGACAAGAGTAGATATAAACGTGAATTAAGACAGTTTTCTAAGCGCTTGTTAATATCTTCGCTATTAATGGGCTTGCTAAGTGTTATTATTTTCAAGGCTTACTTGTACTTTAATGCTCAAGAAGTGGAAAAACTGAGCCTTATTTATGAAAACATGAGTGCTTATGTTTTATTGTTGATATCATTTATTATCTATACGCTGCATATGAAGTTCCATTATGAATTATATGCAACTAAAAATGATGCAGCTATAATGAAAGCAAACTATGTGACGTTTATAATCTACTTGTGTATACTTGTCCCGTTTACAAATGCATTCGCTATTCTGGGAGCAGCAGGTGCTCACTTGGTCGCTTCAATTTCAATGTTTATTTTAAAGAAAAGGTTTGCCATAAAATACGATGCAATAAGGGGCTTAGAATGAAAAAAGGATTGATGATTATTGGTAAAGACGTAGATGCATACCTAGCTAATCATATTAATGAACAATATAATGCACAGCTTAATGTTGATATTGTAGTATTAAAACATCGCGATAAGCTTGAGTTTGAGAAAAAATTCTCGCATATTAAAAATATTTATTCAATGCCCGAGTATGCATATGAAAATAGTGCTTCTTATGATGCTCTTAGTGATGATGATATTGTAAAAAAAATAGAATTATTTAGTGATATTTATAATTTAAGGAATATTAATCGGTATCTTCATTATGATTTTTTTAGAGCAATTAAGAAAAAATCAACACAGCGACAAAATTATATTCGAATCCTTTCAATTCTAGATTTCTTTAGTAGTATTGAGATCTCAAACTATGATTTTTCTTATGGGGAGTTAAGCAGATCATACTACTTAATTTGTTATGATATAATGAAAAGTAGTGGAAAGGTGTACCTATCCCCAGCAAATATTGGCCCGTTAAAAGGTATATTGTATATCGACGATAAGTTTCAAATAATAAATTTTGAAGCAAAGAAGCAATCATTCATGAAATCGGATGATTACCAAAAATATATTGAGGAAGCAAGGCAGCATATTGCTGTATTTAGAGAAACACCTCAGTATAATTATCCTTTCCTATTGACTAGCTTCTCTAACAATCTCAAAAAATTAAAACACGTTTTCAGAAAGGCAAAGAATCTTATTTTAGAGTTAAGGGCTAATAAAATTGATTCTAAATTTAGGTTTGATTACATTTCAAGAAATCCTTTTTCTAGAGTTTTAGAAAGGGAAATATATTCTTTCATTAAGTCGAAATTGATAAACTTATTTTATTTTAGACAGGCAAAGATAGAGCGAAATGATTATATATTTTTCCCTTTGCACGTTCACCCTGAAACAACAACAAGTTTGTTTTCTGAGTTTTCCATAGATCATGTTAGCCAGAGCGCATCGACTATTGAGTATTTATCAAAGTCCATCCCAATAGCTAATAAGTTATTAGTCAAAGAACACCCAGCAATGATCGGTTATCGTGATTTAGGGTCTTACTCAAAGTATAATCAGTTTTATAATGTTGAGTTTGTAGGTCCTAAAATCAGCCAGTATGATGCACTTAATCAGTCTGAATATGTGGTGACATTGTGTGGTACAATTGGTGTTGAGGCTCTGATGAAGGGAAAAAAAGTCATTACACTAGGTGATGCTTATTATAATTATTTCAGAGGGGTTAAATGCATTAGCGGCATTGAAGAATTTCCTCATATGTTTAAAAATTCCGATGAGTTTGCAACCGATGATGATTTATTAAGTAAGGATTTTGCTTTTTTGATGTACTGTACACATTTTGGAGTATTTAATTTCTTGATTGATAATGATCCAAAAGTAATTTTACAAGAAAATCTTGATTTATTTACAAAAAGCATGATTCAAGAGCTTACTAATGATTAAATGCTAAGTTCTGAAAAAAGAGAACCTAATAAATTCATAGTGTCTAAAATAAAAATGAAACAAGTTTGTTTTATAACATTAGCTCTTCTATCTTTTTTCCCAAGTTTAGTATTTGTTTTGATGTTCTTATTTTTATTAGGATTTCTTTTTCGTGATGCTGGAATAAGATACATCTTTTTTTTCGGATCTCTGTTGTTCTTAACTTTGATCTCCATGATGTTACAGGAAGATTATTTTTATAAAGGTCCCATAATATCATTTCTTTTTTTATTACCTTTTTTGTTGAGCTTTATTCTTTTAAAAGATAAAAGTAGAAGTGAATACTTTTTGCTATTCTTAAAAGTTCATATTTTTATATCCTTAATTCAAATACCATTACAATTAATCCAATTCATTTCTGTATATGGATTTGAATTTGGGTTGGTATTAAGTAATAGTAGCGCGGGGGATATAGGTTTTGGCTCCTTGTACAACTCATTTGTTCTTGCTGATAAACAAATCTTATCGATGTTTTTTTTAATTTCCCTTAAAGATCACTTTTCTGTTTTATATGTTCGATTGGGGTTGCTGGCATTATTTTTTTCATTTTTGTTTATTGGTGCAAATACAACAACATTAGTACTTTTATTAAGTGTAATAATTTACTATTTGATACTGACAAACCTAAAATTGTACAAACTGAAATATATGTGGAAAAGGGTGCTAACGGTCAGTGCATTACTTTTGGCCTTTTTTGTAGTAAATAAGTTTTTTTTTACTAGTCAATATCAGCATGTAATTGGTGGAATAAATAAAGTTATTGAAAATATAAGTAACATTGGTAAAGTAAAAGCTTATGGAACAATAGCTGAAATTTATTCAGATAATCCTGAATACTTATTTTGCGGTTTAGGGAGCGGGTATTATTCCAGTAGAGTCTCATTTATTTTATCTGGAGAATACTTATGGCAAGGGGAGCATGCACTTTTAGGACTCCAACATAATAGACGATTTGATCACTATTTAAGACCATTATGGAATGATAATATTAGATTTAATAATAATATAAATGGAACAATTTTCCAACCATTCTCAGGAATTGTCACTATCTTTTCTGAATATGGGCTAATTGTGTTGCTTGCTTTTATTGCTGCCATGGTAAATTTATACATGAGGATTCCTATAGATTTGGGCAGAATTTTTATTATTTTTTCCTTTGGGATGATGTTTATTGATAATTTTCTTGAATATCCTCGTATACTTACTCCAGCAATCGTTTATATCCTTTATCTACTGAATCAGTCTAAAGGAGATGCTAATATGAAATTTATCCAGGTATAACTAAAACAGGTTATTTATAGCAAATCTGCATACATGATGTATCCAAAAATGGGAATATTGAAATATATGGTGCGGGAGTAGAATGCCAATAATTCGAATGTTAGATGGTAAGCGGTTCGTCCTTTTTTCAGTCCGGCTCAGACCTGTAGGAGTTCCAATACCATTTTATTATTTTATTCACCATATTTGGCTATATATACTAGTGATCATTGCAAATGCTTAATTTTTTATTTTAATGGTTAATGATAGGCCCATAAAAGCAATCAATCTTACAGCAGCTAAAAAATAATATTAGAGTTGCGAAATAATAATATCGTGACAAACGTGAGTGCAACCGAATTATAGCTGATTTATCGTATGATGATGGCTATCTGTAATTTGCTAAGTTTGTTGCATCAGTATTATCTTTGGTTGGTTATAATAATATGAAATTATAAAAAAAGAAAGGAGTAAAGTATGAGATTATTAATTACAGGTGGCGCGGGTTATGTTGGGCGCGAATTTATACGCCAATTTATGGTTGTGGATGAACTATGTGTTATAGATTCTCAAAGATATGGCTATAGTCGGTTTTCTGATGATGAGTTAGCAAAAATAACCTTACACATAGAGGATATAAATAATACCCAAAAGGTGAAGGAAATCATTGAGAATTTTAAACCTGAGGCAATTGTTCATTTAGCTGCTGTGCACTTTATTCCAGAATGTGAAAATAACCCTACTCTTGCTTATGATGTGAATATTACTGGCCTGATATCAATGCTTGATTCTTGTCAAGAAGGAACCCGTTTTGTATTTGCTAGTAGCGCCGCTGTTTATGCTCCAGATTCAGAGGGTCATAGAGAACATGAATCTAAAATTATGCCAATGGACATTTATGGCTTTTCAAAACTTCATGGTGAAGATATGGTTAAATACTATACTCAGAAGAAAAACCTGAATTCTACAATTGTAAGGCTTTTTAATGTAGTTGGTCCAGGTGAAACAAATCCACATTTATTACCGGAAATTTTCGCACAATTCAAATCGGGTCTTAAACAAATTAGTTTGGGAAATCTTGAACCAAAAAGAGATTATATAAATGTATCTGATGCAGCTAATGGATTTCACACTTTTGCAGTTAATACCACTGGAAAATTAGGCGAATACGATACAGTAAACCTTGGGACAGGCAATCAGTATTCCGTAAATGAAATTTTACAAAAAATTCGAGATATTAGTGATTACGAGTTTAAAGTTTATCAAGAACCTGCAAGAATGAGGGCTTCGGATCGGCCCTTTTTGTGTGCGAATGTGGGAAGACTCAATGAAAATTATTCTTTTATAGCAAAAAAGAATATTGATGACACTATTCAAGAAATGTTAGGTCGTCCTGAGATGGCTCCATTTTTAATTGAAAAATACAAGTTATGAAAGTCCTAGCTGTAATTATAATTGCTCCACATATGCAGGCTAGTGGAGCAGTTAATGCCGCCTTGGGCTTGACCCATGCACTTAGAAAAAAAATTGCAATTTCTGTGGCATTAATGGCAAATGAAGATTCTGAAGTGGTAGAAAATGATGTTAAAGTAAGGAAATTCAAATGTTCTAATTATTTTGGTTTTACTAAAAGTTTTCTTCCGAATAAATTCAGAACTCTTTTTTTTAAAAGCAAGATTGACCAATACATCAAAGAAGAAAAATTTGATTTAGTCCATATTCATAATCCTATTCCTACTTTAGAAATGAAACGTGTTGCAGAAATGTGTATTTCCCAAGGAACACCATATGTTGTTTCATCACATGGGTTCAATGAAATTATTGTTGGGAAAGAAGCATATAAGCTAAATAAATGGTACGAGACATTTGCTTGGGAAAATCTTATCCAAAAGCCCTTTTCTTTTGTAGTACAAAATGCGTCAAAAATATTTGCTTTATCCAAATATGAAATAGATGATATTTTAACTGTTGGGGTGAAAAGAGAAAATATTGAAATAGTTACTAACGGTGTTAATGAATATTATCTAGAATCACCAACCGAAGAGGAAATAGCTAAAGTACATGCTAAATTCATTTTAGGTAGTAGCAAGTCCATTCCAACCTTTGTTTTTTTAGGAAATCATACTCGGAACAAAGGGATTGATTTTCTTTTAAGTAGCTTTTTAAAGGTTGATACTCCCTTTCAATTAATAGTTTGCGGAAAAAAACGTAGTGAAATAGATTATGGTTATTTTGAATCGTTATCCGACCCGAGTCGGAAGTTTATATTTACTGATATGGTTGATGAATGGGAAATTAGAGCGCTATTTGCTGAAAGCCACTTTTTTGTTTATGGTACCTTTGCAGATACTCTACCATTAGTAATATTGGAAGCTATGTCATCAGGCCTTCCTATAATTGCAAGCCGAATTGGCGGTATTCCGTATCAAGTTGATGAGTTAAATGGTTTTGTTTTTGAAGCTGGTAATGAAACAGAATTTTGCAATATTGTTTCAAGTGTTAGTTCGGATATAAATTCAAGTTCAGACTTGGGAGCTGTTTCAAAAAACAAAGTTCTAGATAAATTTTTATGGAGTAAATGTGCTGATCAGGCAATATTATTTTACGAACAGCTGATCCATACATAATTTCCATAGTAAAGTTTGAGTTCTAAACTCGATGATTACAAATGGTGGTTATGAGAATATTATTCATAACATTAGATTTCAGCTATGAAAATAATATAGATGTGTATTAATATCAAAAATGTACATGTAAATTGACCTCCAAACTTAATGATAAATATGCTGCTGTTTAAAAAAAATAAGGCACAAAGACATAGGTTAGCAATGGATTTTGCAGCATTAACAGCTCACAGTTTAGGAAAGAGTGCGTTATGAGCAGGTTATTGTGGTGAACCAGAAAAGGAACTACGACATGTTTCAGTTTGGGCAAATAATAGGTGCCCCAATAGTAGTAGGGAGTATTGATTCCATATCTGAAGTCCTTATTCAAGAAGGTCAAGCATCATTTTCAGGATATGTTTGCATTTCTAATGTCCATATGGTAACAACGGCAAAGAAGAACGTAGCCCTAAGGTCTGCGATGGATGCTGCGATGGTAAATACTAGTGATGGGATGCCTTTAGTATGGGGTTTAAGGATGCAGGGATTTAATCAAGCTCAACGGGTATCTGGCCCTGACTTGATGATTAAGATATGTGAAAAAGCACAGAGTTCAAACACTCCTGTTTATTTCTATGGTGGATCTCCTTCAGTTGTTGAGGTGATGAAAAAAAAACTTGCTGAATGTTTCCCTGACTTGATCATTGCTGGCATTCAATCCCCTCCGATACTTCCGGACCAGCCTGAGGTGGATCCGAAAGTTGTTGGGAAAATCAAGAATAGTGGCGCTAAGATTGTCTTTGTAGGTTTGGGATGTCCAAAACAGGAGCTATGGATGCATTCTTATTCTCCGCATATACCTGCTGTTCTGATTGGTGTGGGGGCTGCATTCGACTTTTTTTCCGGAAGGGTGAAGCGAGCACCTTTGTGGATCCAAAAAATCGGTTTGGAATGGTTCTACCGGTTATGTAGTGAGCCTCAACGATTGTGGAAGCGTTATTTGGTGACAAATTCAATGTTTATTTATTACCTGTTGAGGGAAATAATTACTGGGGAAAAATGAGGGTTTGTCATAGTTTATAGTCCTTAATTTTAGTGGTTGTATACTAGAAAGATTAGGTAGCTACTTAGAAAATAATTTGTCGTATAAGTTGATTATAATATGTACTAGTGCACAATTTAATTTTAACAAATGCTCAGAAATAATACCTAAATTATTGATAAATTTATATGGGTTGGCATTCAAGAACTATTTAAAATCCTAAAATATTTTCAGTACTTTTTGGACCTAGTATAAAAAAGTGTACATTGAGTTAAGCAACTTTTTAACTTGATTAAGTTGAAAGGAAGCAAAATGGAAGAAAAACGGATAAGACAGAGATATGACCGAGATTT
>Ga0233430_1002853_pt1 | contig 18673 bp, 15 predicted proteins | sample SI_118_April2016_2_FD_179883 | JGI IMG/M metagenome (GOLD analysis project Ga0233430, IMG submission 179883) | Seawater microbial communities from Saanich Inlet, British Columbia, Canada - SI_118_April2016_150_MG | ecosystem: Environmental > Aquatic > Marine > Inlet | place: Canada: British... | reverse complement strand
GATTTATTATTATTTTTCGCCGAAGAGATGGCGATAATTTCAAACTATACCCTGTGCACGCCTAATCCCACAAGCTATAATAATGGCGTTTCCTATTACCATTTGGAATACCACCTTTTCCGGACGTTATGTGTCTCAAAGCCTTGGAATAAGCGCGTAACGACTATGGGAGGCTCGGCGGAAATGCCACAAGAACGACCCAACATTCTGTTCATCATGTCGGATCAACACACGCAACGCGTGATGGGCTGTTATGGCGACGACGTGGTCGCGACGCCCAACCTGGATCGGCTGGCGAACTGCGGCGTGACCTTTGATGCCGCCTATACGCCGTCGCCGCTTTGCGTACCGGCGCGTATGTCATTTTTGACCGGTCGCTACCCCAACCGCCAAAGTTGCTGGACAAACAGTGATATGCTGCCGTCCGATCAGCCGACCATCGCCCATTGTCTGGGCGCCGCGGGATATAACCCGATCCTTGTCGGGCGCATGCATTCAATCGGGCCGGATCAGTTGCGCGGTTTCGTACGGCGCGAGGTTGGCGATCACAGCACCAACTGGATCGGGGGGGTTCCGCACTCGCTGGGCGTGTTGAACAAGACCAACGATCCCTATCGGGTCAGCCTGGATAAATCCGGCGCCGGGCAATCTTCCTATGAATGCCATGACGACGACGTAACGGCTGCGACCTTGCAGGTTCTGGACGAAATCGCCGAAGCGCGTAAGGGCGGTGACGCCGAACCCTTCGCCCTATCGGTCGGCTACCTGATGCCGCACCAGCCGTTTGTCGCGCGGCCCGAGTTTTACGACCGATATAAAGGCCGCGTCGGCCTGCCGGATATCCCGGCGGTCGAAAACGAGCATCCGTATATGACCGAATGGAGGGACTTTACCGGCATTTCGGATGTGCCGGACGATACCGCCGTGCGTGCGCGCACCGCTTACTACGCGCTGGTCGAGGAAATGGACGCCATGATCGGGTGCATCCTTGATAAATTGGAGGAACTCGGCCTCGCCGAAAACACGCTGGTTGTCTACACGTCCGATCACGGCGACCAGTTGGGCGAGCGCGGTCTGTGGTGGAAACAAACCTTCTATGACGAATCGGCCAAAATCCCGCTGTTGATGTCCTGGCCGGGCACGTTGCCGCAAGGCCAACACCGGGGACAGGTGGTCAATCTGATCGATCTGGCGGCAACATTGCTGGAAGCGGCGGACGCGCCGCCCCTTCCCGACGCTGACGGGCGATCCTTTTTGCAGGTGGCGCGGGACGGCAACCGCCCCTGGATCGACGAGACCTTTTCGGAATATTGCACCGACGGCGTGGCGCCGTGGACACTGCCCACACCCACCCGTCAGCGCATGATCCGCACCGACCGCTGGAAACTGAATTACTACGACGGTTACCGTGCACAGCTTTTCGACATGCAAAATGATCCCGGCGAAACCCGCGATCTGGCCCTTGATCCGGAATTTGCCGATCTGCGCGACGCCCTGATCGCCCGTGTGCTGGTCGACTGGAACCCCGAGAAAATTGCCGATGAACTGGCGGCAAAAATCCCGCGCAAGGAGCTGCTGCGCGATTGGAGCCGGGCCGTCAAACCGGCCGACACCTACCGTTGGAAAATCCGCGAAGAAGACAACTGGCTGGAAGAAAGTTCATCATGACAAGGAAACGCGTCGTCGGCATTACGGTTTTGCCCGAATACATCCAAACCGAAGGCGTTGAAGGTGTTCTCGACAGTCTGGCGCGGGCCGGAGCGACGGCGGTCTCCACGTCCCCCTACGTCATGGAGCCCGCCGACGAAAAAACCGGCAGCCGTGAACCGCCCGGCGATAGCGATAAAGGTATCGTTCGCCTGCTTGACAGGCCGCTGTGGGGCAAGCGTGAAATTTTTGTCCGCACCGAGCCGAGCTTCGTTCCCGACCTCTCCATTTATGAGGGACTGCGTTACCAGCCGCCCGAACCCGGCCCGCTGACCCATGCCGAAGGTGCAATCGTTGCCGACTTCATCAAGGCCGCCAAGACCAAGGGTCTGAAGGTCTATTTTCAGGTGATGTCGGCCGTCCCGCCGGGCTACCGCGTGCAATTCGGTGGCCCCGAAGAAGATGACATCCCACGTCTTCCCGGCGGCGTGCTTCCGACCCGCCGTATTGACAATAACGGTTCATTGGCCAGCTCGCATATTGTCGACTACGGCTGCGCCATGCTGCGCGATCTGTGCCGCGCCTATCCAGATATTGACGGCTTCCGCGTGGATTGGCCGGAATATCCGCCCTATACGCCGGACGGCGTATTCCTTGATTTCGGTGCCCACGCAAGAAAAGCGGCGCAACGAATGGGTCTGGACTTCGCGCGCATGGAAGGCGACGTCGGGGGCTTGCGCTCGACCTTGCTGGGCGGTCTGAACGACAAAATGCTGGAAGACAATGGAGCTCTGCGGGAATTGGCTGCGCGGCCCGGCGTTACCGATTGGCTGCAATTCAAAACAATGCTGGCCGAAGAACTGCTGGTGGCCTACCGGGCCGCGATCGATACAGACAAGGAACTGATCGCCATGGCGTTCCCGCCACCGTGGTCACTGCTGTCAGGTATTCCCTACCGGAAATTGGACGGCGTGTGTTCCAGCGTTCAGACAAAACTCTACACCATGCACTGGCCGACCATGCTGCGCTTTTACGGAGATGCGATATTGGAAGCCAATCCAGGTCTTTCTTCAGAAAAACTGCTCCGATTCATATTGCGTCTTCTCGATATTGCGGATGATGCGGGTCTGCCCAACTATGAAGACTATGCCTATCCCGGACCGGACGAGGCCCATCCCTGCGGCGTGGAAGCGCAGGCTCGAAAAATCCGCCAAGCACAGACCGAGGCCGGGTCTGTCCCGGTCGTCGCCGCCGCTCACTCATACGGCCCGCTTGACGATGTTCGCGCAAGATTGCGCGCGGCTTGGGAAGGCTCAAGTGCAGGCGTATGGGTCAACCGGTATTGCTATATCGCCGACGAGAAGCTGGACATCATCCGCGAGGAGACCGCTCAGTAGCGATCCACTCTGGGTTCACCCGGCGGCACCGTTCCCATCATCGCATCCAGATGGCGATGGAGGATTTCGGTCTTCAGATCGCGGCTGCCCGGATCGTCCCACAGGTTTTCGAATTCGCCGGGGTCATTTTTCAGATCGTACAGTTCGCCGACGCCATGACCGTGGTAGACCGCCATTTTGTATCTTTGGTCACGATACATGGTGCCGTGCGACCCATCGGGTTGGGCTAGGGCGTCGTAGAACTGGGAAATCACGTGGTCTTTGTGATGGCCGGGGTCCTGCTCGCCGCACAAAAGCGGATGCAGCGATTTACCCTGCATGTTTTCGGGAATGTCCATCCCGGCGGCGTCAAGCAGGGTCGGCGCAAGATCGACCAGTTCAACCAGGGCATCGCTGACCACACCTTCGCCAATGCGGCCCGGCCAGGCGGCAATCAACGGCACGTGGACCAGTCCCTCAAAGAACCGGCATCCCTTGTAGATCAAGCCGTGATCGCCAAGCAGTTCGCCGTGATCGCTGTGAAACAGGATGATCGTGTTATCAAGCTGCCCACTATCGCGAAGCGCATCGACGATCCGTCCAAACTCGTGGTCGACCAGTTCGATCATTCCGTAGTAAGCGGCCTTGACCTGTCGACCGTCGAAATCGTCTGGCGCGGTATAGGCCAGAGATTCGCGCGCAGCTTCACCCGATCCGCCTTCGCGTAGCGGCTTGTTGGGATTGATGGCTTCCACCGCCTGCTGGTCAATGCCCCGGAACGCTTTCTGCCGCTCTATGTCCGTTTCGCGGAACAATGGCGGCGGCAACGTGGCCGGGTCGTACCGGTCCAGATATTCCTGCGGCGGATCAAACGGCGGATGCGGATCGAACGGGTTTGCGCTAAATAGCCAGGGTTGGTCGGCGTCGCGCTTTTCGTTGATGAAGCGGATCGCCATTTCGCTGCACCACGTGGTCTGGTGCAATTCGGCCGGAACCCCCGCCCCGCAGAACCCGCCCAGCCCATCGAACAATTCGATGGGATCGACCCCTTTTTCGTTGCGCAGCCAGTCGTCGTAGGCGTGACCTTTGGGGTAGTCCGGCGTCGGATGGTGGCTCCAGTGAAAAACCCGGTAGCCGTCATCGACCCTTTCTTCCATCTTTCCGGCCGCCGACAAATGCAGCTTTCCGGCCAGTCCGCAATCATACCCCGCATCCGCCAGCAACTTGGTGACAAGCACTTCGTGGGCCGGAAAACGGCGGTTTCCGTTACGGTGAACCTGATGGGCGACTGGGTAGCGCCCGGTCAGCATGGTTGCGCGGCTGGGGGTGCAGATCGGGCATTGGGTAAACGCGTTTGAAAACGCCGTGCCCGCGCCGCACAGGGCATCGATATTGGGCGTATCGATGTGCTGATTGCCCAGCGCGGCGATCGTATCCCAGCGTTGCTGGTCGGTGCAGTACCACAGGATATTCGGTCGCCGCGCCATGCTGCTATTTCCCTTGCTTCTAACGGTAGTCTTTCATCCACTCGCTGGTCTTGAACTGGCTGTCGATGCGCCATTCGCGCAGGACGTCGTGCATTTCCTGCTTCTTGGATGCGTAAGCCGAATCGTCCCACAGGTTCTTGATCTCGCCAGGATCGTTTTTCATGTCGAAAAGCTGTCCGTGCGAGGCACCGGAATAGTGGGTCATTTTCCAATCGTGGGAACGGACCATTGTCACCATTTCGGCTTCCTGCAGGTTGCCGTCGCCACTTTGTTCGGCGAAGACGTAATCGCGTCCAGCCCATTCCTCGCCGCGCAGGGCGGGCAAGGCCGAAATGCTCTCGAAAGTTTCGGGAACATCGATACCGGCCAGTTCCAATAATGCGTGCGAGATATCGAAGTGCTGACACAGCGCATCCACCGTATGGCCCGCCTTAACAATACCCGGCCCCCACACAATGGTGGGCGCGCGGACGATCTGCTCATAGGATGACCATTTCTGGCTTAATCCGTGATCGCCGAGGCAGTCACCGTGGTCAGACGTGAAGACGACAATGGTGTTGTCCAGATAGCCTTCTTCCTCCAGCGATTTCATGATCTCGCCGACCTTGTCGTCGATCATCGTCATATTGGCGAGATAGTAGGCGCGCTGACGGAAACGGCCCTCGTCGTCGGGATCAAACTGGTGGGCCACCGAGTCGTGATCGACCTCAGTGCAGTGCTTGCGGTACTCCTTGAGCGGCGGCGGCAAGCTCTCCAGATCCTCGTCCAACACCGGATCGATGGGCAGATCCTTCTTCATGTAAGGCTCGGCGTAGCGCGGCGTCGGATCGTATGGCGGATGCGGCCCCGGGAAACCGACCTGCAGGAACAAGGGCTCGGTCTTAGGATAGGTTTTCAGCCACCATTCGGCCATGCCGCCGACGAACATGTCGGAATGAAGTTTCTCGGGCAGTTCCCATTCGAACGCGCCCAGGCGTTCCTTGTAATCATCGCGCAACCGGTAAGTCTCGCGCTGCTGCTTGACCAGACCGTTGGCGGCCAGCGCCCGGTCCCATTCGTCCAGATAGTAGCGGCCCTCAAGATAGCGATCCTTGTTTTCCACGTTGTAGCGCTGGTGGAATCCGCACGGCGTATCGTGCGGCCAGGTGTGCATCTTGCCGATGTTGACGTTGTGATATCCGGCGTCGCCCAGATTTTCCAGCCACGAATGCTTCCATTCGCAAGCGTTTTTCAGGATGCCCGTGGTATGCGGGTAATAGCCCGTGAAAATTGCGGCGCGGGACGGCGCACAGGACAATCCGGCGGCGTAACAACGCGAAAAGACAACCCCCTCGCGGGCCAGCCGGTCGAGATTCGGCGTGTCCATGTAAGGATAGCCCAGCGCGCCAATGGTGTCGTAACGCTGCTGATCGGTGATGATGTAGACGATATTGGGTCGCTTCTCACTCATGACAGATAATTCCTATGCCTTATTTTTGGCCGCAGCGGCTTCGCGCTGACGGCGGATCATGCGCTCCTGATAAACGGGCCACAAAAGCGATAACACCGAGACGACGACAAACACGGTCGCCACCGGGCGGGTGAACAGATCAAACATGTTGCCTTCGGACATCATCAGAGCCGAGCGCAGTTGCTCTTCGGCAATGGGCGACAGAACAAAGCCGATGACAAACGGCCCCAGCGGCACCTTGCAATATTCCAGACCGAAGCCGATCAATCCGAAGACCAGCATCACCCAGACGTCGAAGAAACGATTGCCCAGCGCATATGTGCCGATAACGCAAAACACCAGGACCCCCGCCAGCAGGTAGCTTTTGGGGATGTACATCACCTTGGCGATTTGCACGACCGCGCCCAGCATTAGAACGACCATGATGATGTTGGCGATCAGGTAGGACGAGATAAACCCGTAGGCCACCTCGGGATTGGTGGTGAACAACAGCGGGCCGGGCTGCATGTTGTGAATGATCAGCGCGCCCAACAGGATGGCGTCGACGACACTTCCCGGAATGCCCATGGTAATCAGCGGAATCATCGCCCCGCCGATGGAGGAATTGTTGGCGGTTTCAGCGGAAATGATACCCGGCTCGTGACCGGTGCCGAATTTTTCCGGCTCCTTGGAAAGGTTCTTGGTCGTCGAATAAGCCAGCATCGCGGCGATGTTGGCGCCGATGCCCGGCAACAGCCCGATCCAGGTTCCGATGACCGAGGAACGGACCATGTTAATGCCGTGGGCCTTGAAGTCCTTGACGCCGAGCATAATGCCCTTGCGCTGGACCGCCATCATCTTGGGCTTCCAGTCGATTTCAACCGCATCCTTGATGATCTGACTAATGGCGAACGCACCGATCAGAACCGGAAGCAGTTTCAGGCCGGCATCAAGGTCGTGAAAACCGAAGGTAAGACGCATCTGGCCCAATGACGGGTCCATGCCCGGCATGGCCAAAATCATGCCCAGGCAACCGGCGATCAGCCCCTTGATCATGGAGCCCTGCGCCAGTGACGCCAGCATGACCAGCGCCATCAGAACCATAGTGAAGTATTCCCACGGTCCGAATTTCAGGGCCAGCTTGGCCAATGGCGGCGACAATCCGGCCAGGAAACACCATGAAATCAATCCGCCAACGAACGATGCGGTAATACCCAGGCCCAGCGCGCGGCCGGGCTGGCCACTGCGGGCCAAGGGAAAGCCGTCAAACGTCGTCATGATGGAAGCAGGCGTTCCGGGCATACGCAAAAGCGTTGCCGTAATCAGCCCGCCGGAGATGCCGCCCACATACATGCCCACCAGCAGGGTGATGGCATCAACGCTATGCATGTAAAAGGTCAGCGGAAGGGTCAGGGCGATCAGCATGGTCGCCGTCAGACCCGGAATGGCGCCAACGACGATTCCCAGGGAAACGCCCAGGGTCAGCAACAACAGCGGTTGAAAGGCGAAAAGGGCGTCGAAGGAAGCAAACATTTCAGCCATGTCAGACGCTCCCCCACAACCACTCGGTTATAGGTAAATCTACATAAAGAAATTGCGTAAAAATCAGGAAGTTCCCCAATGCGATGACCAGCGCAAAACCGACGATCCAGGGAAGTTGCTTTTTGTCACCCCGCGTGAACAGCACAACCAGCGCCACGAGGAACGCCACCGTCGCCTCGACAAACCCCAAAACCCCGAAATCCATCACGGCCACGTACGTCACGGTCAACAGGAACATTCCAATGGCGGCCTTGGGCCTCCGTTCGAAGTCATCCTTCACGGGTTCCGGCGGAACGTGGAAAGGAAGCGCCTTGACCGCCCGGACCAGCAAGTAAAGCGACAACAGCGCCATAATAACGCTGAGGCCCTGCGGCAATGCCGCCGAGCCCAATGGCTCCCAGTACGCCGGGGGAAGGTCCATTGCCGCCACATAAATAACAGCGGCAAAAATGATGATGACGACCGAGAGAACGATATCCGCTTTGGGATTGGTGACACCGCTTTGCATGAGATTTGTTCCCGTCACGGCGATGGGGGATTAGAGCCGATACTGCCGAGCCCGCCCGCGCGGGCCCGGCAGCAACCGGATCGGCAACGAAATTGCCGATATTCAGCCTACTTTTTGATACCCGCGGCCGCTTTCTTAAGGTCCACGAGCAGTTTCTTGGATTCGGTCATGGCCGTCGGGCCGTCGGTCCAATACGGATCGAGGACGCGATCGACGAACCACGTCTGGATCTTGGGATCGTCCATCACCGCCTTGAAGGCCTTGGCGAGAACGTCGACGCGATCCTGCGGGGTTCCCTTGGGCGCCAGCCACCAGTTCGGGTTGGCCCAGGCAACGTCGTAGCCCAATTCCCTGGCGGTCGGGACTTCCTTGATCTTCTCAACCCTGTTGGGGCCGAAGAAGACAAGGGCGCGCATTCCGCCGCCCTGCCATTTGGTGTATTCAGCGGCCGAGAAAAGCGAGATGTCGGCATGCTTGCCCAGCAACGCCTTGCTGCGTTCGGCACCACTGCTGGCGGCGAGTTTGCGGGTCTCAAAATTGGCTGCCTTGGACAGAAGCGCACCCACGAAATGCGGGATCGAGCCGATGCCGATGACTTCGACGAGGCTTTTCGGCTTGGCCTGAAGCTGGGAGTGAAGATCGGCCCAGGTCTTATAGGGCGAGTCCTCATGCACCACCCAAACCGGGCTTCCGCCACCGGCAAAACCGATGGATTCGAAATTATCCGGTCCGAATTCGAAGGTGCCCATGGCGGTGGCGATCAGCATTTGATGGTGCCAATGGATCAGGGTATAGCCGTCGGCCTTCGCTTCGACGACCTGACGGCCGGCGATGGTCGAGCCCGCGCCCGGAACGTTGACGATGACCAGCGGTTGGGGAAGCAGATTGCGTTCCTTGATTTCCTTGGCCATCAGGCGGGCCACGGTGTCGGTGCGTCCGCCCGGCTTGAAGCCAACGATCACTTTAATCGGCTTTTCGGGATAGGCCGCATCAGCAGCGCCACTGTTCCAGGGCGATGCGGGTAGCATGGCGAAACCGGCAGCTAACACCGCCGACAGGCACCAAGTCGAAACCTTTTTATGCATGAGTGTCTCCCTTATGCGGCGCACGGCCACAAATTCCTGGAACCCTGCCCCGGCCCATTATTCGGGCACTTGACGGCTGTCCCATTATGTTGAACAATCGTTCCTTATATTGGGATGGTAAGAAAAGCAGCGGTGTTTTGTCAAGGTTCGAGGCTTCGTTATCATGAACAAAGATTCGCTAAGCAGCACGACACTGACGAAAAGCCTGATGTTGATGGAAGTCCTGGCCGATGCCGGATCGCCAATGGGGCTGAGCGAACTGGTGCGCAAGGTTGGTCTGCCCAAAAGCACCTGCCACCGCATTCTCTCGATTCTCGTCAACGAACACTTGGTTCAGTTCGAACAGAAAAGCCGAACCTATGGGATCGGCTTTAGGTTCATGAGCCTCGCCTTTCAAACATGGCAAAATCTGGACCTGCGCCGGGCGGCTATTGAAGACATGCAACGGTTGGGAAAATTCACGGGCGAGAACATTCATCTGGCCGTGCCTGACGGCAACGAAATCGTGTACATCGACCGCGTGGAAAGTCACAAAATTCTTCGTCATCGCTCGGCCATCGGCAATCGCGCCTCGGTTCATTGCACGGCGCTGGGAAAGTCGATGCTGGCCTCCATGGACGCCGACAGGCGCGAAAAAATCATCGCATCCCTATCGCTCGACGCGGTTGCCGAAAACACCATTACCGATGCGAACGTGTTTGAGCGCGAAATCGCCGAAGTCCGGCGCAAGGGATACGCAACCGCGGTTAAGGAACACCAGTCCGACGTCTGTGGCATCGCCGCAAGTATCCGTGATTTTCGTGGCGAGATCGTGGGAGCTGTCTCCGTCTCGGCACCGATTTTCCGGACCGACCGCGAGAAACTGGAAGGGTGGGCTGCGGCCGTGATGGAATGTGCGAGGCGCGTTTCGCAAAATCTAGGATGGATGGATTAATTGGGAACAAACGCAATGGCCGATCGCCCGAACATCCTTTTCATATTGACCGACCAGCACGCCCAGCGCGTCGCCGGATGTTACGGCGACGGCATCGCCGACACCCCGAATCTGGATCGTCTGGCCGAAACCGGTGTCACGTTCGACAATGCCTACTGCCCTGCCCCTCTATGCGTACCCTCGCGCATGGCCATGATGTCGGGCCGTTACCCCGACGCCATCGATTGTTATGGCAATCACGAAACGTTGCACACCGACATTCCGACCTTCGCGCACTCGCTGGCCATGGCCGGGTATCATACGGCACTGGTGGGGCGCATGCATTGGCTGGGTCCCGATCAAACGCACGGCTTCCACGAACGGCGCGTCGGCGAGGTCGGCCCCACCTGGGCCGGTGGAAAAGCGCCCGAACTGGGTCCCGTCGCCCCGGCCAGAGGCAGCAAGGGTCCGTCATTTTCCTGTTCCGGCATCGGTTATACCGCCCATCACTACTTCGATGAGGACGTGACAGCGAACGCCTGCGCGTTCATCGACGCGATCAAGGAGAAGGAACAAGCCCCGTTCTGCCTGATGGCCAGTTGGTTCTTGCCCCATCAGCCTTATGTAGCCGAGCAGGACGATTTCGAATTTTTCCGGGGCCGCGTACCCGCACCGCAACTGACCCCGGCTGCACCCGAGCACCCCTACATCCACGCCTGGCGCGAGCAGACCGAACTGCTGGACATCCCCGCCGAGGTCACCCAACGCGCCCGAACCGCCTACTACGCCAATGTCCGCAAGATCGACCGCATGAGCGGGCAAATACTGGACCGGCTGCGCGCGAACGGCCTTCTCGAAAACACCATCGTCGTCTATGCGTCCGATCATGGCGAACAGATCGGCGAGCGCGGTCTGTGGTGTAAAAGTACACTCTACGATCAATCGGCCAAGGTTCCGCTAATCGTTTCCTGGCCGGGCTGCCTGCCTGAAAACGAGCACCGCGATCAGATTGTCAACCTGATAGATTTGAACGCGACCCTGCTGGAGGCCGCAGGCGCGCCGCCCCTTCCCAATTCCCAAGGGCGCAGTTTCCTGTCCGTAGCCAAAGACGAAACCGGCCCGTGGACAAACGAGACTTTCTCGGAATTCTACGGCGGGATGATGACGGTGGAGGTGCCCCCCGTTCAACACCGCATGATCCGAACCGACCGCTGGAAGCTGAACTATTACCACGGCCATCCGCCGCAACTGTTCGACATGATCCAGGACCCGAACGAACTTCGCGATCTGGCCGGTTTGCCGGAATTCAGTGAAATCCAGGCGGAATTAACCCAAAGGGTTCTCGCCAACTGGGACCCCGAACGCATCGCCCGCAGAATGGCGGAAAAAGCCCCCGATATCGATCTGCGACGCGCCTGGGCAAAAGCCACCGATCCGGCCGAACCGGACCGCTATCCCTTCCGCGATCCGGATGAAAACTGGCTCGAATCCTAACCGGAAAAAAAGTTGTCCGCCAAACCGGGAACGTCTACACGCATCATAAAAACGCCGCCCGCGGTTGGAAATTTGGCAAGCAATTCGGGGTTCCGGCGGAGCGACGTGATGTAGAGCGTGCGAAGGTCGGGCCCACCAAAACAGCACATGGTCGGGCACGGAGTCGGCAACTCCAATTTCTCAACCAAAGTGCCGTCTGGGCGAAAGCGGTTGATGCATCCGGCGCTTACGCCCGCGCTCCAGTAATTGCCCTCGACATCCACAGCGGCTCCGTCGGGGCGGCCTTCCGGCTCTCCGGGGGTGGCGATTACACGGCCATTGGCGATTTCCCCCCTGGCGAGGTCATAATCGTAGGTCTTTATGTAATTGCCGCCGGAATCCGAGTGGTACATGGTTTTGCCATCGGGGCTCCACGCCAGACCGTTTGACACATACAGGCCATCGAGCACCTTGCGGCACGTCCCATCGGGTTCGATGCAATAGAGCGCCCCCGTCGGTTCGCGTTCGACCCCCGGCACATCGAACATCGAGCCAATCCAAAAACGGCCGTCTGGACCGACCTTGCCATCATTGAGGCGGTTGGTCGGATGGTCGGGTTCGGGATCGACGACAAAGGTCAGCTCCCCGGTTTTTGGATCGAAAAAATGAATTCCGGAGCGCAGGCCGACGATCAATCCGCCGTCGGCGCGAAAACCAAAGGCCCCCACCGGCGACGGCATTGGCCAGGTCGTCATTTCGTCGCTCGCGGGCACCCAGCGATAAATCGCGGGAGCTTCTATGTCCTCCCAATAAAGCGCCTGCTCTTCTACTGACCAAACCGGACACTCACCAATCTGGTTTCTGACGTCCCTTACCAATTCGACCTGCGGCATTGCCAGCCCCCCCAAAAACAAATGCAGAGATTCCCCCGCGTAGATTAAGCGTCGATCCGACCTAGGGTTGGGCGGATCGAGTGCGCTGTCAAGTTTTTGATCAGCGGTTCAAACCATCTTGTCACGTCCCATGGTGACACCCTACGCTGTGTCCCGGTCGGCCAATGGAGTGGGTTCGCATGGAAGACGGTCAAAAGGTCTTACTGGTTACCGGCGGTTCGCGTGGGATCGGGGCGGCAACATCAAGGCTTGCAGCCGCCAAAGGTTATCGCGTTGCGGTCAACTTCCGTGCCGATGCCGCCGCTGCCCAAACGGTCGTGGCCGATATCCAGGCCGCTGGCGGTAAAGCGCAGGCCTTTCAAGGCGACGTGGCGCGCGAGGAGGATGTGGTTCGCCTTTTCAACGATGTCGTTGATGCCTTCGGCTCGATTTCGGGGCTTGTCAACAACGCTGGAATTCACGGCGGCACGATGCGGGTGGATGAATTCGACGCCTCTGCCCTGACGGAATTGTTGGCGGTAAACGTCGTCGGCACGATGATTTGCTGCCGTGAGGCGGTGCGCCGAATGTCGACTTTGCACGGTGGTTCGGGCGGCAGCATCGTCAATGTTTCGTCCATGGCCTCAACCATCGGCGGACGGCCCAACCGCAGCAACTACGCCGCGTCCAAGGGGCAATAGATGCCTTCACGATTGGTCTGGCAAAGGAAGTCGCGACCGAAGGCATTCGCGTCAACGCGGTTCGTCCCGGCATGGCCTGGAGCGATATGACCGCACATTTGCGCAGCGACGAGGCGGCGCAAACAAAGATTTCATCCACGATCTCAATGAAGCGAATTGCCGAAGCGCAAGAGATCGCAGAACCTATCGTCTGGCTGCTGTCGTCGGCGGCATCGTTCGTGTCTGGCTGCCGCCTCGATGCATCCGGCGGCGGCTTCGTATTCGATTAATAAGCAGTCCAGGAAAAATGCCGCGCCCCGTTAGATCCGCCATCCTATCTAAAATGTTGTAGATTCAGATAATCGTAGACGAAATTCCCTCGGGACGGAGAAAAAGGGAACGATGAGCATATTCACCATCGCCGCGATCCTTGTCGGGCTTTCAGCCTTGTTCGGCTACATCAACCATCGGATTTTTCACCTGCCCCATACCATCGGGCTGGTGGTAATGGCGCTTGCCGCTTCCCTATCGATTATCGGATTTGATCTGATCAACCCGTCTCTTCAGATCGGACATAAGGTCACGGGCGTGCTTCGGCAGATTGATTTCAATGAAACCCTGATGCACGGGATGCTGAGCTTCATGTTGTTTGCCGGTGCTTTGCATGCCGATTTTTCGGCCCTCAGAACCCGCCGTTTAACCATCGGCGTGATGGCCGGGCTTGGAACCCTGATCTCGACATTCGTGGTCGGGGCGTTGATGTGGTTGGTTTTGGGTTTGCTGGGTATCGACTTCCCGTTCATTTGGGCGTTGGTGTTTGGTGCGTTGATCAGCCCGACCGATCCGGTTGCGGTTCTCAGTCTTTTCAAGACCGTCGATGTGCCCGATACCCTGCAGGCGAAGATGGCCGGAGAATCCCTGTTCAACGACGGCGTCGGCGTGGTCGTTTTCACGGTTGTCGTGGCAATCGCCCTTGCCGGTGGTGAGAATGCCGGCGACATGGGGGCAGCCGGCATCGCCGAGCTGTTCCTTACCGAAGTGGTTGGAGGAACGGTCCTTGGCCTCGCCGCCGGATACATCGGCTACCGGGCCATGCATGGCATCGATGAGTCGAGCCTCGAGGTTCTGATCACGCTGGCGCTGGTCATGGTCACATATGCGCTGGCTCTCGCACTGCATATGAGCGGGCCGATTGCCATGGTGGTCGCCGGTCTGTTTATTGGCAACCGGGGCGTCAAATACGCCATGAGCGAACAGACCCGAGACGACGTTTTGACGTTCTGGACGCTGATCGACGAGATTCTTAACTCGGTGCTGTTCCTGCTGATCGGTCTGGAAGTGTTGGTCGTCGCCGAGAGCATCGACCTTATGTGGGTTGCTCTTCTGGCCATCCCCGTGACCCTCTTTGCCCGGACACTCAGCGTCGCCATCCCCATGGCGATCCTCTCGCCTTGGAGAACGTTCACCAAAGGGGCCGTGCCGGTGTTGATCTGGGGGGGCTTGCGCGGCGGCATTGCGGTCGCCCTGGCCCTGTCGCTGCCGGACACCGAATTCAAGGCGACAATCCTGAGCATCACCTACGGCGTCGTCCTGTTTTCGATCATCGTCCAGGGCCTGAGCGTAAAGCCGCTGGTTAGAAGGATGGTCGGCCCCGGTCGCCGCCCTTAGCCTCGTTGATGGACGCCGCCACCCGCGATGAAACCCTAACCGTCCTGCGCCGCTTCAATTCCGCTCCGCATAAACTTGAGTGCGTGGCTGGCCATGTCCTCGCTGTCCGACCAGACCTCGCGCCAGATTGCCAGCCGGGCTGAATGAGCGGGATCGACAACGGCGGATGAAAACACCTCCAGCGCAATGGGGCCGTCGTAGCCGATATCCGAGCACGCTTTGAATATGGACGCGAAATCGATGCTTCCGGTGCCCAGGTAGCCACGGAAATTTTCCGCCAGATGCAGGTAGCCGAGGCGATCCCCGCAGTCCCGTATGGCATTGGCCGGAGAGGCTTCCTCGATATTCATGTGGAAGCTATCCAGGTGAACAAACATATTATCCGACCCGATTTCACCGATCATTTCCAGAGCCTGTTCCCCGGTGTTGATCAGATTACTTTCGTAACGGTTTAGCGGTTCCAGGCACATAACAACGCCCATTTCCGCCGCCCGTTCTGCCACGCGACGCAAGACGTTGACGGCGTTCCGGCGACCACCCTCCGTGCGCGCTGTATCGTGCTTTTTCAAAGACGAATGAAAGCCGCCAACCAGGCGGGTCGACCCTATGTCGCGGGCTTTGGCCAGGGCCTCATACATCAGGGCCTCGCCCTTTGCCACGATATCGGAATCCTCGCTGGCGATGTCGGTCTCTAACGTGTGAATGAACGAGGCCGTGCAGAACATGCCGTTGTTTTCGAGGATTCTTGCGATGGCTTCGGCATTAACCGTTTCGGGTGCGCGCACCGGCAGCTCCAAAAAGTCGTAGCCGATCTCCGCCGCCTTCTCAGCGGCCGGGCGGATTTCATCGGGATCCCAACTGCCCACCCATACCTGGAAATGCGTCCCCAACGGGTTCATCGTACTATTCCCTCCCAATTGCGTATTACATGATGCCGAAGGTCTCGAACGCCTCGACCGCGCTCATGCCCTCGTCGAGCGCCTTAGCCACCTTGTTTTCACCCCGCACTTTCTCAACAGCGAGGCTGATTGCTTCTTCTACCGCCTCGCGTGGAATGATCAATGTGCCGTCCAAGTCGCCGAAGACCAGATCGCCCGTTCTGACGCGGATGCCGCCAATTTCGATGGGCACGCGCCAATCGACGACTTTACCCCGTGCGCCTTGGTCTTGCGCGTATCCGCCCATGGAAATGGTTGGAAAACCCTGTTTGAGAATGCCGCGGGTGTCGCGAGAATATCCATCGAGAACAGCCCCGACAGCGCCCAGTTGCGTGGCGCGTGTGGCCATCATTTCACCCCACAGGGCGAAACGATGCGACGAGCCCGAAGCAACGTAGACCTCGCCCGGCTTCAAATCATCGAGGGCATGCATCATGAGGCCGAAGGGTTTCGCGGCAATGGTGCTTTGCCCGGTTGCGTTGGATTCCTCGAACCAGTCTGCCTCCAAAACCGTCATCGCCCGCCCCGCGACGATCATGTCGTCGCGCAGCGGTTTCAGGTAGGGCGGCAGGAACTGGTGCTGAAGGCCCATCTTGTCCATGACGTCGCCGACCACGGCCGTGAAAAGCTCTTCTCGCATCAGACGAAAGAGCGAAGCGTCATCCGTATAAAGTTCGGGCATCTGTACTGCTTCCTAAAAACCGACCACGTAGCCGCCGTCGATGGGTAATTGAAGGCCGGTCAGGTAGCGGGCCTGTTCGGAGCACAAGAAGAGGATGGCGTTGCCGACGTCACTGGGTTGCCCGGTTTCGCCCAGAGAAATACGGCTGACGATTTTTTCGAACCGCGCCGGATCGCCTTCCATAGCCTGGCGGAACATGGGCGTATCGATAAAACCGGGACAAATGGCGTTCACACGGATTCCATCCGGGCCATAGTCAACCGCCAAACTGCGCGTCAGACCGATAAGCGCCGTTTTCGTCAACGAGTAGACCGGCACAATGGGCATACCCATCAAACCCGTCATCGAGGACATCATGATGATCGAACCGCGCTTGCGGATCCGCATTTTCTTCACGCATGCGCCGGTGAACATGAAAATGGCCGACAGGTTGGTTTCGATCACGGCGTCGAGTTCGGCCTTGGTGGTGTCATAGGACTGTTTCTTGAGGTGGCGACCGGCGTTGTTGATCAGGAAATCAATAGGGCCGACCGTGGATTCGATGTCCTCGACAAAATCGGCGTGCGCATCGACGTCGGTGACGTCGCTGATTCGGGAAACGGCAAGCGGACCGAAATCGGCACAAGCCTTCTCCAAATTTTCCTGATCCCGGGGCAATCCGGTAATTACGGTTTTGATACCGGCATTTACGAAGCACTCGGCAACGGCGTAGCCGATGCCTGTTCCGCCGCCCGTAACCACCGCGACACCATCGGTGAAAGTCAATTCTGCGCTCATGATAGCTCCTGCGTCCTTATTATTTGATTTTGGCGAGGTCTTCGTCGGTCGTGATGTTTTCTAGGATGGCTGTGATCGCCGAGTCGAAGTGACAACGCAAGGCCGTCTCAGCCCGGGTCTCATCTCTGTTTTCAATGGCCTTGAAGATATCCTCGTGCAACATCATCACCGTCCTGTTCTCCTCTGCCGTCAAGCGGTTTTGAATGCCCGCGCGCATGGTGTCGAGGATTGACTCGTTCAAGCCTTCCAGCAGCAGTTTGAACAGGACATTTCCGGACGCTTCGCACACGACAGCGTGAAAATCGAAATCGTGGATCACGAAAACCGGGCGCACATCCAACGATGCCGCCATCCCATCCAACGCCGTCTTCATCCGATCGAGGTGAGCGTAGGACCGATTGGCGGCGGCCATCCGAACAGCGCTAAATTCGATCGCCTGGCGCAGTGACATCATGTTGTGGATATCGGCCTGGCTGGTAATCAGCGCGTGGGAGAAAAATTTTTCCAAAACGCCGCTTTGCAGTTGACCGACGGTCGAGCGCCTGCCGCTGGAAACGTTGATCAGGCCCGAGGCCGAAAGGGCGCGGAAAGCTTCGCGAACAATGCCACGGCTGACGCCCAGTTTTTCGGTAATCTCGTTCTCGGTCGGAATCTGATCGCCGGGCTGAAGGCCCTCCGCATCAATTAATTCGCGAACGTGATCCGCAACCTGATCCGCTAATGTTTCCCGGCGTACCATCTCGTGTCATTCCTCGACTAAGAACCTTAAAGTTTGTAGGCAGTTTTGGGCAAGTCGTAAGCCAGCGCACGTGCGACCTCGTGCGCCTCGTCCTCGTCAATCCGATGTTCCACCACCAATCGGGCGAGATACGAGCAATCCACACGCCGCGCGATGTCGTGGCGAGCAGGTATGGACAGGAAGGCCCGTGTATCGTCGTTGAAGCCGACCGTGTTGTAAAAACCCGCCGTTTCCGTCGCCGCCTCGCGAAACCTCATCATCGCTTCCGGGCTGTCCAGGAACCACCACGGCGGGCCAAGCCGCACACTGGGATAGTGACCGGCCAACGGCGCCAGCTCGCGCGAGAACGATGTTTCGTCGAGCGTAAATAGGATCAGGTTCAGCGCCGCGTCGTTGCCGTATTTGTTCAAAAGCGGACGAAGCATGGTCGCATAATCGGTGCGAACCGGAATATCGCCACCCATGTCGCGCCCGAAGCGCTGATAAACGGTATCGTTGTGGCTTCGCAGGCAACCGGGATGGATTTGCATCACCAGACCATCTTCGATGCTCATCCGCGCCATTTCCGTCAGCATCTGACGGCGGAATAGCTCGGCCTCATCGGGCGTGTAAGTTCCCTTGATGATCTTCTGGTACAGGCGCTCGCAATCGGCTGTCTCCAAATCGGCTGTACCGGCCGTCGGGTGGCCGTGATCGGTGGACGTGGCACCGTGTTCAATGAAATACCGCCGCCGCGCTTCCAAGGCCCTCAAATACCCTTGCCAATGAGAGACGTCTTCGTTCGCCAATTCACCCATCTTTTCGACATCGCCGTGAAAATCGGGGAAATACTCCGGGTCGATGACGCTGTCGGGACG
>Ga0233430_1002843_pt1 | contig 18699 bp, 14 predicted proteins | sample SI_118_April2016_2_FD_179883 | JGI IMG/M metagenome (GOLD analysis project Ga0233430, IMG submission 179883) | Seawater microbial communities from Saanich Inlet, British Columbia, Canada - SI_118_April2016_150_MG | ecosystem: Environmental > Aquatic > Marine > Inlet | place: Canada: British... | reverse complement strand
TGCGATCAAAACAATCGATACGAATAAAGGAGTGAGAGATATGGCAAAGCGTAAAATTGGCTTTATCGGCCTGGGGATCATGGGACGACCGATGTCCAAACATTTGCTGAATGCCGGCTACGAACTGGTCGTGCACGACGTCAACCGGGAAGCGGTGGCCGATGTGGTTGCGGCTGGAGCAGAGGAGGCGAAATCTTCCAAAGAGGCGGCCGAAAAGAGTTCGCTGATTATCTCCATGCTGCCGGACTCGCCGGATGTGGAAGCGGTGGCGCTGGGAGTCGAGGGGATTATCGAGGGGGTAAGCGAGGGAGATATCTACGTCGATATGAGCACGATCGCGCCCAGCGTGGCTGTCGAGGTCGGAGAGGCGATGGCGGCCAAAGGGGTCAGCTGTCTGGATGCGCCGGTGAGCGGCGGCGATGTGGGCGCCCAGAACGCCGCGCTGTCGATCATGGTCGGAGGGGAACAGGTGACTTTCGACGAGGTATTGCCGGTTTTCGAGGTAATGGGGAAGAGCGCGGTTCTCTGCGGTCCTCTGGGAGCGGGCCAGACAGTAAAGGCGTGCAACCAGGTCCTGGTGGCGGTGACCATCGCCGGCGTCAGCGAAGCGCTCGTACTGGGGGCCAAAGCGGGGGTCGACCCGCTCAAGATCGTCCAGGTCCTCAGCGGCGGTCTGGCTCGCTGCGGCATACTGGAGAATAGAGGAGAGCGGATGGTCAACGGGGATTTCGATCCCGGCTTCCGCATCCGGCTCCACTACAAGGACCTGAATATCATCATGAAGACGAGCAACGACTACCAGGCGCCGCTGCCGGTCACCAGCATCGTGCACGAGTTGTTCAATACTGCGATGAGCAAGGATCGGGGGGAACTCGATCACTCCGGGTTGCTCACAGTCATCGAGGATCTGGCCTGCATCGAGGCGCGCACGAAGGAGGCGGAATAAAAATGGCGGATTTCGACAGGGCGAGAGCGCTGCTGCGCGAGTTCAAGGGAAATAAATATATCCACGGACTGGACGTTTTGTCCCAGATCGGACCGGCGACTGCCGAACTGGGGAAGAGAGCGGCGCTGGTGTGTGATGCCTTTCCCGGGGCCGAGGTTTTCATCGGCAAGATAAGGGGATCTCTGGAGGCAGCAGGGGTCGAAATTCTGGGACAGATCGAGGGGGCTGCGCCCAATGCCCCGCGCGAGGATCTGGCGCGGATCACAGGCGAGCTCATTGGACTCGATCCGGAGGTGATCGTCGGTTTTGGCGGGGGCAGCACGCTGGACGCGGTCAGAGCGGGGGACGTCCTGCGCATTCTGGGCGGGGAGATCGAGGATTATTTCGGCGTGGGGCTGGTGACTCAGGCGCTGGCCGACAGCGGCAAGAAACTCACCCCCTACGTGGCGATTCAGACGGCGGCCAGTTCCGGGGCACACCTGACCAAATACTCCAATATCACCGACGTGCAGACCGGGCAGAAAAAGCTGATCGTCGACGAGGGAGTGGTGCCGGTGCAGCCGGTCTTCGACTACGAGGTGACCTTCGGAGCGCCACCCGCGCTGACCGCCGACGGCGCGCTGGACGGGATCGCCCACTGCCTGGAGGTGTTGTACGATTCGGTCGGCAAGCCGTATCACGAGCAGATGCTGGCGATCGCCAGTGAAGGGATCCGGCTGGTGGTCGAATACCTGCCGAAGGTGATGGAGAACCCGCAGGATGCCGAAGGGCGAGAGGCGCTGGGGTTGGCCACCGATCTGGGCGGCTACGCGATCATGGTGGGTGGTACCAACGGAGCGCATCTGACGAGCTTTTCGCTGGTCGATGTGCTCAGCCACGGCCGCGCCTGCGCGATCATGAACCCGTATTACGCGGTTCTCTTTGCACCGGCGGTGGAGGAGGAGTTGCGGATGGTGGGCAATATCTTCAAAGAGGCGGGCTTTATCGAGGCGGATGTCGACGGGCTGAGCGGCCGGGCGCTGGGCATGGCGGTGGCCGAGGGGATGATCGGTTTCGAGCGCAAGATCGGCTCACCGGCGACGCTGGGGGAGGTGCCCGGCTTCACCGACGGGCATATCGAGCGCGCGCTGACGGCGGCCAAAAATCCGCAGCTGAAGATGAAGCTGGAGAATATGCCGGTGAAGCTGACCGCCGAGACGGTGGACGAGTACATGGGGCCGGTGCTGCAGGCGGCGAAGACGGGCGATCTCGAGTTGATCGTCAACGTCTAATTGCGCGACATCCCGACGGCACGCGATCTGTCGTTCTGGCTGAATTCGGCAGTATCGCCCGTGCCGCGGCACTCGTAGAGCTATTTCTGCCCGGTGGTTCGGTCATTCTCGGGGAAATACCGGGGCCACGGAGGGAACGGAAGAAGAGGATGCGATGCGGGAGCTGAAAAAGGTCGGCCTGCTGCTGCGCGATGAGGAGCAGGTCTATCCGCTGGATGGAATGCGGGCGATATTTGCAGAGCGCGGCATCGCCACCGTCCTGCTCGATCCGGAGGATGAGGGGCCGGCCGATCTGGATCTGGTTGTGGCCATGGGTGGGGACGGCACGGTGCTGCGGGCTCTGGATTTGTTCCACCGCTGTCCGGTGCTGGCGATCAACTTCGGCACCGTGGGTTTTTTGACTGCGGGAGACAGCAAGGATCTGGAGCAGATCGTCGGGCGGGTGATGGAGGGGGAGTTCATCGTCAGCGAACGGCTGGTGCTCAACTGCAATTATCCGGACGGCTCGCTGCGGGCGATCAACGAGGTGAGTCTGCGCACCATCAGCCACCTGTCCTACATCGACGTCTTCGTCAACGACACCAAGATTCGCACTATTGTCGGGGATGGAGTGGTGGTGGGCACACCGACCGGCAGCACCGCCTTTATGCTGTCCACCGGTGCACCGATCGTGATGCCGGATGTCCGCTGCATGGTCCTCGACGGCATCAATGAGTACAACTTCAGCTCGCGGGCACTCATTTTGACCCCTGATTCCAGGGTGCGCCTGCACGTCAGTCCCGAGACGCGAGGCCGCGATATCTGGCTCATCGTCGATGGCCGGCAAGTCCGTCGGCTCGAGCCAGAGCAGGAAATTCACATCGAGCAGGCGCCCTTCACGGCCAAATTGATCTATCTGGAGCAGAATTTCTTCTTCCGCAATCTTTCGTCCAAGCTCTCCTGGTGATGGATTGGGTTTGCCACGACGAGGGTTTCGCGGAATCGGGATTGAGGAGAAGGCTTCGATTTAGCACACAGATGATTTGAGAAAGGGATTTATGAAGGTAATTGTCACGGGAGCAGATCAGCCGCTGGGCGGTTTGCTTTCCACCCGACTGGCGCAGCAGCACGAAGTGGTCGCCGTGGGGACTGCGGAAAAGCCGGCGGATCCGAATGTTCTCGACTACAGACAGGTCGATCTGTGCGTTCCAGAGCAGGTCGATCCGATCGTCGTCAGAGCCGATATCGCCGTCCACGCCCTGCCTTTCGACCCGCTCATTGGAGAAGGGGCACAGGCGGAACAGGAGCTTTTGGAGCGGGTTGCCCGCAGCACCTACGTGCTGATCACCGCTGCGCACAGAGCGGGATACAGGCGAGTGGTGCTCATCAGTCAAATGAGTCTTTTCGAAGATTATCCCGAAGAGTTTGTGGTAGGGGAGGACTGGCAACCTCTGCCGCGAGCGGAGGCGGAGTCACTGGCTCCGCATATGGCGGAACTGGTAGGCAGGGAGATCAGCCGCACCGGCCGCATCGAGGTCTTCTGTCTGCGCTTCGGGGAACTGGACGATGCGCAGGGGACGCTGGCAGACGATGCGGTGGCCGCGGTGGAGGAGGGGATGGGGCGGGAAAGCGAACAATACGGGTACGGCTGGTGGCTGCAGCACGCAGTCTCCGGCGGCCGCTACATGCGCTAGGAGGGATTGGAAGATGGCGACGGTCGACGGAGGGAAAGTGGTTATCTTCGGGGCTGGAGGGCCGTTGGGAGCGATGGCTATCCAGGCACTCAAGGGGGAATACCAGCTGCGCATCACCGACGTGCGGCCGATGGAGGAGATCAGCAGTTCTCCTTCGCCTCAGGGCCCCCGGGCTCCGGTGCCCGAACTGCTGGGTGCGCCGCACGAGAACCGAGTAGTCGACATCACGCGCTACGATCAGGTGCTAGATGCGTGTAGGGGTATGGACGCGGTGATCAACGTATCGGTGCTGCGCCACGAGTTGAGCAGGGCGTTCTCGGTCAACTACGTGGGGGCGTACAATGTGGCAAAGGCGGCGGTGGAATGCGGGGTGAAAAGGCTGATACACACCGGGCCGTTCCACACCTGGATGGGGCACAACGCCGATTACTGGAACGACTTTCAGCTGGGGGATGATATCCCGCTGCATCCGGGTGAAGATCTGTACGCCGTGACCAAATATCTCGGGGGACACGTGACGCGCGTCTTCGCCGAGCGCTGTGGACTGGAGGTGCTGACCTTCCTCTACTGCGGTTTCCGTCCTCGAAAGATAGAGGAAGAAGAGAAGGGGAAGGGGATGAATCCTTTCCTGATTTCCTGGGAGGATGCCGGCGAGTCGTTGCTCTACGGATTGAGGGGACCGGAGATGCCCGGTCCATACGAGGTGTTTTTCATCTGCACCCCTTCTCCGCAGGACAAGTACCGGGTGGATAAAGCCAGGAAATTACTGGGATGGGAGGCGAAAGATCGTTTCGAGGAGCTCTATCGACGCAGTTGAGATACAGATATATATCGAGAAGGCGGGACGTCGTGAAATTGCGATCCCGCCTTCATTTTTTTGAATAGAGAGGGAATCATGGATGCAAATATGCTGGGTGCGTACGGGAAATGGGCGGCCGGTCTGCGGGGCGGGGAACTGCCGCGCCTCTCCTTCAGAAGGGATGAGTTCAAGTCGGTCGCGGTCTGGCGGCGCCGAGCGCTGGCCAGAGCAACAGAACTACTGGCGGTTCCGGAAACGGGCGGACAACCCCGGGCGCGGGTGGATAAGCGGTACGAGTTCGACGGCTTGCAGATTGAGGAACTGTCGTGGCAACTGCCCTACGGACCGCGGACGGAGGCAATCTTCATGAAGCCGGCGGGAGCGAAGGGGAAGCTGCCGGCGATCCTGGCACTGCACGACCACGGAGGACGGAAATATTTCGGCAAGCGGAAGATCGTCCGTTTGCCGGGGCGGCGCCATGCGCTGATCGCCGAGCACCAGCGGGAGCACTATGGAGACGTGGGGTGGGCGAACGAAGTGGCGAAGCGGGGGTATGCGGTGCTTGTGCCGGACGCCTTTCCTTTCGGCAGCCGTCGGATCCGCTACGCCGATGTGCCGGATGTGTTGAGCGGAGGGAGGCGAGAGAAGAATCCGGAAGCGCGGCGCGAAGTGCTGGAATACAACGATTGGGCGGGGAGTCAGGAGACGGTGGTGGCCAAGTCCCTGTTTTGCGCCGGCACTACCTGGCCGGGAGTCTTTCTGGCCGAAGATCAACGGGCGCTCGACTATCTGTGTGGCCGCCGAGATGTAGACGCGGAGCGGGTCGGCTGCGGAGGACTTTCGGGAGGGGGCATGCGCACGGTTTTTCTCGGGGGGCTGGATTCGCGCATCAAGGCGGCGATCTGCATGGGCTTTATGACGACCTGGCGGGATTTCCTGCTCCACAAGAGTCATACGCATACCTGGATGACCTATCTGCCCCTGGCACCCAACGATCTGGATTTTCCCGAGATCCTGGGACTGCGGGTGCCGCTGCCGACGCTGGTGCAGAATTGTAACGACGATCCCCTCTATACCATGGAGGGGATGACGGAGGCGGATGATATTCTCGGAGGAGTTTACGAGAAGGCCGGAGCGGGTGAGAATTACAGCTGTTCGTTTTATCCCGGAGGGCACAAGTTCGATCTGGAGATGCAGGCGGAGGCGTTTTCCTGGTGGGATCGGTGGCTGAAGGATGGATGAGTAGAGGATTTGTTGGAAATAGAAGAAAGCCGGACACTTCCAGGTGTCCGGCCCTTTTTTATTTAGTTACAATCTACAATTAGGTGCGTATACCACTGCCTGATTGTAGGGGATGATTAGCAATTCGACGTTGCCCAGGTGTGGCCTCAACTCCTCCGGGTCGTAGTTGCGTTTGATGAAGCACTGGTAGTGGGAGGGGACGGCGGTCTTCAGGCCGATCTCGGAGCCGATTTTGGCCGCGCCGTCGAAGAAGGGGAATTCTCCTTCGTTCGGGTGGGTGGTGATGAAGCCTATATCCGGTTTCAGGGCGCGAATGGGGCCACACAGCGCTTCGTGGTCGCCGAAGGTGTTGACGTTGTCGCCGGATACGTAGAGACGCACATCTCCGGTGTCGACCACGTAGCCGAGGTGCTGGACGTCGGGCGGGTTGATATCGTTCTCGGGGATTCCTTGCGGCGGCTTGGACCAGACGGCGTGAACCTTCATCGTGCCGATCTCGGCGGCGTCACCGGCGGTGATGGATTCGGTCATGTCTGCGGGAATGCCCGCTTCCTGGATCTTCCGGACGCTCTCCACCGGGCCGACAAAGCGGACTTCGGGATAGGCGGAACGGATGCGCAGGAGGGATTCGACGCAGGTGTGATCGCCGTGATTGTGGGTCAGGAGGACGAAGTCGGTGCGCAGCGCTTCCTCGTGCAGAGGAGGCCGGGCGTGCATGAAGGTCTCGGCCGGACGCTCTCTGGGGAAGTAGGGGTCGACCTGGACGATGGTGCCGGCCGGATCTTTGAAGGCGTAGCTGCTCTGGCCGAACCAGTGGACGCCGGCCGATCCGTTGGGAACGACGAGATCCTCGAACGGGTGCATGGGATATATCTCCTCAAAAAAGAGGAGGCCCCGAAGGGCCTCCTCTTTTTACCGTTATGATCGGCCTGGTTCAGAAGCCGACCTGGAAGGTGAAGGTGCTGAGAGGATCGAAGTGATCGACCGATGAATAGGCGTAGTCGATCTGCAGATCCCGCACTCCACCCACTGCAAAGTTAAGACCGAGGCCAAAGCTGGTGCCGAACAGGTAGGTGTCGTCCGCCGCGTCGGCGGCGTAGTCAAAGCCGCCGCGCACGGCCAGGAGGTCGCCGAAGATATACTCGACACCGGCCTTGTACTGGTCGTAGTTGTAGTTGTGATGCTGGAACATGGAGCTGAAGTTCAGGTCGCCCATGTCTTCCAGCGAGTAGCGGTAGCCCAGACCGATTTCGAATAGCGAAGGCAGATCGGACGAGCTGGCTTCGATATTGTAGAAACTGGCAGAGCGATTCAGGTCATCGAGATTGCCTTTTCCAAGCAGACCGGGGCCGGCATATTGCATGCGCTGGCCGATGTGCTTGATGGCAACCCCGAAGTCCAGTCCCTGGATGTCGGCCAGGTTACGGTACTGCAGGCCGGCGCTGAACGATACTGCGGTGGCGTCCACACGTCCCATATCGTTGGAGATGTAGTGCAGCGTGGTCCCCAGCGCAATGCGGTCGGTGAGATTGCGTGCGTAGGTCAGCCCCAGGGTGAAGAAGGTCGGCGAGTAGGTGCCGCCGGTGCCGTCCGGACGGCTCTCGGTCGTGACCGGAATGTTGCCTATATCGAGCGCCTTGAGACTGACGGCCAGCGAGCCAATCTTCTTGAAACGGGCTCCGATCGCCATGTAGTTGACGTTGATATCGGCGAGGTAGGACATGGTGGAGAACATCGCGTTGGCGTTCCCCTCGGCGCGGGCAAAGCCGGCCGGGTTCCAGTGGAGGGCTTCGATGCCGGCTGTATTGGCTATCGAGGCACCACCAAGTGCCATATCGCGCGCGCCAACCGGGATGAGCAGTTCCGGAGCCGCCGCCGTTCCGGCCCGATTGCGGCCTTCGGCGTAGACGCTCCCGTCACCCCATACGAGGCTCAGCGCGACCAGGGCGAGCAGTGCATATTTGGTCATTCGCAACATTTCTAAGATCTCCCGTTTGATAGAAACCTTTAGCCAGGTTTGAGATTCGGGATCAGTAATTCTGCAGGAACTGCTGCTCCTGCACGATCGCGAACTTGAGCACCTTCTCCTTCTTGAGGTCCGGAAGGTCGATGTGGGCGATATAGAGACCGCTGGCGACCGGGAGCTCATTGGTGTTGGTGAGATCCCAGCGCAGGAACTGATCCGGATCGTCCTTCTCGATCTTCCGCACCATGGAGCCGCTCAGATCATAGATGCGAATAGTCGCCTTTGGCGGCAGATGGCTGAAGGTCACGAAATGGCTGTACGGGCTGGTCTCCGCCGTGTTGACTCCGTAGTACGGATTGGGGAAGAGGTTGATCAACTCGGCATCTTCCGCGGCCAGCTCATCCGAACTCTCGGTGCCTGGAACGGCGAAGGTGAACTCGTCTGTCGGAGTGTTGACGTGGTTCGCGAGCAACGTGAAGGTGGCGTCTTCCTGCGGGAAGAACGCCTCCTGGCGCCGGTCGGCGAAGACGATCCACATGTGCGGCAGCGGTTCGGTGTACAACCCGCTTTGGAGCAGAATGTTGCTGTTTTGTCCCGCGTTCGGATCGGTGTAATCGAGACCGAAGATAAACAGCCATTCGCGGGGACCGCCTCCGGCGATGTTGCTGATCGTGCTGTACCAGGCCGGGCCGTACGCTCCGTTGACGTGGCCGCCGGGCTGGTTGTTCTCGAGGAACCCGACCTCCAGGCGGCGCGGGGGATCGCTTTCGATATCCCAGGCCGACAGGCAGATCGGCACGCGATCCTGGAAGACGTACCCGTCTCCTTCGGTGTTGATGATGTACTTGCTAACATCGTACTGAGCATCCTCAGGTAGCCAGGTATGTTCGCCGATGGCCGGCGGATCGGCACCAGGGGCGCGCAGGTAGCGGTACGCGTAGCTGACATCCTCGTTGTTGACGTCGAGGGGTTTGTACTGATTTTCGCCCGGCTCCTCGTTGACCGCGGTGAAGCGGATCTCCACCGTTCTCAGGTCGGCGGGAGAGAGCGTCGTCGCCTCGAACCACTGGTTGTTCGGGTCGCCGGTGATGGCCCCGCTGAATCCTTCAGCACCCCAGTCACCGGCGGCGCCCCAGGTCCAAAAACGGTCGACGGCGTCCCAGTCCTTCATGCCCGGAGGCGGTCCGGAGACGCTTATCTCGAACCCTTCGGCGCCGACGTAGTTAGCCGAGCCGGACTGATCGGTCGAGTTGGCGATCAGGGTCTTGCCGGTGCTGGTGTTGATCAGGGACCAGACCGTCTCACCGTCGTCGTTGGCGCCGAAGGCGACCTTGTAGCTGTCGCCCGTGGTCTGGGTCGGATCGACGACCGTCGCCTGGATGATGCCGTCGCTGGTGCCGGCGACGTGCTCGCTGGCGATCAGCTGTGCTGCCTCGGCATTGTAGCGTTTGCCGGGAGGCGGTGCCTGCGGCACGCAGATCTGAACCTGCGGCGAGCTTTCCAGGGTGGTGACCGCGGCTCCTGTTGCCGTATTGCGGTTGTACGCGGTCACGGCGAAGTAGTACTCCTGGCCGTTGACCAGGGGGCCGCCGTTGATGGCGTCCTGGGTGAGTTTGGAAAAGCGGCGGATGCCGAAATCACCGCCGATCTGCAGCGGCACGTCCAGGATCACGCCGGAGTCCCCATCCAGGGCGATGCCCAGGATAGTGGCCACGCCGTTCTCCAGGTCGTAGGTAGCCAGCTTTGTGCCCTGAGACAGAGTCGCTTCGGCCGAGGGCAGCTGGTAGACGTTGTATCCTTCGAACAAGAAACCGGACTCGTCCTGTCCTTCGGTGACCGCAACCGCGTCGGCGTTCCAGCCCCAGTCGAGCAGAATGGCGCCGTCCAACTGGGCGGTGCGCACCTTGGGAGCTGTTGGCGGCTTGGGCACTTCGAACAGGTTGTTGTAGGCGTCCTGCACGAACTGGTCGTTGAACTTCAGCTGCGAGACGGAGCGCAGCCGGTCGCTGCCTATGCCGCCCAGCAGTGCGACGACCACTTCCTGGGTTTCGCCCAGAGCCAGCTCGAACGGCCCGGTGGCGAGCACCATGCGGCGGTCGCCGGCCGGCAGCGGAACGCCGTCGTTCCAGCCGGTGGCCCGGGTCGGATCGCCACTCATGGTATAGGTGGTGACTTCGCCGGTGTACGGATCGCTGTAGGGCTGCGGGTTGTCGATGTCCGGCTGGGGCTCAAAGCCGCGCAGCAGGTTGTACCACTCGAGCGTGCCGTTGTACTCGTTCAGCTCGGGGTCGTCGATGGCGCTGCCGGCCGCGAAGTAGACGAAGGCGGTCATCGGCAGGTTCTTATAGCCGGTGATCTTTTTGAAGTTGAAGATCGCCTCGGCGCTCTCGTCCGGCACCATCACTACATTCCCTTCTTCATCCTCGGCCTCGATAAGGACCGGGACGATCGGGCCCTGCAGGAAGTCGTAGCCGGCTGCCGGCGGGGCCAGGTCGAAGGAATCGTAATGCGAATCGCTTTCGCTGGAGTTGTACACGTACCCCAGGCTCAGGTCGATGTCGCTACCGACGAAGTCGTCGCCGTAGTCGCCCAGATCGGGGTCGGACCACTGCGAGAAGTACATATCGACGATGCGGGCGTCGTCCGGCGTGTCGGCGTGTCCCTTGTAGATGAGGGTGTATTTCTTGAAGATGGCGTCGCCGAGGGCATCGGTGCGGGCGTAGGCCCAGATCAGGATCTGCTCCTCTATGCCGATCGGCTTGGCGCCGTAGAGCACGCCTGTAGCGCCCTCATCCAGATCGTTGACTACGTACCAGGCGACCTGGTCGGCATTGGCTACACCCGGTTCGTCGACGGCTGGATTGTACTGCCCGTCGCCGTCGTTGTCGTAGTAGGGAGCGCCCCACTCGGCCGGCCACTCCTGCCAGTCTTTCTCGTACTGGGCTCGGAGTTGTTCCACCTCGCCATCGGTCACTTCGCTCAGACCGATGTTCAGATACTCGGAAGTCTCCAGGCGCAGGTCGGCGGTTTTGTAGTCGCGGCGTACCCGGTAAATGCGCACTGCCGGGTCGTCTTCGTCCATGGGCACGCCTTTTTCGATGATGCGGCCGGGCACGGTGCCCTGGGCGTAGGTAGAACCACCAACGCGCAGTTCCTGGGGGTCTCCATCGAGCACTTTACCACCCCAGACCAGGCCGTCGCGGTAGATAACCTGATCAGTGGAGCGGGGATAAGTAACACCGGAATTATCGGTGTACGGATTGCCGGCTGAATACCCATCGTCCTTGAACCACATCGACATGTTGTTGATGTTGATCAGGGCGTGGTTGCCGAAGACAATTTCGTCTTCCTGGGCGATTTTGGCCACCCGGTTGTAGAAAGTCTTGGGCTCGCGAGCGACAGCCGGCGCGGCGAGAATCCCCGCCACCAACAACGCCGCCGTGAGCAAGAAGATGATCTTCTTCATGATTTATTCCTCTTTATTGGCCTTTCCTGTCAGAATGCCGTTTCCAGACGGGACCTCTCGTAATCACAGCGAGAACTTCAGCCCGAAGCGGATCTGGCGGGGTTCCCCAAGTATATCGCCTCCCTGGTTGTACCAGTAGTGCTGCCGGTTGACCAGGTTGATCGCCTGATAGAGCTGCGTGTAGGCGAGGCCACCGCTGGCTTCGACGATCTGGCCGCTCATCTCCGGGTTGGTCAGGAAGCCGTCGTCCTCGGCGTTGCCGGTGCGGCTGAACACGTTGATCTCGTTCTTCCGATTGAGGAGGTTCTGGACATACGTATAAACCTGTGCCTCTGATCCGAAGAGCGAGAAGCCCTTGTCCAACCGCAGATCGATCTCGAAGGTCCAAGGAGTCTTGGAGCGGTTGACGCTCTCGACCGGCTTGCGCTGACGCGGATCGTCGTCGGCCAGAAGGCCACCCTCTTCCGGGCCGCGCTGGCCGAGAGAACCGTCGGACAGGGTGTAGTTGTGGCCGCTGGTGAACTTGAGGAGCATGTTGGCTCCGGCATTCTTCAGGACCGGACCGCCTTCGTTCGCCCCGAACCGGTAGTCGACGTAGAGATTGCCCCGGTGGGTTTCGTTGAAGTCGAGCGGCGCTATGACGGTCGGCAGGTTGTTGTCGTTCTCGACGCCGGAGATGGCGGAGTTGACCGACGAACCAGTGCCGCGCGCATCGGACAGGGTGTAGTTCATCTCGGCGCGGATGCGGTTGACGCGCCGCACCTTGAGGACGAACTCCAGACCCTTGGTAGTGGCGAAATCGCCGTTCTGCAGGTAGTTGAAGGCGCCGACGTCGACGGCGCTGGTGCTCAGCTCCTGCTTGGCGATCTGCAGCTGTCCCTTGACGTCGCGGTAGAAACCGGTGATGTCGAAGGAGGCGAAGTCGGTGAACTGCTGCTCGAAGCCGATTTCGTACTGGGTGGTGCGGATCGGCTCGATATCGAAGGCGGTCGGGAAGCGGATGTAGTTCTGACCGCCCATCTCAACCGCCAGACCGGCGCCGCCGGTGAACATGTCGGTCATCGCCGGCATCTGCGAGAAGCGACCGTACTGCGCGTGGAACACGGTCACGTCGGAGACTGGAAAGGAGAAACCAAGGCGCGGCGAGAACTCGTGGAACTTCCGCGTCTTCTGCATGTATTTCCCGTCTTCGTCCTCGATGACCATAGTGTAGTTTTCGCCGTCGCGCACGGGGGCGCTCTGATCAAGGAAGCGCCAGCTGTCGGCGTAGTAGTACTCGTAGCGCAGACCGGCGTTGATGATCAGATCGTTGTATTCGATCTTGTCCTGGAGGAAGGCAGAGGCCATCACCGGCTTGCGCGGTGCTTCGAGCCCCTCGCCGTCGCTCTGGTTGCCGAATACGTCGTAACCGAAGAAGTTGCCCGCGCTGTTGAGGCGCAGCAGCTGGACGAGATCCTCTTTGCTGCCGTCTCCGTCGGGAAGGGTTTCGGCCTTGGCGATCATCTCATCGAGGATGTCGCCCTGGCTGATCTCTCCGGCGTAGAAGCGGTCGTAGACGGCGTCCAGTTCGGGATAGGTGTTCTTGATAGCGGAGCGCAGCGAGCTGAGGCCCACCCGATAGCGCCGGGATGTCCATTTCTGGTAGTCGAATCCGGCCTTGATCTGGTGCACCTCGGTCTGCTTGACGAGGTTACCACCCAAGCCCCAGTACCCCTCATCCCGATCTTCGTACCGACTCGAGCGGTCCCAACCGGCGACGAAGTCGGTGGGTGTGCCCGGGCGGGCGAAGGGGAAGCCGTTGAGGTCGTACGACCGCGGGATGGAGCCGTTCGTCGAGTAGTTGGAATATCCCAACTCATTGGCGACGGCGGCGCTGTCGTTGTAGACCCACCAGTTGTCGCCGAAAACTGGATCGAAAATTTCCAGCGTCTGGTTGTACAGGCTGAAATTCAGCTCGTAGAACATGCTCGGGCTGAGCAGGTGGGTGCCCTTGATATTGAGCAGCTTAGCCGTGCGTTCGCTTTCGGGCAGCCGCTCCTGGTTGAAGAGATTGCGGACCGGCTGCGGGTTGACTTCCTGATCCTCGGTGGTGTACAGACCCGAGATGCGCAGCTGGAAGGGATTGAGGTCGAAGAGCAGAGTACTGTTGATGTCGATCTGCTCATTGCCGGTGTGGTCGATGTTGCCGGGTTTGAGCACGATGCTGTTTATCGTGTCGGGGATGGTGTGGCCTGCATCGTCTTCCTGCCAGTGGACGCCGCCGCCCCTGTCGCCGGTGTCGATGAACGGATCTTCATCCGCCGCCTCGCCAAACTCGAACCCTTCCCAGAAGACCGGATCGTAGTTCTCGACCGAGCGCTGCAGGGCGATGAAGGCGCGGGTCTTCTGATTGATCACCGGACCACTGGCGGTCAGCACCTGGTTGCTATAACCATAAGAATAGGTGCCGAAGCGCTTCTCGTTGTCGCCGGTGAAGTTATCGGTCTCGGTGCCGAAGGAGAACTTCCACTCCGGACCGCCAGTGCGCAGGTCGTGCATGATGATACCGGCGTTGGCGCCGCCGTACTCGGCGTTGAAACCACCGGCCTGCACCTGGATTTCGGACAGCGCTTCGTCGATCAGGCCGACGGCGCTGCCGCCGGAGACGACGTTGCGCGTGCTGGCGCCTTCGACGTAGTAGCCGATTTCGTCGCTACGCGATCCGCGAATGTGGAGGTTGCCCTCCTCTTCGACCACGCCGGCTTGCAGGGCGAAGGCTTCCTGGACCCCCCGGAAGGGCATGATCTCCAGATCTTCGGCGCCGATGATGCGCACGGCGTTGGTCGCCGTCTGGTCGATGATGGGGCGTTCCGCCTTGATGACCACTTCCTCGACCTGGATGTCCGAGGACACCATCTTGATCTCGAGGTTGGTGGTCAAATCGGCCGACACGCGTACCTCTTCAACCTGGTAGGCGTTGTAGCCGATATAGGTGGTTCGCAGGGAGTAGGTGCCGGCGGGGACATTCAGGATGAAGAAGCGTCCCTCTTCGTCGGACACGGTACCCAGCTTGCTGTCCACCAACACCACGTTGGCGTTGGGGAGGAGATCTCCCGTCTGGGAATCCTTGATCACACCGGCAATTTTACCGGCGGAGGCCGCCCAGCTGGAAGAAACAGAGAGGGTGAGTATGATTCCTAGAACCAGACTCACGCGAAAAAGCCGACTGCCATAGGTCATGGTCACAGCTCCTTTCGGACATGGCATAAAGGCTTCGCTAGAGCTACAGCCCCAAGGGGGCTGCCTCTAGACTATTACAGAACGGTCACAAGATAAGAAAAAAAAGGTAAAAAATGAAGAGAAAAGAATATGCGAAGCGCCGAGCTGAAACGGCGTAAGGAACTTTTCGATCAAAGGGTTAAAGACTCCTCATATCGAAAACCGCGAATCTTGGCGTCGTTTTACAGGAGTTCTCAAAGTATAAAAATATGGCTTTCAGCGTCCTTCTTCGATAGAGGCGGCCTCTGCTTTTTCTTTAAGAGAGGCGGCCTCTGCTCTTTCGAGAGCGCGCCGGCTATCGCCTTTCATACCTTTGGCAGCATAAATGCGCCCCAGCTGTCGCCAGATCGCCGCATTGTCGGGCATCCTCTGGGAGAGCGTCTGCAGCAGGGGAAGGGCCTTATCCAGATCGCCGAGATGGACATAGGTGACCGCCAGGTTGTAGCGGGCATCGTCGTCTTCGGGGCTGAGCACAAGAACGCGTCGGTAGGCGTCGGCGGCAGTGGCGTATTCGGCCCGATTCCAGCGAAGATTCCCCAGGTTGTAGTGAGCAAGGCCATTGCGGGGATCCAGCTCAATCGCCTCCAGATAGCGCGTTTCTGCTTCGGAGTAGCGCTCTGTATGTTCGTAGGCGATGCCCAGGTTGATATGGGCGTTGACATCCTCTGTGGCGAACTCCACCAGGAGGCTCAGGGGATCGACTGCTTCTATATAGCGCTGCTGTTCCAGGTAGATCGCTCCCAGACCGGCCAGCGAGGTGGTATCCGTGGGTATTGAAAAGAGGATGTGGTTGTAGATTTCAACGGCCGTGGCCAGGCTGTCGAGATGGTGATAGAGGCGCGCGATGCTGTGCCAGGGCTCGAGTGGGACCGGATCGATGACGACCGCATTGCCAAAGGCGTGCAGTGCGGCGCGGTAGTTCGGCGCCCCGGAGGTGGCCAGGCCAACGCCGGTATTGTATTCCCGGGCCCAGTATTGCCGGCGCATTTGCTCGATCTCTTCGGCAAAGTGAGAGCTCAGCGATAGAGAGCTAGAAAAGGCCGAATCCATGGTCGCGTAAGCTCCCTGGCGCGCGGAGATCCGGCCGATGAGAAAGTGGACTTCCGGGTCGTTGGGAGACTCGGCCAATGCCTTTTCGAGCTGCTGTTTCGCCCTGGTCAGGTCCTCATCCTGGAGGTACAGTTTGGCCGAGGTGAGTGCGGGATTCTGACAGCCGGCCGCAAACAAGAAAAAGAGGAGGAGGAGGCGCATGGTATCGGATGGGAGAATGGCTGGTAAGCGTGCACCCGGTGGGAGCAGTCGGGCCGGGTATTGTCAAAGTTCCTCTGGAAACGGATACTATAGTGTCTGATCAGAACCAAATGAAAATTCATCCCAGACACAAATCGGGTGAACCGGATGGCCGACGCCCGAAGGATGAGAAAGAGATATGAGCGCGACTACGCTGTTCGACTGCTCTTACGCCAAAGGGAAGAGGGTTCTCCTGGATCGGGTGCTGGAGCGTTTGCGGCCTATCTATTCCCAGGAGGAGGTAGAAGCGCTGCGGATCGATGTCATCCATCCCGGTTTTCTTTCCCAGCGGTCGGGGCGGGGTTTTGTCGATCGGGATCTTCTGGAGACGGTGCTGGGCAATCTGCTCGAATGCGTGGCGCCCGGGTCGCACAACGCGGTCGGGCCCGAGCACCAGAAGGGAGAGTTGGGCGAGGCGATAGGAGAGATCGCCGACCAACTCTACGCCATGATCGCCCAGTCGCTGTTGGCCGCGGGGGAAGAGCAGGGGGTGGAAGAGCGCGCCTTGATGAACAGTTTTGCGCTGCTGTGGGAACTGCCCCAGTTGAAACAGCGGGCGCTGTGGAACCGCTTCGCCTCGCTGCGGGATCCGGCAGTCTGGGACGCCTATCTGCTGCGCAATTGCCAACTGAGCCAGGAAGGGCTGAACCGCATAGATTTTGTAGAAGTGCTGGAGGAGGCGATCAAAAAGCGGGATTTTGGGCATTATCGCGATTTCATGAAGGATCTGAAGTGCGAGAAGATCGTCGATTATCAGATGCAACTGGTGATGAGCACCTATCCGGGATGGCGGGTGCTGTTTTATCACGACGTCGCTCACGCGCTGACGCTGGAGGGACGGGTGGAGGGGAATGGGGACCTGGAGCATTTGCCCGTCCCCTTTCTACCGCGTGCCATTTCGGAATTGGGAGGGCGTTACTACCAGACGGACCTGCATCCGGAGACGCGCATCGGTGACGCCAATTTCCTGGACCACCCGCACAGGGGGATCACCAGCGGTCAGACCGGGGTCATCGGCAGCGGCTGCCATCTGCTTCCCTGTACCATGGGTGGCCTGAGCGAGAAAGTGCAGCAGCGCCATCCGGCCGTCGGTGATTACGTATTCATCGGCACCGACGCCGGGCTTTTCGGATCGGTGCGGATCGGCGATCACGCGGTCATTGGCCCGAACACTGAGATCCATGGGCGAGTTGATATCGGCGAGGGCTGCCGCGTCGGCGCCTCGGTCTTCATCGGCACGATCAAGAGCGGCGAGCGGGTGCCGGGTTGGATTCGCATCGGGCCCGGGGTGCGGATCGGGGCGGGGACGATAATCGAGAACAGTTCGGCTCTGGATCTGATCATTCCGGAGAAGGCGGAGATTCCGGCGAGGCGGCACGTGAACAACGACGGCTTTGGGAACCCGCAGTTCGTCACAGGGTGAGGGGTTACTGGTCGCAAGCGATGCAAAGAAGCCCCCGGTCGGATTAAACGACCGGGGGCTTCTTTTGTGCAATAAAGCAGTTTTTACCGAACTGCTATCTACTTGCCCATGGTTTTGATCGCCGTAATCATCAGACCGACATCCTGCTGTTTACCATCACCGGCGATGCCGACGGTGACGCCGGCGTTGAAGACCAGATCTTCCATAAGAGCGTAGTCCACGTTGGGTCCTAGATCGACGCCCAGGTTGTTGCTGAAAGCGTCGGTGTCAGTGGAGATCAGGATGTCCAGGTAGCCGGTGATTTTCTCATCGATGATCTTGACCGGTTCGATGAAAAGGTCGATCGCCAGACCTGAGGCGTAGCCGTCGAGAAGGCCGATCTGCAGGTGGTTGTTGACGTCCATGCCGCCCATCTGCGTGGTCATCATATAGCCGACGGAGAGGCCGATCTCCTCCGCCTCGTTGAACGGGGTGACGTTCAAGGTGAGGGCGCTGGTGGCGGAGAGGCCGTATTTGGCACCGACAGTGATGTCGGAAAAGCTGTCGCGGCCATCGTGGAGGATGCCGAGGGTGAGACGGGCGCCGGCCTCCAGTTTGTCGTTGATGGAGTATTTGCCCACCAGGTAGGTCTCACTGCCGTCGAAGATACTGCCGATGTCGCCGGTGCTCAGGCCGGCGTCGACGCCGATGCCGCCCGCAGCGCCGGGCAGGACGTAATACGGGTCGTAGTGGAGAGCCTGAGCGCCGACCTGGATAGTCGAACAAACCAGCAGTGCGATGAAGAGAATAGTCATTTTTTTCATTAGTCGATTACTTTCGTGAATGATGTGGGATTATCGGAGGACGAATTCTGCCAAAAATAGCTACGAAATATAGATTTAGCAATCTCGCCCAATATCGAAATTAATTTACAGATAAAAGATGAAAAAGAAAAACAGACAAATTTATAGAAAATGGCACTATAACTGTATCTCGCAGAATATTTCTCCTCGATGAATGCCTTTTCAAGAAGGCCTATTTTTCCGGAAAAAGCTGGTACGAGAAGAGATTGTTAGAAAAAAAATAGGCTTTGCGATATTTCTTTTTTCTTCGCGGTTTGTTAAATTAGTAAAATTGCCCACCCATCCAAAGAGGAGGAATTTATCATGCAGGCCTGTTTGAAAACGAGTAAACTGCTTTTAGTGGCATTCAGTATAGCCGCCCTGGCTTTCGTCGGCTGTGGCGACGATGACGACGGTGATACAGCGATCCGGAATGAGTTGTGAAGTATTTAGAGATTTGATATGTTTGGATTCCGAGATGGCTTATCATTTTCCCCGCTCAGCAAGAGGAGACCGATGGCATCCTTTCTCTCCTTGGATGAAT
>Ga0233430_1002842_pt1 | contig 18707 bp, 13 predicted proteins | sample SI_118_April2016_2_FD_179883 | JGI IMG/M metagenome (GOLD analysis project Ga0233430, IMG submission 179883) | Seawater microbial communities from Saanich Inlet, British Columbia, Canada - SI_118_April2016_150_MG | ecosystem: Environmental > Aquatic > Marine > Inlet | place: Canada: British... | reverse complement strand
CCTCCTCGAAGGAGATTTAACCGATCATGTCGCCACAGCCCTCCGTCAGAGCCGCGGCTTTCGAATCCCGCCAGGTCTACCGCTCGCATCTGCACCCGGGCTACACCTCCTGGGTCTCCTTCTTCCCGGGCGAACGAGGCCAGTGGTACCTCACCTGCGAAGAGGTGACTCGCCCCGAAAAACCGCTGCCACAGTGCACGCCGCAGCAGTGGTACAGCATGGGACTCCCCGCAGGGTACGACAAGTCCCAGTATCTCATGGAGGCGGTCATCCTCGAATCGACCGACGATATGCGGACCTGGAAGGTGATCTCCCGTCAGCCCTTCCGCCACCACCACACCGTGGGCCAATTCGGCACGACGCGCACCCCGGACGGCCGCTTCCTGCGCTTCGCCTGGTCCTGCTACTCCCTGGACGATTCGGTAACGCCTAGCGAGATCCTCTACGTCTCCGCCGACGACGGCCGCACCTGGAAGCTGATGCCTCCTTTCCACGACCCGCACTTCGTCAGCTACCCCCACCGGCTGCGCACGCTGCGCGACGGCACCCTGGTGCTGTGTGTCCCCCTGCGACGGAAGTGGGCCACCGAGATGTGCCCGGTGCGCACCTGCCGCGACCTCGAAGTCGACTCCGACAAGCAGATGGCCCTGTTCTTCTCCTTCGACCAGGGCCACACCTGGAGCACCCCCCTGCCGATCTACGGCGGTCAGAACGTCAGCGAAACCGACTTCGTCGAGCTCCCCTCCGGAGACCTGCTCTTCGTCAACAACTCCATCTTCGCCCACCCCGGACGACAGATCGTGTATCGTCAAAATCGCACATTCACCCCCGGTCCGTTGGAAAAGGCCGGAGGCCAAACCGGCATCGGTGAGGAGAACATGGTCCCCGAAACCATCTGCCTGGCCGGGGAAAACATACTGATCGGCTGCCTGCGCGCCGGCCGCTACCAGTGGTCCGACGACCTGGGCCGCACCTGGTACCCCCTCCAGGGAATCCCCGACATCGGCCCGGAGGTGTACCAGCCGTGGATCCACGCTCTCCCCGACGGCCGCATCGCCTGCGCCGGCCACTACGGTCGAGACGCCCCCATAAGCGGCGACGACCGGGACGATCAGTACCTCAGCATCCACTTCTTCGAACTCGAAGTGCGGAGTCGCACCCGGAACACCCGACTGCAGGTGGAACGGGACTTCGATCCTCCGAACCGGCGCTGGCTCAACGCCTATACCCTCACTCTGCAGTGCGACGGTTCCCCTTTGCCCGCTGCGGAAGTTGAATTCTGGTACGTCGAACGGGATCAGCCAGGGTATGATTCCTTCGGCAAACATCCCCTCGAAGAACGCATGGAAGCAGGAGGAAACCGGCTCAAACTGTGCACCAATTCGGACGGCAAAGCGCACGTGGACCTGCCGCACCTGAACGCCGTCGAAAACGAACACCACTCCATCCAGTTCGTTGCCCGCTTCAACGCCGACCGCTCCGACCCGGCACATAAGCCCTGCCAGATGTGCCAGTTCGAGTTCTACAGCGTATCTTTCCAGGACCCACCGTTGGAGAAACTAAGCCTATGAGCGAAGAAACGCTGGCTTGTCAGGATCATCCCTACTATCAGCAGGAAGACGAACTCCTCATAACGCGAGATCTGGAAGTCACCGGCCGCCTGCCCTGCACCCGCACCCTCCTGCCCCGCACAGAGCGCTGGCCCACCCACCACATCGGGGGCCACCTCGGCCGCACGCGCAATGGCACACTATACGCCCTGCTCACGGGCAGTCCGGCCGCCCAGCGCTGGATCTCCGAGGATGATGGCCTCACCTGGAAGGGTGAAGAACTCGATCTCCCCGCGCTGGGTGCCTTCGCCATCCTCAACAACGACACCTTCCTGGCCGCCGCAGGAGGCGGAGAAGAACCGATACGCATCCTCTCCTCACCGGATCGGGGACGAACCTGGAAGTCGATTTCCACACTTTCCCTATCCCCGTTCGACGCCATGCACGTCGACAGCAACCTGTTCCAGCTGCGCGACGGCACCACAATGCTCGCCGCCAACATGCGCATCGATCCCCCCACCGGAGAGCCGTTCGCCAACGGTCATTACCCCCAGTATCTGTTCCATTCCTCCGATCGGGGCAAAACCTGGGAAACGGGTATCGATCCCGAATTTTGGCAGGCGGTGCGCGCAGGCCGAGAATCCATCGCCGATGAGGGTTCCGAATACACCTGGCCCGGACCTTTCGGCACCTTCCCCGGCGTGTATGAGACCGGTTTCTGCGAACTGGACAGCGGCCTGCTCGTCGGCGCCTTCCGCTTCTCCGGTCCCCCGCGCCCCTGGCATCACCGGGTGATTGCGCAGTGGGGCGAGCCCCCGGACGAGCCGGATGCACACGGCCGCATCTTCCGCCACGTGGTCCTGGGAGAATCCCCCGACAAAGGCCGTTCCTGGCAGCACCTCCGTCCCATTCTCGACGCCGCCGGAACGCCGCTCATGGCCCACGGAGAATCCAACGGTGAGCTGGTACAGTTGCCCGACGGTCGCCTGGTCCTCGTTCATCAGACGCGCTACGCCGAGGGGCCGGATCGCGAGCGAGGCTACTTCCGCGGCCGTTCGCAGCTGTGCGCCCGGGTCAGCCTGGACGCGGGACAGACCTGGCTCCCCGAGCGCTACCGCCTGCTCTTCGGCTTCGGCTATTCCTCCACTCTGGCCCTGGAAGACGACACCCTCATTACTGCTGTCGGCGCCAGCCTGGGGGACAACGGTGACCCCAGACGAGGGGCTATTATCCGCTGGCGGCTGAAAGACTGACCGCCCGTTCTTTTTATCAAAGCAGTGCAAAATAGAAGGATATCACCATGCCATTTATCGAAGTAAAGATGCTCGAAGGTCGCACCGAAGAACAGAAGCGCAAGCTGGTCGCAGCCATAACCGACGCTCTGGTGGAAATCTGCGACGTCAAACCGGAAGGGACCATGGTCACCATCGAGGAATATCCCCGCAACCACTGGGCTACGGCCGGTGTGCTGATCTCGGATCGGCAGTAACCCGGGGCTTCTGCATGAAAATCACCGATATCCGAACTTACAAGTTCAGCGTCCCCACCGGCCAGGAAATCCGCGACCCCCAGAGTGGCGAACTCCTCTGCAGCACCTCCAAACCCTGGCTTTTCCTCAAGATAGAGACCGACGCCGGCATCAGCGGCTGGGGCGAGGGGACCGGCGAGTGGCTGGTTCCCTCGGTGGAGGCCACCCTGCACGAATGGCGCGAACTCCTCGTCGACCGAGATCCCCTGCCGGTGGCCGCCCTGTGTGCCGACATCCAGAACCGCATCCCCTGGAAGGGCGGTCCCGTATTCGGCACCGCCATCGCCGCCATTGATGCCGCCCTCTACGACATCGCCGGCAAGGCCTGGAAGGTGCCCGTCCACACCATCCTCGGCGGCAAGCGGCGCGACCGGGCTCGCGTCTACAGCGGCATCTCCATGGATGATCCGCAAAAAGCCGTTTCCGAAGCGCTTCAACTCCGGGAACTCGGCTACGCCGGCGTCAAGGGAAATCCGCTCGAAATCCGCACCTGGCCGATGGATATCCGCGCCGTGGAGCACTCTCTGAACTGCGTCTCTTCGGTCCGCGAGGCGGTCGGCGACCACTTCGATATCCTGCTCGACGCCCACGGCAGCCCCACGCCGGAGCTGAGCATCGAATTCGCCCGGTCTCTGGCTCCATACAGGCCGCTCTTTCTGGAAGAGCCGGTCAAAGTCGGCTCTTTGGAGGCTCTGCTGGAGGTTTCCACAAAAAGCCCGATCCCCATCGCCACCGGCGAAAAGCTCTTCACACTGGGCAATTTTCAACCTCTCATCGATCACCGCGCCTGCGCCTATCTGCAGCCGGATCTGACTCACTCCTTTGGCCTCACCGGTACCCTGGAAATCGCCCGAGCCGCCGCTCGCGCACAGATGCTCATGGCCCCCCACAACGCCGGTGGTCCTCTGTGCCTGGCCGCCACGCTGGCCGTCGATGCCGCAATCGAAAATTTCCTGATCCAGGAGATGAACCAGCTCCGTTTTGACGCCTTCTCTCTCTATGTCGCCCACGACTGGGAAATCCGCGACGGCCATATCAGCATATCGGAAGCTCCGGGGCTGGGCCTCGAAGTCAAAGAGACCGATATCGCCAAAATGCCGTACGAGCCCCTCCCTTACCGCCAGTACCGGCATACCGACGGCAGTTGGAAGGGCTGGTGACCGTCCGCAAAAGAAGGGAATGTCCGTAACCTTGCGCACGACCGCATTTTTAAGGAGAGAGTGATATGAACGGCCCGGTCGTAGAAGTTTGCGTGCCCATGCCCCTGCAGATCGTCATCGACGATGTCGGCTGGTGGTCCGGCAAAGACGGTCACGACGCGCAGGAACCGTTCCGCACCGGCATCGACCGCGACCACGTCCCGGAGGACTACGAAGCGATCGCCCGGCTGGGCAGAAAACTCGGCATGCGCCCCCAGGCTGCCTTTATTCTGGGCGAGTGGGACCGCGAAAACATCCTGCGCGCTATCCCCTCCAGCACCTGGATGGGCGAAAACTGGGACAACAGTCGCTGGATCGGCCCCTGGCTCGACAACGCCGCCCGCATCGTCCGCGACAGCGCCGACTGCTTCGAGCTGACCCTGCACGGCCTCGGCCACGAATACTGGCAGGACGGCACCTTCACCCGCGCCGAATGGCACGATCGGGACGGCAATATGCGTCCCTCGGATCAGGTCCTCGCCCACCTCGACGCGTACCAGCGCATCATGCGCCAGAACGACCTGGGCAACTTCCCCACCTCCTTCGTTCCCGCCGCCTTCCTCCACTGCTACGGCGACGGCAACGAGGGCCTGGCCGCTATCCTCAAAAACCGAAACATTACTTTCATATCTACTCCGTTCTCTACAATGCACCGCCGCGCAGAGTTGCCTACACCCATCCTCGGCATCGACCAGGGAATCACCACCGTCGACCGTGGCAATCTCCCCCCGATCCCCTGGGACACCATCTCCGCCGAACCCGGCGACGATATCCCCGGCCCCATCCTCGGCTTCCACTGGCCCAATATCCTGCATCCGGACCCGGCGCAAAACGCCACCGTGGTCGACCGCTGGGTCGAATTTCTCACATCCTACGGACATCGTTTCGACCGCCTGCTCTCCCCCGATACCGCCGCCTTCCAGACTCAACTGGCCTTCCATCTGGGTGTCGATCTGGAACTCCGCGAAGACGAACTGATCCTCGACTTCGCCGCTTTCCAGCCAATCGCCGCAGCCGCGGTCAACGACCACTTCGCCCTGAAGATGAAATCTCCAGCCAAACTGGAATTCGCCTCTCCGGACGCCACCCTGCTCTCCGCCGACCGCAATCCCGAGACAAAGGATTACACCCTCCGGCTCCAGATCGGTGCCCACCAGCCAAACGCACATATCACCTTCCGGGAGGAATCAGCGTGAAACCGGTCAATATTCTCATCGCCGCCGATGCCGACGCACTGCAGCGTTTCGCCGCCGACGAACTCCGGGCCTATCTGCACAAACTGTTCGGCATCTCCGTCGAAATCCGCTCCGAACGTCCGGAGGAACCCCACATCTGTTTCCTCCTCGGCCAAATCGACGACGCCCACATCCAGCAGGCCGGATCTCAACTTCCCGCTCTCTCAGACCAGGGAATCCTGATCCGCCGCTGCAACGCCGACACCCTGATTCTGGCCGGCGGCAGCAGCTCAGCGGTCGCCTGGGCCATGTACGAATTGGTCGAGCAATACGGCGTCACCTACCTGCTCCACGGCGACGTCTACCCGGAAAGCCCCGGTCCCTTCCATCTCCCCAAAATCGACCTGGTTCTCGAACCCACTCTCCGCCTGCGCTCCTGGCGACAGTTCAACGACCTGCCCACCGGCCCCGGCCTGTGGAGCCTGGCCCAGCAGGAATCCTTCATCCGCCAAATCTTCAAGCAGAAGTTCAACGGCATATACCTCTGTCTGTGGCCCCACCACCCCTTCGTCGATTTCTCGGTCGGCGGCATCCAGCGTCAAACCGCCTGTCTACTTTTTGGCCAGAAGATTCCCATCGACGCCGACAATATCGGTCGTCAGCATCTACCCGACGCTCCCTTCCTCGACAATCCCGATTTTCTCGGTGCCGAAACCTACGAGGAGAAATTGGCTTCCGGCCGCCGCCTTCTCGAAGGCATCCTCCGCCAGGCCCGCTTCCTGCAGATGCGCACCTCCGTCCACTTCCAACCGCTCGAATTCCCCGCAGAGTTTCGCCCTCTCCTGCAGCAGCCCACAGAGGAATCGATCCAGCTCGGCGGCCTCACCTGCACGGAGTTGGGCGACCTCACCAACCCCGGCCACACTTCCCTGATCGAAGCGGGCTTCCGCGCCCACCTGGAGCAGTGGGGCGCAGTTGACGAATTCCACCTCAGCCTTCCGGAACACCCGCACGCCGACCGCCAGTTCCGCCAGTGCTGGACCGAGCTCGACGAGAAATACCATCTCGAAGAGGCACACCCGCTCGACGATCTGCTGGCGATAGGAGCCCGCAACTACCTGATCCCCGGCGGCCTGGAGCGCGCCGAGCGGGAGTTCAAATCCTCCATTTCCATGCTCCACTTCTTCGACCACTTTTTCGCCGGCAACGACCTGCTGCGACAGGCCGAGGACCGCAACATCTCCGTCCACCTCAACCTGGGTGGCAATTCCGAGCCCCTCTTCCCCATCCTCGATCGCCTCCTCTGGCCCGGTGCCGGCATCAGCACCAGCATGGGCTACACCGCCTCGCGCGCCGTGCGCGCCCTGCGCAGCATGGAGAGCCTGGACGCGACAAAAATCCCCGCCGCCCTCGTCCTCACCCTCCAGGACGACAACGTCGGCTCCCTACCCCAGGTCGCCACCCGCAGCCTCCACCAGTTGCTCCAGGAGCTTTCGCAGCGCGGCTGGCGCGGTTTCCTCACCCGCCACTGGCCGATCGGCGACCTGGATCCACCGACCACCCTGCTCGCCCGCTACCCCTGGCGATCCACCTTTACCCCCGACGACGCCTACGAGTTCCACTTCGGACGGGTCTGCGGTCCCGATTCCGTACCCACTCTCAATAGGGCCATCTCCCTGCTCGAAGACGCCACCCTCATCCTCGACCTCGATTTTCTCAGCCTGTTCTTCCCCGTTCTGGGCATCATGTGCCGCACTCTCGAAACGGATGCTCCCATGCCCGAGGGACTCTTCCACGTGCGCGCCCTGTACGAAGAAGCCGGACGCCTTCTGGACCGCGCTGAATCCAGCATCACCTCTTCATCCGGACAGGCCGAGCTCGCCTACTGGCAGAGCCGAATCGACTTCACCATCCAGGCGCTGATCGAAAAAGAGCGGATACACGAAGGCGGGATGAAAGTACACGCAGCGCGACGCGCCAGCGACGGAGAGGCGAAGGAAACTTACCTTCGGGAGGCGGAAGAAAGTTACCAGCGCGCCGTCGAAGCGGGAGAATCCGCCCTGCGCGCCACCTCATCCCAGATCCGCGACGACTCCGACCGCGCCACCCTGGCCGCCTACTATCACTTCTTCGTGCGCGAAGTCCGCGAAAAAGCAGCGGAACTCCTCGCCGGAGCAGAGGGGGTTTCCGCGCACGTCGATCCTATGTAAGGGGGAAAACCAGATGTCCCGAGCCCAGTGCATCGTCAGCCGCGAAAACAGGATTCTCATGGTCAAGCATCGCCAGGACGGCGACGAGTGGTGGTGCCTGCCCGGCGGGGGCATAGAGGATGGCGAATCTCCCGAGGAAGCCGCCATTCGCGAGTTGTGGGAAGAATGCAACGTCAGGGGAACGATCGTGCGCGAGACCAGCACCGTCACCTACGGCCCGGACGATCGGCATTACAGCTACCTGATCGACATCGGCGACCAGACTCCAAAAATGGGTTTCGACCCCGAACTGGCCGACGACGCCCAGGTCATCGTCGACATGGACTGGCTCTCCCTCCGCGAACTGGCCGAAATCGACCGCGTCTTCCTGTGGACCGCCGGCCTGGTCGGCGTGCCCGGCATCTACGAGAAGATTTGCCGCTGGTCCCGCGAACCGTATTATCCGCCCGAAAAGGGGGAAAAATGATCTACCGCGTCTTCCAATTCTTCATCTATCTGTACACCGCCCGACAGGTCTGGAAGCACGGCTTTCGCAAAAGGAAGTAAACTCACCACCTGGCCTTATGCTTAACTCATCAGACAGTATCCGCTTAAGTTTGGTTTCAGTGAGCATTTTACGCCCGAGTAGGGGGATTCTCGATAGTATATTCTGAGTATCCGAAAACGGATCTTCGTCCGTTGAGAAGGCGAGTTGGGAGCAGGCCAGTCCGAGAATGGGCTGGCTTTTTTTTGCTTGAAAGCCGGTGGTTAGGTTCCGTACCTTCAGAACAAATGTCCGTGGTATCCTTTTCTCCCAGGGGTTGAATCCAATGGTACGCCGCATCGACCGAATCGGGGTGATTATTCTCGGGCTTCTTCTTCTTTTTACTCTACTCCACCCCCACCCCTCCCAGGCCCACAACGGTGCGGTGGCCATTGCCGTGCCGGTAGAGGGAATCACCATTGATGGCGATCTGTCGGATTGGCCGGAGGATATGAGAAGGTATCCTACTATTCTCCCGGAGTCTGGCGTCAGACCGAAGGATTTGAATGATTTTCAGGGATCATTCCGGATTGGTTACAATGACCAAGAGAATGCTTTGTATATCGCGGTGGAGGTGCAGGATGAGTCGGTGGTGATCGATACCACAGCGACGTGGGATACACAGGATGGCTGTGAGATATATGTGGATGTAGAGCACAAAGAACAGGATTTCCCTGCAGAGCAATACGTGGTATATGGGACCCATCGACGCGCGGGAAGGCACGAAGTAGAGGTGAAGCGTACGGGGCGCCAGCATCGGTACGAGTGGCGAATAGATATGGGCAAGATGACGGGGAAAATAGTATTGGGCGTGGATGTGGTAGTATGTGACAAGGATGAAGATGCCTCCTTCTCCTGGATGGCTTGGGGACGAGGAATGTTTAAATCCGAATCTTCGGACAGACGAGGGGATGTGGTGTTGATTAAGAAAGCGACAGGGACAGGAAAGATACAAGGGAAGATCAAGTGGGAAGATAGAGAAGAGGGGGCAGCCCTCGGGAAGGTGCGCATTCGATCTTTGATGTCGACAGAGACTTGGATACAGACGACACCGGATCTGCATGGAGAGTATGAGATTGCATTACCACCAGGTAAGTACCGGGTAGAAGCTGGGTACGGGCATCGAAAAGAGGGAGGATACGTCGCCCAGGTGCAAGCGAACCGTACGGTTCGTGTGAATGAGATTTTTTTTCCAAGACCACCTCTCGGCAAAAAGATTAAGGCCGGAACGGGGCGATCCATTGCGGCGGGAGCCGGGTACCGGCATGGTTTCTGGCATACTCTGGGTGTACCTGACGGGCTGCCGGACAACAGCGTGCGGTCCCTTTTGGAGGATCGAGAAGGACAGCTGTGGATCGGCACGGAGGGCGGCGTGAGCCGGTATGACGGAGAGCGCTTCGTCACCTACACTACCCAGGACGGGCTACCAAACAACCGCGTAGTGTCCCTTTTGGAGGATCAAGAAGGACAACTGTGGATCGGCACGGAGGGCGGCGTGAGCCGGTATGATGGAGAGCGCTTCGTCACCTACACTACCCAGGACGGGCTGCCGAACAACCGCGTGGTGTCCCTTTTGGAGGATCGAGAAGGCCAGCTGTGGATCGGCACGGAGGGTGGCGTGAGTCGGTATGACGGAGAGCGCTTCGTCACCTACACTACCCAGGACGGGCTGCCAAACAACTACGTGGTGTCCCTTCTGGAAGATCGAGAAGGACAACTGTGGATCGGCACGACGGATGGCGCGAGTCGGTATGATGGAGAACGCTTTGTCACCTACACTACCCAAGACGGGCTGCCAAACAACTACGTGGTGTCCCTTCTGGAAGATCGAGAAGGACAACTGTGGATCGGCACGACGGGTGGCGTGAGTCGGTATGATGGAGAACGCTTTGTCACCTACACTACCCAAGACGGGCTGCCGGACAACGGCGTGTGGTCTCTTCTAGAAGATCAAGAAGGACAACTGTGGATCGGCACGGATCGCGGCGTGAGTCGGTATGATGGAGAGCGCTTTGTTACCTACACCACCCAGGATGGGCTGTCGAACAACTGGGTGCGATCCCTTCTGGAAGACCGAACCGGCCAGCTGTGGATCGGCACGGACAAGGGTGGCGTGAGTCGGTATGATGGGGAGCGCTTTGTCACCTACACTACCCAAGACGGGCTGCCGGACAACAGCGTGTGGTCTCTTCTGGAAGATCGAGAAGGACAACTGTGGATCGGCACGGCGAGTGGCGTGAGTCGGTATGATGGAGAGCGCTATGTCACCTACACCACCCAGAACGGGCTGTCGAACAACTGGGGGCGATCCCTTCTGGAAGACCGAACCGGCCAGCTGTGGATCGGCACCATGGGCGGCGTGAGTCGGTATGATGGGGAGTATTTTGTCATCTACACCACTCAAGACGGGCTAACGAGCAACTGGGTGGTGGCGCTTTTGGAAGACCGAACCGGCCAGCTGTGGATCGGCACCTGGGGTGGTGGCGTGAATCGGTATGATGGGATGCGCTATGTTACCTACACTACCACAAACGGGCTGCCGGACAACCGCGTGTGGTCTCTTCTGGAGGATCAAGAAGGACAACTGTGGATCGGCACGGCGGGGGGCGTGAGCCGCTGGGACGGGTTCGTATCGCAGAACCTTCTGCGTCAGGATGGGCTACCAAGCAACGATGTACGGTCGATCTTACAGGATCGACAGGGAGATATCTGGCTGGCCACGTCGGAGGGATTGGTCCGTTATCGTCCGCCGCGTACCCCCCCTCCTATCCATATCAGGAACGTCATCGCCGATCGCGACTACCGTCCGGTCAAGGAGATCCGCGTTCCGTCATCCCAGAAGCGCATTACCTTCGAGTTTCTGGGGATCAGCTACCGGACCCGTGCGAACCAGATAGCCTACGTTTACCGGCTGGAAGGCCATGACGCCGACTGGCGACAGACACGAGAGCGTCGGGTGACCTATACCGATCTTCCGCAGGGGGAATACGTCTTCCAGGTGAAGGCGGTCGATCGCGATCTGAACTATTCAGAAGAACCAGCCACGGTTGATATCGAAGTGTATCACCAACCCGTCTCCAGCTCCATACGCATCTCCGAACTGAATATACAGGACGTCTTTGCGTCCTTCTACAAAACCTATGTCGAACAATCCATCGGCTCCGTTCTCGTCACGAACGATGACTCGACACCGATAGAAGCCACGCTGAATTTCTACATTCCCGATCACATGCGTCGTCCCACTGAACAGACCCTATTACTGGAGCCTCAATCCTCTCGGGTCATACCCCTCCATGCCATCCTCCAGGAAGAGATCCTCGATCTCGAAGGCGCTATCCCTGCCCACGCTGAGGTGGCCCTTTCATGCGAGCTTGGGGAGCAAACCTTCTCCATCAAAGAATCGAAGAACATAACGCTCTATGGCCGAGGTGCTCTTACCTGGGATGACCTGGGTAGAGCCGCCGCTTTTATAACTCCGGAGGATCACAGTATATCGGCTTTCTCACGAAGTCTGTTCGAAGAATATAGATTCCGCGTTAAACGACGCGATGTTGATGGCCATATTCCTACCGCCATGCTTTTCTTCGAAGCACTGAACGCCTATGGCATCAAATACGCGCAGGATGCCAGCACGCCCTATTCCCAGGTGAGAGGGGATCGTTCCGCGGTCGATAATATCCAGTATCCCGTTGAGTTGCTGCAGAGCCGGATGGGCGATTGCGACGACTGCACGGTGCTCTACTGTGCGCTGCTGGAGAATCTCAATATTCCTACGGCCTTGGTGGATGCTCCGGACCATATCTTGATGATGTTCGATTCTGGCGTCTCCGAGGAGCGCTACTTTGGTTTCAGTCTGGATGAGGATCGGTATATCGAGCGAGAGGGACGATTCTGGATCCCGGTAGAGATAACCCAGCTCGGTGAAGGTTCATTCATGGAAGCCTGGGAATTGGGAGCCAAGACATGCCAGCGCTTGCGGGAAGCAGATGCACTGAGTGTCACCGATGTCCGGCAGGTCTGGCCGGAATATCCCTATGCCCTACCAGCCATCGAGGAGAAGATCATCCCGCCCGATTCAGAGGAGCTGGAACGATCGGTGGTCGCCGGGATGGAGCAACTGAAGAAGATGCGCAGCGAATATGTGAGAGGGAAGTACATCGAACCCCTTCTGCAGAATCCGGGCGATCACCCGCGCCGTATGGAGTTAGCCCGGACTCGGATTGAGTCCGGGGATTTCAATGAGGCGATCGTGACGCTCATGAACTTATTGGAGACCGATTTGAAAGCAGAAGCCTACTATCTGATTGGTTATTCCTACGCCGGTCAGCAGAATATAGCAACGGCGGTTCGCTATGTGGAGAAAGCCTTGGAGCACGACCCCGAGAATAGAGGATACAGGTATAGTTTGGAAGGGCTTAAAAGGGAACTGATGAAATAATAAATAACCGGTTAGGAAACCGCAGTCCACCTTGAAAGCGTTGGGAGGGAAGATATGAGTACGCGATGGGAGACTAATCGATTTGAACCCGCTGATGTCGAAGCCGTGGTCGCACTCTGGCAGCGAGTATTTCCCGATTACTATCTGTCCGTCGCGACCTTGCGCAAGTATACATTTGACTGTCCGGATTGGGCGGTTTTTGATCCAGACGGCTGTTGGGTAGCGCGGGACGATGACCGCATTGTGGGTTTTGGCATGGCAAAGGAAAGGGATGTCACCGAGGGAACCATTCCCGTGATTTTCGTAGACCCTGCCCATCGGATGCAGGGCATTGGCAGGGATCTGCTCGAGAGAGCCGAGACGTACCTGCGCGATAAGGGCAAGGACAAGATCCTCATCGGCGCTCGGCCCTCCGAACCATGCACGATTCTCGCGTTCCCGAGTGTCTGCGCTAACTGGATGGACGCGCACTGGTTCTTCTGGCACTTCGGATACAGGGTGCGGGACAGTCTGGACTCGGCCCGGTGCCCGCTGGAATCCTTCGCCATCCCCCCGAAGGTGCAGAGGCAGATCGAGAGCGCCGCTGCCGAAGGCATCGTCGCAGGACCTGGCAGAGCGGAAGACGAACTAGCCATGATGGCTTTCATGAAAGAGTGGTTCGCAGAAGACGGCTCCGGCTGGTACGAACGCTTCGCCCAAGGTGCGGCAGGTCGCAAGGAGAGCGTGGACCAGGGAGAGCGCGTGTACGAGGATTTCACCGTTCTGCGCCAGGGGGAGCGGGTGATCGGCTTGATTGGTCGTGCCTTCTTCCTGCCCTCCGGCGAGACGATGATCGGGGGCGCCATTGGGGTAGCTGGCGATATCCGCGGCAGAGGACTGGGAAATGTGGTCCTCTACACCTTCCTGCAGATGCTGAAGGATCGCGGCGCCCGCGAATGCATGATCTGGGGCGTGGGGCCTAGGCGCTATTATGAACCGGCCGGTTTTCGCATGTCCGAGCTGTGGCTGATGATGGAGAAAAACCTTCGCTAATCTCGTAGTTCACAGCCAGAGCCGGGAGGGCGATAGAGTTCGAATGACGCGGAGCCGCCAGCTTGCTGCTGCCGGCTTGCCATTCTGCATATTATCTGAATATCCCAACGGCCCGATAGTAACGATAGACGGCGATATCGGTACTAAAGGAGTTATCAATAGAGTTAAATTTTGGCCTAATCTGACATTGCCCGATGAGTCGAGTTGTGACCACTACACCTTATAGCGCCGCATCTCCGGCCACCTCCACCCGCAAACCGTACCGCCCTCGACCGTGCGCGTGCCAGTCCATACCCGTATCGTCGTTCTCCGGCAGATCGGGCACGGGCAACTCCTCCGCCATTCGCGTCACCACTTCCGGTTTCCCCAGATTCCCGATCAGCTCCTTCAGATATTCCATCCGCACCAGCGTCTCGCTCTGATACAGGCTCATCCCATCCACTCCTGCCCTGTACTGTCGCTCCGCCAGCGCGTAGATCGGTTGCGCGTGAAAGAAACCAATGTTCTCCTCCACCCCACTCTCGATCAACCGCTTCGATCCAATCCCCCCGATGCAGATCTTTCCATAACGGTGCGCCGTCTCCGCGTGGTGCTCCACGTAGAGACCCGTATCCTCTACAGTGATCGGGAACGGACTGAGCATCACTCCGTCGATCAGATCATCCCGGCACCACCGCTCACTATCCAACCCGTACGCCACCATCAGCCACGGGGCGCTATCCGGCACTCTGGCGATAATCGGGCACTCTCTTCCCAGCTCTTCTTCCTGCCGCCGCACTCCCCCTCGTAGTCTCTTCATAAAACCAGTGAGCACATCCGCTCGATACTGAAACCACTCCGCATACTCCTCCGGATCATCTCCGTCGATCTCGCGTGGATCTACTCCACTCTTCTCCCGATACGGCTCCACGAGCGCCGGATGATACATCAGCATTGGCATCTGTCGACAAAAGTCGAGAACCAATCCCTGCGCGCCGATTCGCTGCGCCTCCAGCAAGATGTCGAGCCGCTCCTGCTGTACCTCCTCCAGAGCGTAGCACAGCCTACCGGCCACTTCGTTCCCCCTCTTGCTCCGTTCGCGCAGCTGCGGTTTCTCCAACGCCATCCGCGAAGTCACTCCGGCATAGCTCTCCGAACCGTAGTGGCGATTCATCCCCAGACGTCCCCACAGCATCATGCGATTCCGGCCGCACAATTCCAGGGCACGCCGCAGCGGACATACCTGCTCCATCACCTCCCCGACAAACCTCCACGACTTTCCCCCGACCTGGTCATTCAATTCACACATGCGCGTTACATTCGGTAGATCGGACCAATAGTCGACCACCGAACGGCCCAGATTCCACACCATCTGATCGAACCCCCTCCGCAGGTGCAGTTCCACGCACTCGTCGATATCGGAGATCTTTCCCCCGGGTTTGTCGTAATTCGCATAGTAGCACATCCACTCCGATATCCCCAGCAGCGGCACCTGATTGTCGGTGAGGATCGACTGAGAGAACGCCATATTTTCCTTCCTTATTCCCCGGGCGAAGAGAAACTCAATAACTCCCGAATTCCAAACCCGCCTCGATATACGCCTCGATCCGCTCGAACAGCCCGAGCATCTGTTCCCGGCTCTTGACCGCTCCCGTTCCCGCCCCCCCTCCCGTCGTCCGCAGCGTGAAGCCGCCGCCCGGCGCCCCGACCTCGATCGTCCGGCGCACGTACTGACGCACCTCTTCGCAGGTCATATTCAAAAAGTCCTGGCTGGGCACGTTTCCCGACAGCAGCATCCGATCTCCCACCCGTCGCTTGGCATCCCCGAGATCCACGTCGCCGAAGGGAGGGGGCTCCAGCGGCTCCAACGCGTCGAAACCCATCTCACTCATCTGCTCCAAAAAGTTCGAGACTTTATCGTGACAGTGCGCCCGCAGTCGCCCCCCGCAGCGGTGAATAGTGTCATTTACCTGCTTGTCGTACTCGAACACGAATTCGTCGAACATCCCCGGGCTCATCCACGGCGGAATCAGCATCTCGTGGGCGGTGACCGTGTAATACGGCCCTATGCCGACCTCCGCCATCTGCTCCACCGTCTCCGTCACCTGCCGATTGGCGTTCTCCAGAAAACGATGGATCACCTGCGGTTCCCCCGCCAGCCAGCCATACACATGCTCGATAGTCGCCTGGCGCACCAGATGTCCCAGCGGATGCAAGAGTCCCACCAGAGGCACGCCCCGATCGCCGATCGCCGCCACCCTCGCTTCGAACTTATCCACTGCCAATGTCGGGATCGGTCGCGGCGCATCCGCTACCCGCTCCATCTCCTCCAGGGTGTGGATGAAGCGCCGTTCCCAGTGAAAATCGCTGGCGTCCAGTTCCTCGTATTTGTGCCGGGTGATGGCGTAGAACTCCCCCACATCGGTCCTATGGCTCCGTCGCATCCGCCGGTAATCCCCCGGCACGTCTTCGATGATCTCCTCGCTGTACTCCGTCGGCAGCCCCAGAAAGCCCCAATCCGCCGCCGGGGCGCCCAGAAAATTGTCCGCCTCCTCGTCGATAAAGCGCAAAATCCGCTCCGCTTCGGGAAACTGTCGTGCTCCCCCCATGATCTGTATCTCGATCGGCACCCGGTCCGGCTCTTCAAAAGACCAGGCGGCCAGCAGCCGCTCTCGCGAATTCATCCTCTTTCCCCCTCTCCTATATTCGAACTTCCCCTATCTGGTGGATCGGGCTCACTCGAAGACGATGGTATCTACCCCTGTTTCCGGTGAAGTTCATCCTTCTCTATTCGTTGAACCAGACGTCGATATGACTTTCCGGCTGGTACGGTTTGCCCACGATATCCGGTTTCCCATCCCCGGTCAAATCCGCCACCTTCGCCTCGTGCGTGGGAATCCCTCGCTGCACCGTGAACTTCTCGAACTCCCCACCCCCCTGGTTGACGTAGATCATCATCTCCGGGTCCGGGTTGCGCCCCAACCCCATCTCCGCCACGAAGATATCCGGGCGACCATCTCCACTGAAATCGGCGATCTCCAGGGAGTGCGGATGGAACAGACCGTCGTTGAGCAGATTCAACTCCCACTCGCCCGGCTTGCACCAGACCAGCCTGCCCGGATTGCTCTCCCCCTCGGCCAGCACGATCTCCAGCTTTCCATCCCCATCGATATCGACAACCGCCGCCCGCGTCATCACCAGTTCCGGGGCGAAATTCTCCCGCCGCCAGGGGTTTGCCGGATCTCCGGTCGGCCAGAAGACATTCGGCCCGATCACCAGTTCGTTCAACCCATCCCCGTCCAGATCGATGACCACCAGCCCCTCGGTGCGCGGCATATCCTCCGCCAGCACGTGGCAGCACTCCTCCGGCCAGGGCGACACCGTTGGATCCTCAGGAATGTCGAAATACGCAATCACTCCAACATTCTGCGATGAAATCAAAATCTCCGGCTTCCCATCTCCGTCAATATCTCCGATCGCCTGATCGTGATACCGCTCGAACCGATCGGTTATCAGGTGCACCTTCCACTGCTGCGTCGGATCCTCCGGATTTTCAAACCAGTACAGCTCCTTTCCCTTCCCCTCGCGACCGGCGACGAAATCGAGCCTTCCGTTCCCGTTGATATCCAGCACCACGCCCCCCGCTTCCAGTGAGGGCACCGTCGCCAATGGATGCCGCTCCCAGGACGGATTCTCGTACCAGAAGACGTTGGGATCCCCCTTCTTGGCCCCGATCACGATATCCTTCTTATTATTCCCATTGACGTCGAAAAGTAGAGTGATATCGTGCTCTGCTCCCGGCGGTTGCGGATCGATCACCTCGTGGCGGAATTTCATCCAATCTCTCCTCTTGGTATCTGTTGTCTCCACGAATGCCCTTTGATTGCTGACAAACAATACTCCATTCGGCACAGCCCATCAACAAATCCTAGATCTACCAGCCTGTAGAATCCAGGGAAATTACTAGGCGTTGTACAAACAGCTTGAGTGGTATCAGTCAGACCTTGCTGGGGGAAATGCCCCAAATGAAATGGGTTATTTCCCCCGGAAACCTGCTGCTGCAAGAAATGAGGGGGATATATCAGCGTCTGTAGAATTACCGTAAGATTTTGATTACTATAATCTTTGGGGGTTTTTTGTGAGAATTCTTGGTTTTTGGCCCTTTTGTTGCTTTATTTAGGTACAGATGATGGCTCCATCGAGAATCCGCCCTTCACTCGATCTGAAAATCAGGAGATGGTTGTGATGTCTACTTCGAAATCCTCTTTCGCCATTCCGATCCTGACCTTTTTGATCCTCCTCGTCGGCATGGGCCTTTTCAGCTGCAGCCCCGATACTTCCCCCAGCAACAGCACAGAACTCGAAAGAGACGGGGTCGCCGGTATCCCCGCCGACCAATTCAAACCCCTTTCCTTCCGCGACCTATCGCCAGACCCCTCGGCTGCCAAACTCCCTTCCCGCCTCAAGGATGGGGACGACCAGGAGTACGAAGAGTCCGCACCCTGCATTGTAACCGAATTGATCAGCGCCGAGCAGGGAGGCCAGCTCCTGCTCGATTGGGAGATAAAAGACGAAGATGGGGTCACCGGTTCCAAGGTCAAAGCGGAGATCAAAATCTTCCCCGGCGCTCTCGATGAAGATACCGAGATCGCGATCGGTCTGCTGAATCCGGCCTATGCCATGGTATTCGTCGATCTGGAGTTCGGCGAACACGGCACCCAGTTTCAGATACCCGCCGAATTGACGCTCGACTTAGAAGGGCTGGACCTTCCCGCCTACAGCAACGACGATCTGCTTAATCTCTACTGGTATGACCCGCTCTCCGACGCCTGGTTTCCCGTTCCCAGAGACGAGGACAAGTTTGAGGTAAAGCTGGAAAAGGGTACGATCCAAGGAATCTGGTATCTTTCGCACTTCTCCCGCTATTCCCTGTCGGGAGGCAGGTAGTTGGAAGAAACTCGTCTCTCCATGCGACATCGGAAATGGAGAGAATCGGCAATTCTCGCCGAAGATGATTCCCGACAATCCGGTTCGACTTCCGACCCTTTGACCAGGTCTGTGCCACGATGAGCA
>Ga0233430_1002840_pt1 | contig 18719 bp, 20 predicted proteins | sample SI_118_April2016_2_FD_179883 | JGI IMG/M metagenome (GOLD analysis project Ga0233430, IMG submission 179883) | Seawater microbial communities from Saanich Inlet, British Columbia, Canada - SI_118_April2016_150_MG | ecosystem: Environmental > Aquatic > Marine > Inlet | place: Canada: British... | reverse complement strand
TCTTTTGCTTTGAGTTCATATTCAGGTATCATTATTTCGGGCCTCTTCGGATTTAGTTTTATCTTCTAACATAACTTTCTCCGAAGTTGCCCGCTTTGTCAATCAAAATCGTGAACTACTGAAATTAACGGCATTATTATACATGAGCATATAAACACGACTTTTACAGGAAGGTTTTGCCTCCAATAAAAAGGACAGCTCAATGTATAAATTTAGATATTGGGCTGTCCTAACTTTAAAAAAAAGAGAAATAATGTAGCTGTTTAGTCTAGCTGTATCAAGCCGGTGCGGATGGCAAATTTAACCAATTCTGTACGCGAGTGCATATTGAGTTTATTCATGATCCGCTCGCGATGACGGGCGATGGTCTTTGGGCTGAGACCTAAAGCCTCGCCGATATATTTATTATTATGCCCATCGGCAACCAATTCAAGAACTTGTAATTCGCGTTGGCTGAGAACATCCAATCCAACTGGAGAGCCTGTCCCTTGAGCAGCGGAGGCTGTCCGAGCAACGGGATACTGGTTGCTCAGGCGTTGATAATCTTCGAGAAGCCAGCGGGCTAGCGCAGGCTGTAGATAGACATGACCTTTGGCAACAGTTTCGATTGCCATCACCAATTCGTCAGAAGCAGCCTGTTTGGTAATATAGCCCGATGCGCCCGCTCCCAGCATTTGAATAAAGTACTCTTTATCTTCGTGAACGGTCAATGCGAGCACCAGACAGTCTGGGCATTGTGTTTTTAGTTGGCGGGTGGCTTCCATGCCGTCCATTTCGGGCATGGTGATGTCCATCAGAATGACATCGGGTTTCACTTCTAGTGCGCGCTTGATGGCCTCTATGCCATTTGCTGCTTCAGCGACAACATCGAGTCCTTCTTGGGTGTCTAAAAAGGATTTCAGCCCAAAGCGTACAACATCGTGGTCGTCTACGAGCATAATTCGAATGGGTTTTGTCATGGACTTACTCCTTGTCTTTCCGCGTTGGGGTGTTTGGGACGATGACTTCGATGGACGTGCCTTCACCCAAAGAGGATTTCAGGATAAATCTTCCATTTACGGCTTCAACTCGTTCGCGCATGCCGGCTAATCCCCATCCGCTGGGAGGGGTGAAAGGTCCTTTGGTGTTGAAACCAACGCCGTTATCTCTAATATGAAGCGTGATCAAATCTTTTTCAAAAGAAATATCCACTTTGGCTTGCTGGGTTTGCGCGTGTTTAGAAACGTTGGTCAGAGCGGCTTGCGCGACACGGAAAAGTACGGTTTCGATGAGCGGGTCTACTCGTTGAGATGCGCCTTCTACATCTAAAGAGACTTCCAACTCCATTTTGCAGCATTCTCGCTCAATCAGGTTCTGGATGGCGGGCACAAGCCCAAGGTCGTCGAGTTGCGCGGGGCGTAGGTCATGCACTAAACGGTAGATGCCCTGAGACATATCTTTGCTTAGGTCTTGCAAATGAGCAAGCCTAGGGACAAGGGCGTTCGGCTTCTCATCCAGTTTATTGCTTAGAGCTGCTAATTCCAATGAAAATGCAGAGAGGACTTGGGCTGTCTCGTCATGTAACTCGCGTGAAATGCGAGCACGCTCGTCTTCTTGTGCCTGAACAATATGACGGAGTAAATCCCGCTGCATTTCTTCTCGTGCAGCCATTTCTTCTTTGACTTGTTCGAGAGCAGCGACCTTCGCTTCTTGCGCGTTTTGAAGTTGCTCCTGCCTTTCAACTTCGATGGCTTGAATGGCGCGTACCAGACCAAAGGTGATAATGAGCGCGGTTGCCGATCGAAGCACCTCGAGTGGGATGCCTGTCATTGCAAAAAAAAGCCGATTGTTGATGAAGCGTGCGGGGAACATAGCAAGCGGTGAAACAAATAGCTGGCTAATGCCATAAACGCCAAATCCGAAGGATGCCCAATTTAGGTTGGCTACCAGCGGAAAACGCTCGTTTTGCTGCGCTTCTTTCGCTTGCCTGCGCAATCCTATAGAGGCGAGAACAGCAGCCGGCACTGCAAATAAATAGCGGATAAGGTTGTTAACAAGCGGGAAAAGTTCAACAGGGGTGTTTTTATAAGTGGTGTAGGAATTGAAAATGATTAGAACTGAATAAATTGCTAAAACTGCTAGAGGCAAGGTTAGCGGAAGAAGCATTTCTCGTTTTTGCAGGTTGGCGGCTTGGATGCCGTAAAAAGCCAGAGATAGAAAAGATATGGCTAATAAAAGCATCCGTATCCAAACTATATTGTCTGAGATTTCTGCATCCATCCAGGATGCTTGTTGTAAAAAGAACTCAAACCACTCATGTAAACCGTGCAGAACGCCAAAAACAGCTAGGGGCCAAAGTAGACGCGCCTCTGTTAGAGAGGGGGAGCGGCTTGTCTCTAAGATCAGGGCAATGCCCATGACGAAGAAGGCTAAACCGTAAATAAAGTAGATAATAAAGGAGAGGAGGGAGGATTCTTGTCCTAGCATGATGTTGTGTATTTTACCCCAACCTAGCCGCTTTTTTGCTCCAAATTGCACAAATGACATTTATCACATGAATTGTGTGAATTTTAACTTGATTTTAATGTTGGTTGGGATTATTATCACAATATACATACCCAATCTTTCTTTTTTGTTGAGTTAAGATACCCAAAAAGGAGGTATGCTGAAAAAACACTCATTTTCTGTTTAGTTTCTTGAAAGTTTCACCTATGTTTGAGGAGAAATACAATGTCTAAAAAAACTCTATTAGTTTTGACCAGTATATTGCTTTTGGGTCTTGCCCTGGCATCTTGTGCTGGTCCTGCCGGTCCCGCCGGTCCCGAAGGCCCGGCTGGCCCAGCCGGTTCTGATGGTGCTGCTGCCGCGGCAGGTGATATGCCTGTTTTTGGTGCCGACTATATTAGCTCTGAAGCATGTTCAGAGTGTCATGAAGATACCTATAATGTCTTTATGCAGTCAGGACACCCATATAAACTGAATAAGGTTGTTGACGGACAGCCGCCCGAATATCCATTTACCGAAGTGACCGAATTGCCCGAAGGCTATACATGGGATGATATTTCTTACGTCATCGGCGGATATAACTGGAAAGCTCGCTTTGTTAACAACGAAGGCTACATCATCACCGATGCTCCCGGCGAATCTGGCAATACCGATTATGTCAGCCAATTCAATTTTGCGAACCCGATTGTTGGTAACGGCCCCGGCTGGGTCGGCTACCATGCTGGCGACGAAAATGTCCCTTATAACTGTGGCACCTGCCATACAACTGGCTATTCCAGTTGGCCCCCCGACGCACATCAGGACGATTTGCCCGGTATGGTTGGCACTTGGGCAGAACCTGGTATCCAATGTGAAGCCTGCCATGGTCCTGGCAGTCTCCATGCTGATAATCCGCAGGGCGTAGCGATGGATGTTGACCGTGATTCTGAACAATGTGGTCTTTGCCACTTGCGCGGCGGCTCTGAAACTGTCGATGCAAGCGGTGGTTTCATCAAACACCACGAGCAATATGAAGAACTCTTCCAGAGCAAACACATCACCCTCGATTGTGTTGTCTGCCACGACCCGCACGCTGGCGTTGTAGCATTACGCAAAGCACAGCAGAGTGATCCTACTGTCAAGACAACTCGCACATCATGTGAAAACTGCCATTTCGATGAAGCCGCCAATCAGGCGAGTGAGAAGATGGCAGAAGACGTTGCTTGTATTGACTGCCACATGCCGCGTGTCACCAAGAGCGCAGTGGGCGATATTACCAAATTCACCGGCGATATTCGCACTCACCTAATGGCAATCAACCCGACTCAATTTGAGCAATTCACCGAAGATGGCTCTGTTGCCCTCTCAGAATTAGGCTTGAACTTCGCCTGCCGTAGTTGCCACATTCCAGATTCGGCATCCGCACTTGATGATGCTGCGTTGACCGATATGGCTTCTGGCTATCATGCTCCACAGTAATTAGCACTTCCTGTAAAAAGAAAATTGGGGGAGGCTATGCCTCCCCCAATTTGCAATTATTTATTAATTTATTGATGGAAATTCACGATGCCTCTCGAAAAAAATAAAAAACAGCGTCAAAAATGGATAGTATTGGGCTTCGCTCTTGTATTTGGCTTGCTTGCCATTTTTTTACTTGGGACTGCCGAAAACGTGAGTGCTGCCCCGCTGCAAGTAGATTATGCTAAGGGAAATAAATGCACCGATTGCCATGCTGAGCCAGATAGAACGCTAACCTTAGACAGTGGCGAAATACTATATACCACGATTGAAATGGATGTCTTTGCCGCATCCGCACATGGCGAAGCCGACCTCGCCTGCGAAGATTGTCACACCGATGCTGGGCTACGCCATTTCCCCCATCGTGGAGAAACGCCCAAAAACCTGCGAGAATTCTCTTTACAGATGTACGAAAGTTGTCAAGAATGTCATCAGGAAGAATACGACAAAACCATAGATAGTATGCACGGACAAGCATTAGAAGCAGGGGATCAGAATGCCGCAATTTGTACCGATTGTCATGATCCACATGAACAACATCGTCTAACAAATGAAGAAACGGGAGAACTTTTACCCGAAGCACGTTTACATATCCCAGAAACTTGCGCACGTTGCCATTCAACAATTTACGATGTTTATGCAGAGAGCGTTCACGGCGCGGCTCTCACACAAGAAAGCAACCTTGATGTGCCGACTTGTATTGACTGCCATGGCGTGCATGATATTGCCGATCCCACCACCGCAAGTTATCGCCTTCAATCGCCAAATATCTGTGCCGACTGTCACAGCGATTCTGAGCGGATGGATAAATACGATATTTCTACAAATATCTTCGATACATATCTTGCCGATTTTCACGGCACATCGGTTTTACTATTTGAGCAACGTTCGCCAGATCAGGAGGTAAATAAACCGGTCTGTTTCGATTGTCATGGCGTGCATGATATTTACTCACCAGACAACCCTGAGCATGGTCTTGCGATAAAAGAAAATCTCTTAGATACTTGCCAGCAATGCCACCCAGATGTCACCGCGAACTTTTCAGATGCCTGGATGAGCCACTACGTCCCTGACCCCGAGCATTTCCCGATTGTCTACTTTGTCGATCTTTTCTACAAAATACTCATCCCTCTTGTGATTGGCGGGATGCTCATCTTTGTCGGTAGTGATATTTTCAGACGAGTGACGAATCGACGAAAAAGCGGAGCAAAATCATGAGCAAGACGATCAAAACTTACCCCCGTTTTACACTTCCCCAGCGGATCGAACATGTCGTCATGTTGCTCTCGTTTACGATCCTCGGCCTAACCGGATTACCTCAGCGTTACCCCTCCAACGGCTTCGCCGCCTCCTTAGTCAGCTTGCTCGGCGGCGTGGAAAATACGCGCAATATCCATCATCTTGCCGCTATCGCCCTAATGCTGGTCACGGCTTATCATATCTTGGTCATTGGCTACAAACTCTATGTCCTCCGCGTCCGCGCGACGATGCTCCCTTCATTTCAAGATGCAAAAGATGCTTGGCAGGCATTTACTTATAACTTGCGCCTAACGAAGAAGCCTCCCAAAATGGGGCGTTACACTTACGAGGAAAAAGTTGAGTATTGGGCATTGGTTTGGGGAACCGTTATCATGGGCATAACCGGCTTCATGATGTGGAATCCGATCACCACCACGCGCTATTTCCCTGGGGAATTTATTCCGGCTGCGAAAGCGGCACATAGTGCAGAAGCGGTGCTGGCGGTGCTGGCTGTCTTGATTTGGCATATGTACAGTGTTCATATTAAACGCTTCAACAAAGCCATGTGGACAGGTGATTTGACTGAAGAAGAGATGCAGCACGAGCATCCACTTGAGTTGGCAGAGATCAAAGCTGGTGAAGGCGATGCTGAAGTTGACCAAAAGACACTTCGCAAACGGCAAATGATCTACTTCCCTATAGCGGGCGTTTTAGCAACGCTCATGCTGGCAGGTGTTTATATTTTTGTGCAGAGCGAAGAAACCGCGATTACGACTTATATTCCCAAAGTGGAAGAAAGCTTACCCGTTTACGCTCCACAAACCCCGACACCATTCCCTTAGAAAATTGATAGCGTAACTTAACGAGAGAGACCCTCTGCAAAGAGGGTCTCTTTTTTGTATGGGTGATGTCATCGCGAACAAAGCGAAGCGTAGTGTGGCAATGACATCACATCACGCAAAAGCTGTTTGCAGTGGTAATATTCCCTTTACGAATTAACGCGCAAACTATTCTGCCGACGTTGTACCCATTCGCCAATCAAAAACAAAAGGGCTACGGGCAAAACTATTCGGAAGAAGCCGAAGGAAAGAACTAATAAAAAACCATTCATGGGAATCTCCTTTTTTTCGAAACTACTCAGCGATGTCTTTGCGAGGAGAGTTTTATCTGACGAAGCAATCTTATGGATATTGGGGCTGCCACGTCGCAAGAGCATGCTCCTCGCAGATGCATAATCAATCAAATATCCTTATATTCAGTATAGATGATTTAATATCGCAAGTAAATTCGTCGAAAGACCCATTTTGGTACTGGGTATTTTTTCCAGTAGCTATACAAGATTTGGGTATGATATGGAAATAAAGGCACTTGAAAATTGCTACAAAGCCTTCATCGTCTCTTTACCTTTTCTTTACAATCTCCTTTTATATTTACACAGAAGATAAATAACAAATATTTTGTGTAAAGCAAATAAGGAGATAAAAATGTTTAAGAAAATGGCAATTGGTTTATTACTCGCAACAGTATTAGGGGTTAGTGGTGCTGCCGCAGCTTATCAGGCTTCAACGGTAGAAGAAAGTGAAGTTCTCGCTACTCGAGAATCTGTTGCCCTGGAGCAAGGTCAGGGGAATGGAAATATGGAACAAGGACAGCAAGGCGAAGCACAACAAGGTGCTCAGGCGATGGTCGCTGAAGGCTCTCAAGGGGAGCCATGGATGGAGACAGGTGTAATCACAGAAATTGACGATACTGGTTTTCTATTTTCTCTACAAAGTGGAGAGAGTGTCTATGTTGAGCTTGGCCCCGCAGATTATTGGCAAAATCAAGCTGTTGTACTCGAAGTTGGACAATCAGTTACTGTTGATGGCTCAATCAACGAAGACATGATCCATGCAACGGCTGTGTTGACTTCTGATGGGCAGGTTTTGCAAGTCCGTAGTGATACAGGGCAACCTTTGTGGAGCGGCGGGGCAGATAACGCTCAGGGGAAAAATGGTAATAATGGTGAAGGCACAGGCGAGTCGCAAATCCAAATTGATGAATGGGTTACGCTCGAAGGAAGTTTGATGTCCTTTCAGGGTGGGAATATGACCATGTCTGCGTTGGATGGAGAAATTATCGCTTTCCAGACTGGGCAACCCCGTTTCTTTGCTGAACAGGGCGTTACATTTCAGGTAGGTGATGAAATCATCGTTGTTGGTTACTACCAAAATGATCAATTCACAGCAGGCGATATTACGCAAGTCGCTACAGGCGATCTGGTAATGCTGCGAGATCCCAATGGTCGCCCCCTTTGGGCGGGACCGGGCAATGGCAATGGAAACGGTGGCAAGTAGGGGGCAAGAGCGAACCGTTCCATTTGAAAAGGTATGAATTTGCGAACCCCGAATGCTTTTTCGGGGTGAAGCAATCTCACCGATAATGAGACTACTTCGTCGCAAGAGCGTGCTCCTCGCAGAATCATAGAGTAAGAGAAAATCCCATGACAGAAAATGAAATCCAAACCCCAAAAAAAGAGCCTTTGCAAAAACGCATTTTGAAATCCATTCAACGTGACCCGCTTTCACCAGAAGATGATCGTGGGCGCATGAAAATGGTGATGAATAGTTTGATCTTACATATTCACCCCACGAAAACTTCAAAAGCTGCGCTGAAATTCAACTACACTTTTGGCTTGGGCGGGTTGTTGCTTTTGCTTGCCTCCGTTTTGGCCATAACAGGCGTGCTTTTACTTTTCGTCTATACCCCTTCTCCAGACGCAGCTTATGAGAGTATGATCGCGTTGCAAACAGAGATTTATTTTGGCAATCTCATCCGCAATTTGCATCACTGGTCTGGTAATTTGATGGTCGTGGTTGCTGTTTTACATATGTTGCGTGTTTTTTATACCGCCGGATTTACCCGCCCGCGCGAGTTCAATTGGGCAATGGGTATCGCGTTGCTCCTGTTGATTATTGGGGCAAATTTTACGGGATATTTGCTCCCGTGGGATCAACTGGCTTATTGGGCAATTACTGTGGGCGTTAGCTTATTGGATTATCTTCCGATAGTCGGCGAGCCGATTACACGCCTCTTACTGGGCGGATCCGAAGTTGGTGCGGCAACTCTGACCAATTTCTACGGCTTACATATCGCTATTATCCCCCTCTTTATATTTGGAATTATTTCCTTCCACATTTGGCGGGTACGTAAAGATAAGATTACTGTGCCCCGAGCAATTGATACGCAAGCGGATAAAGAGCGGGTCACAACTATCCCGCACTTGGTCAGCATTGAATTTACTTTTGTGCTGGTCTGGATCGCTATCCTGTTACTTTGGGCGACATTTGTCAATGCTCCCTTAGAAGAAGCGGCGAATCCCGCGCATAGTCCTAACCCTGCTAAAGCGGCCTGGTATTTTATGGGATTTCAAGAACTACTAATGCACTTTCACCCAGTTTTTGGTGCCATCATCATTCCTGGGGCAGGTTTGCTTGGGCTGTTGCTTATCCCGTACCTGGATCAAGATATGGACAGTGTCGGAGTCTGGTTTCGCTCTATGAACGGACGCTGGCTGACAGTGTTCAGTGCAAACCTTGGCGTAATTGGCGCATTTGCTTTTGTTCTAGTAGATGAATACTGGCTCGATATACCGGGCTGGCTACCTTTCTTGCCGAGTTATATCAGTAATGGATGGATCCCCTTGGCAGGCGTTTTGCTTTTATTAATTGGCTATTATCAAGCCTTAAAAGTGCTCAAAGCCTCAAACTGCGAAGCACGTCAATCCCTTTTTACTCTCTTATTGGCATCTTTCGTCACGCTGACCGTTATCGGTATATTTTTCCGTGGTGAAGGGATGGCATTTATCCTTCCTTGGAGCTAAATTATGTCTACTGAAAAAATATCACGTCGAGATTTCCTTAATCTGGCTTGGGGAGCGGCTGGCGCATTGGCTGTGACCGAGCTAAGTTTTGTCGGTTTACGCTTTCTTTCTCCGCGGGCTACAGACGGCGAATTTGGTGGGGAGTTTAATCTCGGCTCCTATGAGAGCTATCCGCTTGGAAGTGTTACTCCTGTGGAAGTTGGACGTTTCTATTTGGTGCGTTTACAAGATGGCGGCTTTCTGGCTATTTATCGCCGCTGTACCCATCTGGGCTGTGCCGTTCCTTTTGATCAAGCCAGCGGAGAATTTGTTTGTCCCTGCCATGGTTCAGTTTTCACAAATGAAGGCGATGTGCTCAACCAGCCTGCGCCACGTCCGCTCGATCTATTTCAGATCGCAATTAATGAAGAGACTGAGATCATTGTTGATACCAGCTCTCCGATCGAACGCAATCAAACCAGCCCAGACGATATAGTCTACATCTAAGGAAGATATTATGACCTTACCCATGAAAATAACGGGCTTTTTAGCAACCCTTGTTATTCTTGTCATTGTGCCTATCTATAGTTTTATTGAACCAACACATCAAGAAAGTTTATTAGATAGTTACTATACTACTGCCGTCTTAAGCTCAACAGACCTATATGCCGAAAATTGCGCAGTCTGCCATGGTGCCGCCGGCGAAGGGATAGGAGATACCCCTGCCCTTAACACAGATGCTGTTCGTACGATGTCTGAAAATGACCTTAGTAAAGTCATCTCTCGCGGACGCAGCAATACCCTCATGGCAGCTTGGGCAGCCGAAGAGGGTGGCATCTTCAGCAATTCTCAAATCGCTGATTTTACAACTTTTATTCAGCAAACAAATTGGGATTATGTAGGAACGCGAGTAGCAGAGTTGGGTTTGACACCGCCCGAAGTGATCGAGATGGAAGTTTCTGACGAGATGCTTTCGTCGCTATCAGCTATAGATGGTGGTGAAATTCTAACTGAAGGCCTACTCGTATACGCTGAAAATTGCTCCGCTTGTCATGGTGCAAACGGCTCTGGTACGATTATCGCCCCATCCATTGATTCTGATGATCTGAGAGCCAGACCTAAAGAAGAAATTATTCAAATGGTCAACTCAGGTATAAATGGCACATTAATGGCCAGTTGGCAAAATATTCTCACGCCTGAAGAGATCAATGCTACAGTAGATTTGATCTACCGCTGGCCCGAGCTAATTGAAACAGGTGTTGATTTCCCTGAAGTCGAAGTGATGAGTATTCCCTCCTCGCCCGAGTTGATCGCAGATGGGCAAAATCTTTTCAATATCGCCTGTAAATCTTGTCATGGCGTGGATGGATATGGCTCTCCGATGGCGCCTGCTGTCAATAATCAACTCTTCCTCGAAGAAACCCCCGATGCAGCGATTTACCAAATTATTGCTGGCGGCGTTTCTGGCACCCTCATGCCCGCTTGGGGTAGTCGTCTGAGCGATTATAATCTCCAATCTCTGGTTGCCTTTCTGCGCAGTATGGAACCCTCTGCACCAGCAATTCTCCCGCCGATATTGGGAAACTAAAATAAAAGCCCTGACAGTTTCAGAAAAACTGTCAGGGCTTTTTTATAGGATTAGGAAAATCGCTCGTGTTTTTAGCTTGTTTCCGTTATTGAAGTATTTCTTGTGCTATATCTTCTCTAGCCCATGCCTCTCCAACAATGTTTCATTCTCCAATAAAATAGAAGTTTCCCCATCCGCCACGATCTGGCCTTCATCCATAATGATCACGCGTGGAAAAAGTTCTTTCGCCATGCGTAAATCATGAGTGGAGACGAGCATAGTCAGTGGTAGTTCACGAAGGAGATTGATCAGACCGCGTCTTGCGCGTGGGTCTAAACCTGCGGAGGGTTCATCTAGCACAAGAATTTGCGGGCGCATGGATAGCACCGTTGCGATGGCGATCCGTTTCTTTTGTCCGGTGCTGAGATGATGTGAGAGCCTGTCATCAAATCCGCGCATATCGACTAGGGCGAGAGCTTCTTCCACGCGGGCAATCACTTCTTCTTCTGCCAAGCCCATATGAAGAGGCCCAAAGGCCACATCTTCAAAAACAGTGGGAGAAAAAAGTTGGTCATCGGGGTTTTGAAAAACCAATCCAACGAGAGAGCGAATAACGGGCAGATTCTCTTTATTTAACGGGAGCAAGCCTATTTCAAGTTTGCCTTCGCCGCTAAATATCCCGTTTAAGTGGAGCATAAGAGTAGATTTTCCTGCGCCGTTAGGGCCGACCAAGGCAATTTTTTCCCCTGTCTGGATCGACAAGGAAATATCTTTCAGGGCAACATGTCCGTCAGGGTAGGAAAATCCTAAATCTTTAATGGCGATAACGCTTTTGTTTTTTGCTAAATTGGGTGGCTTGGCGGGTGATTTGTGAACGATAGGGGGCATGGTTTTTGTTTATCCGGTAGTGTGAGCAAAAAGCTGCAAAGATGCGATTATAAGGAAGGCGAGCGCGATAATGAGCCAATCATTTACTTGCATCTCATGTTGGTTGAGTGTGCGCAGATGTCCGTTATAGCCGCGCGAAAGCATGGCATGGTAAATACGATCTGAGCGTTCATAACTCCGCAAGAAAAGCTGCCCGACCATATTCCCCGCTGTGCGGGCGCGCCAGAGAAGGCTCCCACCGCCACGTTTGTCAGGGAGCACTGCGCTGCGGGCTTGTCTGGCACGCATGAGCCGTATTACTTCGTCAGTGAGAACGGACATGTATCGGTAAAGAAAAGCAATGACGGTGACGAGCATTTTTGGTAGCCGCAAATGCTCAAGCGCATGAATTAGATCGGGGAATTTGGTGGTCGCCACAAGTAAAATGGCAATCTGCACTGAGAGCCAGGAACGAACAATGATGCTCAAAAAGCGTATTAAACCTGCATCTGTGAGTATAAGTTCCAACGAGCCGAGATGCCATATTGCAAGCGTTTTTCCGGGCAATGAAAAGAGAGCGGTGATCGCTGCGAGTGCGAAAGGTAGTGCAATGATGGATCGCTTTAGGGTGTACGCCCAGTTGAGCCGTGCGAGTAAATTTAGGAGAAAAATAACCGCCCAACTGATGCCAAAACTGAGCCAGTCTCCATCGGGTAGCAGGGCGTTTGAAAAAATGAAGAGAATGGCAATAACGACCTTTACCTGCGGCGCAAGACGGTGAATAGAACTGTCGGTATGAAGGTAGCGGTCGAAGATGTTTGAATGCATATTTTATTTTGCAAATTTAGATGTTTTTCTTTGCAGCCCTCAAGTTTTGTACGACGAAGTACACGAAAATTGCAACAACCAATGCGCCAATGATACCGGCTGCGATGGTCGAGAATGCACCTTCACCCAAGAAGGGCAGCGTGTAATCTGGCAGAATGGAAAAAGGCGCGTCTTTTCCTTGCGCTAAAAACTCCAGATCACCGGCAACGCGTTCTAATCCATCGGGATTGGATGATGCGAGAGGGGAGAGAATGAGAACGAAGAAGGATATTGCAGCGCCGACAAAAATCCAGCCGCGCCCGCCACGCGCTGGACCCTCGGTTTGCTCGAGCAAATCGGGGCGTGTTCTGAAAATGAACGCGAGTGCGCTAACTGTAATCAGCGTTTCGCCGATCCCGATCAGTGCGTGAACCCCCAACATTGCTGGAAGAACAATATCTAGCCGGGCGGTTCCGCTTAACCAGAGTTGCAGGGATGTTGTCAGTGCTCCAGCCATCACAGAGAGCCATGCGCCGAGACCAGCGAGACCAAGTTTGAGCGTGCGTTTGCGCCCCTCTCCAATTTTGTAGAGTCCAAAACCAATTGCGGCAGTGAGCAAGCCCATATTAAGGATGTTCGCGCCCATGACTAATAAGCCGCCATCCTGAAGCAATAATCCCTGAACGCCGATCACGGCTGTCATGACTAACATCCCAGCCCAGGGACCAAGAACAATGGCTGCCAAAGCGCCACCGAGCAAATGACCGGATGTGCCTCCCGCAACGGGAAAATTGATCATCTGGGCGGCAAAAATAAAGGCAGCCATGATACCCATTAACGGGACTTGTTTCTCGTCCAGTTTTTCAGTGCGTTTTACAGCGACAGATAAAATTGTGATCGTGATCGCCCATGAAATAAGCGAAACAATCGTGCTCAAAAATCCATCAGGGATATGTAGTGGGGTGGGTGAAAAATACATTTTTTTCTCCTAATTCTTTTGACAGATCGGACATAAACCAAAAAAACTGAGATGGTTTTGCATGAGTTGAAAGCCGGTTTCAGATTCTATATCTTCGCAAAGGGGCTTCATTTTGACGTGTGGAATCTCAACTTCCTTACCGCATTTGCGACAAACCAAGTGGTGATGCGCATAACCACTGATCTCATAAGCAGACTTACTCGTTTTGCTATAGGCTTCTTGCGCTAAGCCTACCTTCGCGAGAAATTCCAGTGTGCGGTAGACAGTTGTTTCGGTAAGCCCTGGTAAAGAAGTGCGAGCTTCTTCATAAATTTCGGCGGGGGTTAAGTGTGCATTGGCGTGTAGAAGTATGTGTAGAATAATCCGCCGTTGGGGGGTAATGCGATATCCACGTTCGCTAAGTTCTTTTGTGAAATTTCCTTCGCAGCTCATATATAATCCTTATTGCAAGTTTTTGCAATAAGGATTATATATGCGAATCTGCTTTTGTCAAATGCAATGAAGTCTGGGTACAATAAGTGCATGAAAAAAACTTCATCACGTAGCTTAGCATTTTTCTTCGTTCTGTTTGTGTTTTATGCAGGAGTAGGGTGCGGCCCAGAGTTGATTGCACCGGCAACGCCTGCTTCGACGCCCTCACCTACACAGATATTTATGATCACTGCGACATTGCCTCCAACGCAGACTCCGCTGCCATCAGCAACGGCAGTTGGTATCCCGCCTACTGAACCCGTTGCACCCGTTGAAGGGCAAACAACATCGCAACTTAATGTGCGCAGCGCGCCTTCTACTGAGAGTGAACAAGTAGGCACGATTGAAATTTTTGCCAAGGTGCAAATTATAGGAAAAGACCCTTCCAATAAATGGTGGATGATTCTTTTCCCTGAAAGTTCCACAGGCAAAGGGTGGATCACGATACAGTTTGTTCAAGTACCAGATACTTCCAGTGTGCCCGTGATCAATGTTGTGCCTGCGGGTGAAAATAATGCTCCCATAGTGGAAGCAAATTCAACAGAGAGCGTTTCCGTCGTCACTGTAGAGCCTATGGCAATTCTTGCCACTGCACCGCCTGATGGGGACTCTGCCGAATCTCCGGCAGTTAATATCACACTTTCAGAAGCATCGATACCTTATCTGAATTATAGTAATGATGTTTCGTCTCCAGAGGGGGATGCAGATGACTGGGTGAAGTTTGCTCTTGAAGGAAAAACAGGGCAAGAAAAAATTGTCTCGGTGGTTGTTGATTGCTCGGGGAGTGGCAAGTTAAATCTGGAGTTGCTTCAAAATGGTGTCCCCTTGCAAAGTTGGCCTAATATCACCTGCGGGCAACGTCACCAACTGCAGTTATATCTTTTTGTCAGCGCACCTTATACTTTGCACCTTTTCCCTACGCAGGGAAACACTGCTCTGCACTACGTCTCTTATACCCTGGCAGTGCAATTGACAAAATAGGGACTATGGTTCCTACTGAAAATGAATTAAAGCAAAGAGATAAGGCTCTCCTTCTACATATTCCACGCCTACGAGCCAGGAACGCCAATCCATGCCAGCGTATTGTTCCGTGCCGGACTTGAAAACTTGATAAAAATTGATATTGCTATATTCAAAAGGCCAAGGCTCTGGCGCAAAAGTCGCGGCTATCCCTGTTTCATTGCAAAATAATTCATAGTTTGCTCCAAAAACTTCCAGCAGCATTGGCAGAGGGATTTCGCTAAAGGTGCCGATTTTTTCAAATCCGCTGCCTGGCTCATTGCCCCAATTGACTGCATAATCACTTTTGAACGCCCAAGCTACCTCTGTTGGCGTGTAGTTTGCCACAGTCCCATAGCGGTAGTAACGCAGGTCTAAACCATGTGCGGGACTGACCAACGCTGAGAGAAGCTCTCCATCTTTATTTTCAAGAGCAATTTTGAAATCTTCCAATAAAAATAGGATGTCTGGATCTACGCAAAAAATCTCAGGTGAAACATATTCCGTTAAATATCGCGCTTGCCCCCAGCCTGCCTCCCCTGTGGACGCTTGAATCTCGACCCAAAGCTCCTCACCGACAAGTTCTTCATTCCCCAAGCTCGAAATTACAACAGCAGTTGCTGGGATACTCTCGATCACCGCACTTTCCTGATTTGCCGAAATATGAATGTCAAATTCATCGCCTTCCTCTAACAAAACCACTGCCATAGTATTAAAGCCGATTTGCGTCGGCATGGGAGTAGGCGGAGAAAGATCGGGAGTAGGGGTGGGTGGCTCCTTTGGTACAGAAGAGCAGCCTGTTAGCATTAGGATCAAAAGATTAAAAACAATCAAGGAAAGGTGGAATTTATTCATCGCTACACTCCATTTTCAGTTTGTCGCTAGTATACAGTGAAGAAGGGCGCGGAGCAAATTTTTTGTTGACAGCCCTTCCCTTTGCGGTATAATTTTCCCGCCATGGCCGACTAGCTCAATTTGGCAGAGCAATTGACTCTTAATCAATCGGTTCAGGGTTCGAGTCCCTGGTCGGTCACTAAAAGACAGGTTCCAAGGTGTTTGTTTTGGGGCTTGTCGTGTGACTTTTTCAAGTTGTTGTGTCGCCAGAGACGAGCAATTAGGAGCCGATTATGTCTACCGCCCATCTCGATACCCTCCCCAGTTATATCAGTCTAAATGAAGCTGGCAGGCGTCTTGGTCTTAATCCAATTCGCTTGCAAGACTTGATTCGCGTTGGTACACTGAAAGCGGCTAGAATTAAAGGAGAAACGGTCGTGGATGAGGAAAAAGTGGACGAAATTGCTACCCAACCGAAAAAAGAAGACCTAAAAGAATATAAGCAATTTGTTCATTTGAAAGGGGAACAAATTTCCATTAGTGATGCGGCGAGAAAGTATGATGTTCCTCTAACAACTTTATCTGGGTGGGCTAAAAAAAGAAATTTAATTACTCGTACGTCTGATGGCTATAGAGTTTTTCTGAATGAGCAAGACGTAGCTTATTGTGTTAGTGTGTATAAGAAACGTAAAGGGCAAGGGAAGCGTATTTTTTACAGGGATGGGACACCATATCAAACGAAAGTTGAACTTAAAACTTAGCGTTAAGGTGCCAAATAGTTCAATGAAAATGTAGAAAACATAAAAACCGGGCTTTTGCTCGGTTCTTTTTTTGCCAAACATCTACGAAGTTGTTGACTTAAACATCGTAGATGTTTATACTATCCCCCATAATTACGACAAAACACGCCGAGATAGCTCAACGGCAGAGCAGTCGCCTCCTCTCCCCTTCCTCAAAGGCGATAGATATAGGTTCAAATCCTGTTTTCGGCTTTACTCTACAGTACTACCAAAAGAAAAACATAGACAAAAGCTAGCACGATATTATCTTCTCCCCACCTTATGATACAGACAGAACTCTTCTAATGGCTCTTTCAGGAAAAATTGCTCGCACCACACACCCCCCAAGCACATCTCACGATAAAACGCGTGGACGTACCCATCAGTGGAAATGTGTATACGACCCTACAGTTTCTAAAGTTTTTTTTGGAAATTTCTTTCGGACAATAGACGTTAGCGAAGGTGGTTTCCCTTTCGGCACAGTTTTCGAGAATATCAAAACAGGTAAGAGGATTACACAAAGATGAAACGGACAAGACTTATTTTTATCATCACGCTCATGTCCACATTAGGTTTTGGAGTATCTCTAGCGAGCGGTGTCGTACACGAGACTCTCCTTGTAAAGGATCTAACCTTTTTGTCGGTAATATCTTTAGGGTTAGCGGCTATTGTCGGCTGGATGTGGCTTGTTGCAAAGTTAGGAAACGAGGATGTAGAGAAACCTTACAAAGAGGGCAAATAAAAACCAATGCTTGCCGCAATCACCACCCTTTATCGCTATTTGGCTCAGGCTCTAATTATCCTAATTGAGTTCTTGGTTATTGTTTTTCTCGGCATCCTTGTTTCGATTATTTACGCACTTCCTTGGGTATTGAAAATTGGCGCAATTGTCATTTGGTTTTACGGCGGCTATAGGCTCGTAATAGTCGTAGGTGAAATATACGCTCCCTTTTCGCCTGAAATTCCCGTAATGATTTTGCAGTTCTTTGTAATTATTGTCCAACTCAGTGCAATGATAGGAATGCTGATAGTCAACCTAAGACTTTCTTGGGGCGCACTTTATTTCACAGGCGGTGTCCCGCTCTGGCTTGCGCTAAAAGGTATCCCGAATGCTTTTGCCAACTGGCAACATGCAGATTTCATATTTCGCGTCCTTCCCCCTGCTCTTTGGGTAATGCTACTGACCCTTATTACGATAAAGGGAAAAAGATACAAAATGGGCAAGCAGTTTAGAGCATCTTTTGTTTCAGGATTACCTGATTTTGTTGATCTGATTATGGATAAAGTTGGCAAAATCATGTCCCCTTTTCCACCGCCAAGTGCTGTTGGAAACAATACAGAAGAAGAATTCTCAAGTGATGAGGAAGAATAGGGAATGAATAAAAAAGAAGATCACTTTGAGAAATATGCTTCCCGATTCTTTAGCTTTTTTCTGGTTGTTGCAGTATTCAGTGGCTTTCTGAAAATGAAGCATGAACTTGAACCAGACTTCGAAGCAATTCACTATCTCGAAACTCAAGGCTATTCATCTGTTCGGATACTACAACAAACAGCCGAGGGGCATGGATGTCAACCAAGCGATACCTATCATTTTCTTTTTGATGCTACCTCCCTACAAGGGGAAAGAGGCGAAGGGATAGCGTGCTTCAACGGAATATCTTGGTACGAAGAATGAGATTACAAAGGAGGTGGTGCATAGGAAAACTAACTCTGGTTTCGTAATAAAGAAAAGGAAAAACTATGGCAAAAAAAGTTTTGAGGAAAATTCTTTTCACAGTATCAATAATCTTATTTGCTTTATCTGTTGTAGTAGTGGCTTTTCATGCTTATGGCAACTTTGTAGCAAGGGCTTTTCTTGCAGAGCAAGGTTTTACGGATATAAAAATTGGAGTCTATCTCGCCAAGGACAGGTGCTATTCAAGTCAGTATTTTAGATATAGGTTCGAGGCTATCTACCCAAACAGCAGCGAGAAAGTTGCTGGAGAAGTTTGTGGCGGTGGCAATGTGGAAGAATGGTTTTCTGGTTGCTCCCCACTAGGACATTTTGCTCAAGTGCACAGGGAAAGAAAGGATGCTGTGATAAAGGGTGTTTGGGTAGCGATCTTTACTCAATTGGCAGTTTTTTTCTTGCTCATCTTGGCAAGGAAGGAATAAAGAGGATGAACATACTCTACTTAAAATACGGACTGATCGCTTTGGGCGCAATTGGTGCAATTCTAACTTTTGCCTCAGCATACAAGACGTTGGGACCTCCCACTTTTATAGATTATGGAGAATCGTCTCAAAGAGCAGGCAAAGATTTGTCCCCCACTGACTTGCAGAGGCTGAACGACGCCAAAAGGCAAGTAGCCGGAA
>Ga0233430_1002838_pt1 | contig 18723 bp, 15 predicted proteins | sample SI_118_April2016_2_FD_179883 | JGI IMG/M metagenome (GOLD analysis project Ga0233430, IMG submission 179883) | Seawater microbial communities from Saanich Inlet, British Columbia, Canada - SI_118_April2016_150_MG | ecosystem: Environmental > Aquatic > Marine > Inlet | place: Canada: British... | reverse complement strand
TCTAGCCGCCCAGCTCTACCAGGAGTTTCGCGATTTCTTTCCTGATAATGCAGTCAGTTACTTTGTGAGTTACTACGACTACTACCAACCCGAGGCTTACATTCCCACCACTGATACTTACATCGAAAAAGAAGCCCAGATTAATGATGAGATCGACAAACTCCGCTTATCGACCACCACTAATTTATTGACTCGTAACGACGTCATCGTAGTGGCCTCAGTCTCTTGTATCTACAACTTGGGTTCACCGGTGGAGTATGGGCGCTATATTCTAGAGATTATTGAAGGTCAATTGGTGCAGCGTCGAGATTTATTACTCCGTCTATCTCAGCTCCAATATGAGGCCAGCAGCGCTGAGCTACATCGTGGTAGTTATCGCTTGCGCGGTGACACCATCCAACTCTGGCCAGCTTATGAAGACAAGGCACTCCGGATTGATACTCTGGAGGATAAAATCACCAAAATCGACTGGATTGACCCGGTCACCGGGACCAAGATAAATCCAGATAAACTGACTCTCTATGAGCGCCAACAAAAGCAGTTTGTGATTTACCCAGCCAAACACTATGTGATTGACCCCAAAACTCAGACTGAGCAGTTTGCCATGATCTTTGAAGATCTCAAAAAAAGACTTAAGGAGTTTAAAGATCAAGATAAGGTTTTTGAGGCCCATCGCTTAGAACAAAAAGTTAAGTATGACTTGCAGATGATCAAAGAGTTTGGTTTCACTAATGGGATCGAGAACTACTCCCGCTATTTTGATGGCCGCAATGTCGGTCAGCCACCTTACACGTTATTGGATTACTTCAAACATAATGCAGCCGAGTTTGGTAGCGATGATTTCTTGACTGTCATGGATGAGAGTCACATGAGTATTCCTCAAATTGGAGGGATGTATGCTGGTGATCAATCACGTAAAAATACTTTGGTTGATTATGGTTTCAGGCTACCTAGTGCTCTAGACAACCGTCCGCTGCAGTTTGATGAGTTTCAGGCGCGTATCCCGCAGGCAGTTTATGTCTCGGCTACGCCACGAGAGTGGGAGATTGAAAACAGTGGTGGCGAAGTGATTGAGCAGTTGGTCAGACCGACTGGTCTATCAGATCCAGTGATCGAGCTGCGCCAAACCAAGGGGCAGATCGAAGATTTGATTATCGAGATTATTAAGCGCAAACAGCTGGGGCAACGAGTCTTGGTGACAACACTGACTAAAAAAATGGCTGAGGCTTTGACTGAATATCTGAATGACCAGGATAAGATCAGGCAATTGGTAGAGGGTTTTATTGCCAAACGGGATGAACAAGCGGAACAAATTGACCCAGACAAAATTATCTTGCAGGGTGATTTGTTACCGATTGATGAGATGAAAGTTGAACCGATTGAGTCCGCGTACCAAACTCAAGCAGAGTTGCCCTTAGAGATTGATCTGCGACAACGGTTGTTGTACCCCAAAGTAGCTTACTTGCACTCCGGAGTGGAGACGCTGGAGCGGTCGGATATTTTGGCTGATTTGCGTAAGGGAGTCTATGACGTCATCGTAGGGATCAACTTACTGCGGGAAGGCTTGGATTTACCAGAAGTGACTTTGGTAGCGATTTTGGATGCCGATAAGGAAGGATTCTTGAGATCTAGGATTTCAATGATTCAGACTATGGGCAGAGCCGCCAGGCATATAGAAGGCAGAGCGATTTTATATGCGGATAATCTGACGGGGTCGATGAAGGTTGCGATTGGGGAGACGTTGCGCAGAAGACAGGTGCAGCTAGAGTATAACCAAAAGCATGGGATTGATCCTAAAACCATTGTCAAACCCATCCGAGACCGAATGATTGAGAAGGTGGAAAAAGAAGAGCTGGAAAAGGGTGAAGGGGTGTTTTTGGTGAATCTAGGTAAAGAGCAGGTAGACCTAGCTGCAGTAAATGCCGATGCGCTCACACCAGATGATAAAAGAAAAATGATCAAAAAACTCAGGACTAGAATGAGACAGGCGGCAGAAGAAATGGACTTTGAACTCGCCGCCGTGCTGCGGGATAAAGTGGGAGAGTTGGAATAAATTTAATTTGAAAATGAAAGTTAAAAAAAACCAACAAAAAACCCGCTGTTGCGGGTGTTTTGCCTAGAATTTGCGGTCTTACCCGTAACCCTGGCTTATCAAAATTTAGTATAGATGATCCCCAAAAATAAGCAAGCATTAAAGTGTGGACGCGACGAGGATCGAACTCGCTAATTCCAGATGATAAGCCAGGATTCTGCACCAGCAGCGCGCCCAACACCCTATCAGCTAAACACACTGGAACTACTTAAAGCGTAATTACCTTCACCCTCCTAATTTAGCCCCACCTACGCTATAATGATTGTTCGTATTTTTTACGCCAATTTACTATGATTCAAGATAAAATAGTCGTTTCTGGAGCTCGCGAGCACAACCTCAAAAATGTTGACGTTTCCATCCCCAAAAACAAACTCATTGTTTTTACCGGCCTATCTGGCAGCGGTAAAAGCTCGCTTGCCTTTGATACTCTCTACGCTGAAGGCCAACGTAGATATGTCGAAAGCCTCAGTTCATACGCCCGTCAATTCTTAGGTGTGATGAGCAAACCCGACGTTGATCAAATCGACGGTCTTTCACCCGCTATCTCCATTGACCAAAAAACTACCTCCCACAACCCTCGCTCAACCGTGGGCACGATTACCGAAATCTATGATTACCTGAGATTACTCTACGCCCGTATCGGCCACCCTCATTGCCCAGAGTGCCAGCGTGAAATTGCCACTCAAAGTGTAGATCAAATCGTCGGTCACATCATCACTGAACTCAAAGAAAAGACTCAAAATAACGCTCCGACTAGATTTATGATTTTGTCCCCAATAGTGCGAAATCGTAAAGGTGAGTTTGACGGTTTGATGGAAAACATCCAGAAAAAGGGCTATGTTCGCGCCAGGATTGATGGCAAGATCTATGATCTTAACGAAGAATTAAGTCTTATCAAGACTAACCGCCATACCATTGAAGCCTTACTAGACCGGCTGACTATTTCTAAAAAACAGCTCCAAAACACCTCTGAACTTAAAACATTCACTAGCCGTTTATCCCAATCCATTGAAGAAGCTCTCAAACTTTCACAAGGCTACGTGGTGATCAGTTTTGTGAACGATGCTTCACTCAACTTTCCCGAACAACCTCAACAAGTAGAGAATCGATTATTCAGTGAAAACCTAGCTTGTAGCCATTGTGGCATCAGCATTGAAGAGCTCGAGCCGCGTCTATTTTCTTTTAACTCTCCTCAAGGAGCCTGCGAAACCTGTAATGGTTTGGGTTCACTCTTAAAAATCGATGCCGGAAAAATGATCGCCCCCGGATTAACTTTGAGTGAAGGCGCAGTCATTCCTTTTGCTAGCGCTTTGGCTCACGGCACCTGGTGGAGTAGACTCATTAAAGCTGTCATCGCTGATCGCGGCTATGATTTTCGTCAAACCCCCTGGGAAGATTTTGATGAGGCCACCAAAGAAATCATGCTTCGCGGCTCAGATAAAGTTTATGAAGTCAGCGGTGAAAATCGTCAGGGGAGAATGACTAGTATCGAGCAAACCTTTGAAGGCTTCTTAAAAAATCTTGAGCGTAGATATCAAGAAACTGCCTCAGATTTTATTCGCCATGAAATTGAAAAATACATGCAGCAAGAAGTTTGTCCTAGCTGCAATGGCGACCGACTCAAAGATGAAGCTTTGGCGGTCTTTGTAGATGGGAAGAATATTGCTGAGATTACCGCCCTCCCTATTGATCTAACTCTGGAGTGGGCTCAGCATGTTTTTAAAGACAAAGTCTTAAGTGAAAAAGAGCTTGCTATTGGCGATTCGATTCTCAAAGAGATTAATGCCCGACTTAAGTTTCTAACCTCAGTCGGTCTCGAGTACATTAGTCTCAATCGCGAAGCTTCTACTTTAGCCGGTGGAGAAGCCCAACGAATTCGACTGGCTTCACAAATCGGCACTGGCTTGACTGGAGTCATGTATATCCTTGATGAACCCACCATTGGTCTCCACCAACGTGACAACCATCGTTTGATCGATACCCTTAAGAATCTTCGTGATAAAGGCAACACCGTCATCGTGGTTGAGCATGATCGAGATGTGATCATGGCTGCTGACGAAATCATAGATTTTGGACCAGAAGCTGGTAAGTTGGGTGGAGAGATTGTCGCTCAAGGCCCTCCTGAAAAAATCAAAGTCAAGAAAACTTTAACCGCCAAATATCTCGCCCGTAAAAAAGATGTCAAATATAAGCAAGTGATCCCTCAACGTCAGTATCTTGATCCAGATGCCGTCGCGGTGACTCAAAAAAATGAACCTGTCATCAGGCTTGAGGGTGCTAATAAACACAACCTTAAAAAAATTGATGTTGAGTTTCCGCTGCGTACTTTTACCGGTATCACCGGTGTTTCTGGGAGTGGTAAATCCACTTTGCTTCATGACACTCTCTATCATCAGCTGGCTAATAGTTTGGGTTATAAAACCAACCACAAAGCGGGCCACGTTGATAAAATCACTGTCCCCGAAGAAGTCAAAAAAGTGACTTTAATTGATCAAAGTCCAATCGGCAAGACTCCACGCTCCAATCCTGCTACTTACACTAAAGTTTTTGACTATATTCGCAAACTCTTTTCCACTACTCGTGAGGCTCAAATCCGCGGTTATAAAGCTGGTCGTTTTAGCTTTAACGTCAAAGGTGGTCGCTGTGAAGCTTGTGAAGGAGATGGGCAAATTAAGATTGAGATGCAGTTTTTACCAGATGTCTACGTAACTTGTGACGTTTGCCTTGGCAAGCGCTATAGTCAAGAAACTTTGGAAGTTAAGTATAAAGGTAAAAATATTTACCAAATTTTAAAGATGGAAATTGAAGATGCCTATAAATTTTTTGACGGCCATGCCACGCTGCGCAGCAAACTCCAAACTTTATTAGATGTGGGTTTGGGTTATTTAGAACTAGGTCAACCCGCCCCTACCTTAAGTGGCGGTGAGGCTCAACGCGTCAAGCTGGCTAAAGAACTTTCTGGCAGAATCAATGAGCACGTGGTCTATCTCTTAGACGAGCCTACTACCGGCTTGCATTTTCACGATGTTCAAAAATTATTAAATGTCTTGCATCAGCTTGTAGAGAACAATAACACTGTCATCGTCATTGAACATAATCTTGATATTATCAAAAATGCTAACTGGATTATTGATTTAGGTCCTGAGGGCGGCGACAAGGGTGGGGAAGTAGTTGCCACAGGCAAACCCAAAGACATTATTAATCACAAAAAATCTTATACCGGTAAATACCTTCAGCAAGAACTCTCTCTTAAGAGATAAAAAAGCAAACCCCGGTTGTTAAGCCGGGGTTTAAAGCACGTTCTCAAGACTACTTGTTAGGGTTTTTAAACCCAAGAATCTCGAAGTAAATCCAAATAAAAGCGGTAATTACGAGGAACTCTCCCATAACAACAAGGAGTAAATGCCAATTCGGGAGTACATAGTGAAGCGCCGCTACGCTCAAGCCCATTAAGATTGCGGCCGAAGCCGCGTTCTTCTTAGGTAATTTTTCTTGTTCCAATCCATATAGACTATTTCCAATGATTATGGCACAAAGAAAAATCAACATCATGATCATCAACGCTACGAACAGCATGCCTATTCCCACCACAGCAAACATTGTCCACCTTCCTTTCTTGAATTCGATTTGATTTGAATGTGCTTAGGAGCACCAATTAGCTAACAACCGTCGCTGGCGAGATGCCAAAAGCGGGTTATTAGAAAACTAGTTTTCCATACCATGTATTATATCCTATAATAATATATAAAGCAATATCTGTATAGAAAAAATTATTGATAGAATCTCTCTGCCAGGACTAGAAAAGCAAACCCCGGCTGTTACACCGGGGCTGATTGCAAAACACATTCAATTTTTACGACTTTTTATTTTTTGGGTTATCTTGAATCCTAATCAACCCATAAAATATAAGAATGACTAGAACCGCCGCCGCCGCCGCTACTCCCAGAGAATTGGGCCAAGGCAGAAGGGGGAGCATTGCTTTCAACGCCATCCCTCCAAAAGAGATTAAAATTAAGATTGGAATTAGATTGAACAACCCTGCTCTTTTCTTTTCCCCCTTAACTATTAAATCCTGTTCAATACCATGAATCCAGTTTCCCGACACAAGGCCGAGAAACAAGATGCAAAAGATGAATGTCAATATTGCCGGGATCTTATACCATAGATCCATTTTATCCTCCTTTGAAACTGATAAGATTGAATTTTGAATGTGCTTTTAGGAATTCCAACATATTAATAACTTTCATTGGCGCAGAGCCAAAAACAAGTTGTTAATAGATTAGTTTTCCATAGCCCATATTATATACTAAAATGATATAGATGGATGTATTTCTCCTATAAACCTATTAGCAGTAAATTTCTGCTAATGCGGTAGAATAAAATTAATGAAAACTTTTTACTTGGTTCGTCATGCTCAATATGCCAACCCACGTAAAATTTTAGTTGGTCGTCTACCTGTAGAGCTTTCGCAAGAGGGCAGAAAAGAAGCTGAAAAACTAGCTGACTTTTTTGCCGACAAGAAAATTTCCAAAATCTATAGCAGCCCAGTTTTAAGATGTCTTCAAACTAGTGAAATTATTGCCCAAAATGAAATCCCCATCCAAATGGATGTTCGGATTGCTGAAACTATCTCGGCCTTTCAAGGCTATTGGGAGGAACTAGATTGGTCTCATTTTTATAAACACAATCAAAGTTTGGGTGGTGAATCTCCTCAGGATATTCAAGATAGAATGATTGATTTTTGGGAAGAAATTAAAGACCAAGTAAAAGGAGATGTCATTATCTGTTCACATGGCGATCCACTTTATCTGCTTTATGCTCGCTTAATTGGCTTACCTACTCCAGACATCAAGAGTATTTTTGATGTTCCCGAAGAAGAATATCAATCTAAGGGTTCAATCAGACCCGTTATTTACGATAATGGTAAAATTTCAATTAGCTCTCTCATGAAAGCCAAAGATTTATGAATCTCAAAGCAAAATACCTCCTTAAAGAAGCTGAGGAATTTCTCAATACCAAAGCTTTTGACGCCGCTCATGACTTGTCACATCACCAAGAAGTTTGGGCAAATGCCCAACGCATCAAGGTAGAAGCTAAAGAAAAAGTTGATCTCGTCGCCTTACAAATTGCTGCCATGTGGCATGACGTGGTGGTAGGTAGAAAAAAATTAAACCGGAATAAAATCAAGCAACAAACCGCCGCCTATGTTGAAAAAAGAATGCAGGCTTTGTCTTTTCCTGTCAACACCATCTCCAAAGCTAAAACTGCCATTCTCCAACATAGTGAAAAAGATATTCAGACAATTGTTGAGAGCAAGATCCTGGCGGATGCTGACAAAATCGAGTGGACAAGTGCGGCAAGATTTCAACGTCTTTACCAAGAAATCACCACCGGAAGATTAAAGAAGATTAAGATTTTCGCCTACAAAAAAATGTTTAAAAACAACTTCAAAAAACTCTCCGACAAAATGCATTTCAAGATCAGTCAAAAGATATTCCAAGAAAAAACCAAACTCCTAATGAAGAACCAAGAAATCAAAAAAATAGTCACTAAACTTGGTGAAGATTTAGAAACGTTGTTGAAGTAATATTTAGATTAGTCTCCATATTTTTTTCCATCCTCCTAAGTCGTGTATGATAAACTCAGCGCTATGAGAAATGATTTCTGGAAAAAACTTTCTACAGTTTTACTATCGATATTTTTTTTATTTCTAGTTTTTACTGACTCTGTTACTGCTCAAGAAAACTCTGACTATTTTGATACTAAACTTCACACCACCGTGACTGTTAATGAAACTGGCTTAAGTAGAGTCAAACACGAATTTGTCATCACCAACAAAACCCCTACTACTTACATCAGTCAATATGGACTCAAGATCAGCTCTAGTGAACTAAAAAACGTGACCGTGACCAGTCTTGGTAAGTCCATAACTCCAGAGGTAGTTCCCATTAAAGCAGGTCAACAATCTGGACCCGGACAAACCAGCATCGGTATTACCTTTCCAGAAAAAATAGTGGGCGAGGGTAAAATCAGAAAATTTACCATTAGCTACTCTCATCCTGACGCCGCTGTAATTAGTGGTGGTATCCTAGAAGTCGCTCTCCCTCCTCAGGCCAATCCTCAAGACTATTCAACATATACTGTGACTCTAATCACTCCCACCAAATTTGGCGGACCAATTAGAACTACCCCTGAAAAAAATGCTTTTACCGCCAACGGCAGCCAAGTCATCACTAGTTTTGAGAGGGGAGAAGAGAGGGGTGTGTTTGCTCTTTTTGGCAGTATTCAAATTTTTGACCTAGATCTGACTTATCATCTAGAAAACTCCACCAATAATCCTGGTTTTACTCAAATTGCTTTACCTCCAGACACTACTTTTCAGAGAATCTTTTATCATCTCCTTGAACCTCGACCTGAAAAAATTGAGCCTGACCCAGACGGCAACTGGATTGCAACCTATCAACTTCCAGCCAGCAGCGATACAGTGGTCAGTCTTCAGGCTACAGTCAAACTTTCCCTGGAACCAAATGAGTTTGTACCAGTCCCTCCACCCACTCAAGCTCTACTCCAAGCTCAAGATTATTGGCCAGCAAATCACGCTGATTTAAAAAATCTGGCTCAAACCTACACCACACCCAAAGAAATCAATGATTTTGTGGTTGATACCCTCAACTACAACACAGCTCTAGCTCTACAACAACCAGAACGCCTGGGAGCAATTGGGGCGCTGAATAATCCCAATCAAGTTGTCTGTCAAGAATTTACCGATCTTTTTGTAGCCCTAGCTAGATCTGCGGGAGTTTATTCTCGTCGCGCCACTGGTTATGCTTACTCCCAAAATAGTGAGTTGCGCCCCTTGAGTTTAGTGGAGGACATCCTGCACTCTTGGCCAGAATACTATGATGATCAACAACAGCGCTGGATACCAATTGACCCCACCTGGGAAGATACCACTGGTGGAGTAGACTACTTTCATCAACTAGATTTAAATCACATTGTTTTTGCCATCAATGGACAAGATAGCGTCACCCCTCATCCTGCTGGAAGCTATAAAGATCAAGATTCAACTCAAAAAACTGTTCATGTAGATTTTGGATCCAAATTTCCAGAGGAAGATTTGATTTTTTCAATTGCTGTTAAACCTCAAAAAATCATGGGGATTAGCATTCCTGGTTATTATAATTTGGAAATTACTAACGCCACTGGCCTGGCCTACTATCAACTTCCGTTTGATATCAAAACCCGTTCAAATGACATAATTGTCAAAGCTGACTCGGTAGAAATTGAGGCCTTGCTGCCTTTTGCAACTCAGCAAATTCCGTTTACTTTGGAAAATCAAAGCAGTTGGTTGCCAACACACGATACAATAGAGTTAAAGATTCTAGATGATAACCAAACATTCCGCCTCCTCACCAGCCCACCCCTTGGGAGCATCTTTGCCAACAGCTCGACCTACCTTTATCTGGCAGGAGGGATTATCCTCGTTACCCTCTTCGCCGGGAGTCTACTGGTTTACAAACGCAAGCGATAAAATTCTCTATGTTGGAAAAGCCAAGAATTTAAAGAATCGCGTTCGTAGCTATACTCACCTGAGTGATCTATCTTCAAAAATTAAAAGCTTAGTTAAAACTGCTCATCAAGTTAAATTTAAAGTTTTAGAAAGTGAGCTAGAAGCTCTTTTGATCGAGGCTGAATTAATTAGACTCCATCAACCAGAATTTAATTCTTTATTAAAAGACGATAAGACTCCTTTATATATCCAGATCACAAAAGATGACTATTCTCGAGTTTTAACCATCAGAAAAAAAGACCTCGACCATAAACATCTCACCGGCATCATCTTAGGTCCATTTCCTAGTTCAAGTAAAGTTGTCGAGGTATTGAAAATCGCTCGCAAAATTTTTCCTTGGTGTAATCAAGCTGGAGAACAAAATAGTAACTCATCAAAAGAGAGAAGAGCTTGTTTTTATTATCACCTCAAACAATGCCCTGGGGCCTGTGTGGGAGAAATTTCTCCTCAAGATTATCAACAATTAATCTCATCTTTAGTTACTTTTTTACAAGGCAAAAAAAAGACTGTTCTCAAACAACTCCGCCAACAATTAAAAAACGCTGCTACCCAAGAAAATTTTGAAGCAGCGGCTCTTATCAGGGATAGAATTAAACTAATTGTAGAAGTCACTCAGCAAAAATATCAGCTCAAACCAACTCTGGTTTTACCCAGCTTAACCAATGATTCTCATCTCGAAACTTTACTACACTTTCAAAAAATACTCTCCACCTATCTCAAACTACCTAAATCTTTCCCCCTGACTAGAATTGAGGGTTATGATGTTAGTAACACCTCAGGAAAGTTAGCTAGTGTTTCCATGGCAACTTTTATTAATGGTCAACCATCCTCAGAACACTACCGGATATTTAACATTAAAACCCTAGACACCCCCAATGACTATCAAATGCTCCAAGAAGCCCTTCTCAGGCGCCAAAATCACCCCGAATGGGATAAACCCAACCTAGTGGTGATAGATGGGGGTAAGGGACAACTCCGGTCAGCCTTACGTAGCTGGCAATGGCCAGGCATAGTCATCAGTGTTGCCAAAAAACCCGATAGAATTATCATCCCTACCAAAATAGAACGTCAACCTAAGCTAGCTATCGAATATCAAATCGTTCCTTTACCCTCAACCCATCCCGTACTGCGCCTAGTAGCTCATATTCGCGATGAATCACATCGATTTTCTAGAAATCAACATGCTAGAAGAAGAATGAAAAATATGTTTAAATAACTCTATATGAAATTATTAAAACCTCTCATCGTTTCTGGGCTAACTATTTTTTTTCTAGCCTATTTATTGCCTACAGTCAGCTACATGGACTGGACTACTCTAGCTCTGGCCACAGTTACTCTAACTTTACTTAACAAAATTGTCCGCCCGATCCTAAAAATCCTATTTTTACCCATTAATATTGTCACTTTAGGATTATTTTCTGTAATTCTAAATGTCGCTTTGCTCTGGTTGGTAACCTATCTAGTGCCAGGATTTAACATTGCAGCCATGACTTTATTTGGAGTTGAGTTCAATAATTTCTTCTCCTTACTTATCATCTCGGCGGTAATTGGACTTTTTCAATCTTTTCTAGGTTTTCTCCTCTAGAAAAGGTATAATATATTTTCAATGAAAAAATTAACTAAGATTTTTACCATTCTGGCTGTTTTATTGGGTCTACTTACCCAATCTAAGACGGCTTTAGCCCAGACAACAATTCCTTTACTAGAAGAAAGATTAGTTATTGAAGCCACCGACTCAGCTGAGGCTACACGAGAGGCAACTTTGGCTTCTCCTTCAGCAGAGACTGTCCAGAAAATTAAAGAAAAAAAAGATCAAGATATTACTGAGACTGAGGGTGAGCAAAAGAGCAAACTAGTTCGTTATCTAGAAGAAAACCCTCTCCAAAACCCTAATTTCACCAATCTTTTTCAACAAGCCATTAGAAATGCGATTAAAGAAGGGGTTCCTCCCAACGTCATTGTGTTGGTTTTACTATTCCCGCTAGTATCTTCATTTATCGCTGCCTCCAGACACATTGTGGGACTGCGAGGTTTTGGAATTTATGTGCCCGCAGTTTTATCTGTCGCCCTAGTTTCTACCGGAGTCATTGAGGGAATTGTGATGTTTTTGGCCATTGTGGCAGTAGCTATTCCTGCCAAAAGAATCTTGCGCCGATTCAAACTTCCTTATCTACCTCGAACCGCGATCTTACTTTGGTTCGTATCATTAGCCATTATGGCAGTCTTACTATTGGCTCCTTTGCTCAATCTAGTTACTTTGATGACCGTCAATATCTTTCCTATCATGATCTTAGTTTTGCTGGCTGAGAATTTTCTGGATGCCCAAGCCAGAACTAAGCCAGCTGATGCTATTGCGCTTACTATTGAAACTCTGGGTCTGGCAGTCTTATCGGGATTAATTCTCCAATGGGAAGAACTTCAAAAGTTTGCCTTACTACAACCAGAATTACTCATTATCCTAGCGGTTGTTATCAATTTAGTTGTAGGAAAATTTGTAGGACTGCGATTTTCTGAATATTTCCGTTTCCGATCTTTAATGGAAGAAGAGTAATGTCAGTAGATAAAAAAGAAGACCAATCATGTCAATCAAACCCGCACATATTCTGGGACGAAACGGACGTTATCGTTATACTGCCCTGAATCCTTTTGTAGCCAAAAAAATTGGTTTTTCTAAACTTAGAACTAAAGAGCTATTGAAGACTAATGATATTGCCACCGCTGAGCTTTATCATGTTTTTGAATCACCAGAAGATCTAGAAATAATAAACTGGGAGACTATTCCCGTTCCCTTTGTGATTAAACCAGCTAGTGGTAGTGCCGGTAAAGGTATCTGGGTCATCAAGAAAAAAGTAGAGGATAAGAGTCTCTGGGTTAATAATCAAGGAAACAAACTTGCTAAAGAAGATTTAGATCTTCATATCCTCAATATTCTTGATGGTGAGTTTAGTACTTGGGGTAGTAACCACAAAGCATTGGTGGAAGAAATGATTCCTCCACATCCCAAGTTGGCAAAATTAGCTTATCAAGGCACGCCTGATATTAGAGTAATTGTTTTTAACTCTGTTCCTGTCATGGCAATGGCTCGTATCCCCACTAAAGAGTCTAAAAGCAAAGCTAATTTAGACCAAGGTGCGATTGGAGTGGGCATAGATATGGCTTCAGGGGTCACTATTCACGGGGTAAAAGGAAAGAAAAAAGACATCAAATTTTTCCCCAATACTAAGAAAAAAGTTCATGGAATCATGATTCCTCAATGGACAGAAATATTGGAGGTTGCCGTCAAGGCTGCCAATGTGGCTGGCTACAAATATATGGGAGCAGATCTATTCATTCATGAAGAAAAAGGACCCATGATTGTGGAGCTAAATGGCTTTCCTGGATTATCAATTCAATTAGCCAATGATGCTGGTCTGAAAAGACGTCTTGAAAGAGTCGAGGGCTTAGAAGTCCGTAATGCCCAGCACGGAGTCAAGATTGCTCAGGCATTATTTGCAGAGGTTTTTATTGATGAAAACAAAGCTGGGGAGGCCATCCCGATTATTTCCTACCGGCCCACTGTTCAAGTCTTTGATGATAAACGCAAGCCTCATACTACTGATGCATTGATTAATACTAGTCGCTATCGCAGCGCTATTAGTCAAGAACTGGCAGAAGAACTCGGCCATTACGATATTGAGGATTTGTTATGGAGACAAAAAGAAATTGAAGGCAGCGTGCCAGTCATTGAAATCAAACTAAAAATTAAAGATCAAACTATTAAAACCGCGATGGTAGTTATCAAACGCCTCAACCGTACTTCTCACAAAATTGAACTGGGAAGACGTGATGTACAGGGATTTTTAGTCGGGGATAAAAAATCATGAGCTTAATAAAAAAACTAACTCCCATCAATTTATTAGAGGAAAAAGAAAAATTTTTTGCTGATGAAAGCTATAACCCTCAGTTTATTTATGAAGAGAATGTCCCCCCAGAAACTCTTTTGAAATATGGCCAACCACGAAAAGAATATGCTCAACTAGCCACTGAGATATTAGACAAAGCTTTTTATAAAAAAGATGAAACTGATTTAATTAAACTGGAGGGAGTTGAGTTAACTCAAGAAGAAGTCACTAATAAAATTGTAAAATTTCTTGAAATGCATCGCCTTGAAAACAGATATAAAATCATCTGGTCTTCTTCGTTTATTTCTAGAACCACCATCACCAGTGATTCAATAAAACTCAGATTACCTGTTAACTTTCGTCAAAAAGGACTAGTGGGCATGCTTTATCATGAGATTGGCACCCATGCTCTACGAAGAGTAAACTATGAAGAACAGCCTTGGTTTAAAAAAAAGAATCAGTTAAAATTTAAAAATTATCTATTAACTGAAGAGGGATTGTCAGTTCTTCACTCTCTCATCCCACAGAGTCTCCAGTTAGCTTATAAACCCGCTTCGTTTTACCTAACTTCTTACTTTGCACAGACCCATTCCTTCGCAGAACTTTGGCAGGAAATGAAAAAATATATTCCTGATCCTGAAAAAAGATGGATTAGGGTCATCAGGCAAAAAAGAGGACTTGAAGATACATCTCAACCTGGAGGATTTACTAAAGACTTAGTTTACCTCGAAGGTTTAATCGTGGTCTGGAAATGGTTACAATCAAATGACTTTGATCCTACTCAGCTCTACTTTGGTAAAATGGCCGTCGAAGACGTCCAAAAAGCTGTTAAAATGAACCCGAATTTTAAACCTCAACTACCCAGTTTTTTTCTTCTTGATAAAAATCAGTATCAAAAAGATATTAAACAGATTGGACAAGCTAATCTCATCAACCAAATACAATTATGAGCACCATCTCTCCAGATAACCTAAGCATTAGCCCAAGACTTTTATATCAAGAAGCACAAAAACGCGATATTAAATGTAAAATTTTTGATAAATACACTCTCTTAATGAAGAAAGAGGCTCAGCAGTGGTATGTTCGTGGATCTAGAACTTCTTGGCAATCATCGGTCGGGAAAAGTCTAGCTGACTACAAGCACCTCACTAAGATTGTTTTAAATCACTTCCATATCCCAACGGCAAATTTTGTAGTTGTCAGAAATATTAGAGAAATAAAAAAAGTTAATAGCTTGAAATTCCCTTTAGTAGGTAAGCCGACGGTAGGAAACCATGGCGACGATGTGGTGGTGGGAATAAAAAATATTACTGAGGCAGAGAAATATGCCACTCGACTATTTGAACATGGTTTAAAAAAAGAGGATGAGTTTGTACTTTTTGAAGAGCAACTCCGGGGAAAAGAATATAGAATACTTTGCATTGATTATAAGTTCGTGGCTGCTTCATATCGAAAAGCTGCTTTTGTAACTGGTGATGGAAAGAAAACTATTGAGCAATTAATTGATGAGAAAAACTCTCACCCATGGAGATCTAAAAAACACTTATCTCCACTGACTTCTATTGAGATCGATGATCTAGTTAATTCATATCTAGAAGAACAAGGTTATGAGCTCACATCAATTCTCAATAAAGGCAAGGAAGTTGGGCTAAGAAAAACTGGAAATTTATCAACCGGTGGAGAAGCGTGGAATGTTACTAATGAGGTTTGTGAAAAAAATAAAAAGCTCTTTGAAAAAATTGCTACCGCCTGCGATTTAAATACTGTTGGAATAGATGTCATATGTAATGATCTTTCTCAGCCCATTACATCCCAACCACATGCTGGAGTAATCGAGGTAAATGTTTCACCAGGACTGAGAATGCATCACTATCCTCTCCAAGGAGAACCCATTGATGCAGCTGGAAAAATCCTAGACATGGTAGAGAAAAAGCTGTGAAACTAATCGTCTTGTCAGCAAAAAAAAGTTTCGAAGTAAATTGCTTTATTCAAGCAGCCAAAAAAAAAGACATTAAAACTGAACTGATTAAATATCAAGATATTTCTCTAAACAGCAAAACTAAATCTACTCAGATTTCTCAAAAAATTACTAATGCTGATTTCATTATTAATAAAGCTAGCGAAGATCCCCATCAACTTCCCCTTCAAATAAGAGAGGCTCTATTTAAAACCATTCCCGAATTTAAAAATAAACTCCTTAATGGAGATACCTATCATGATTTTCCAGTATTTTCTAAACTTATACAAACCATAGTTTTTGCCACTAATGATATTCCCACTCCGCCCACTACCTACAACAAGTCTAATTTAACCGATCAACTCCCTGTGGTAGCTAAAGGCTTATTTGGTAACAATGGCTCAACAGTAAAATTGATCAAAACTAGGAAGCAATTGGAGGCATTGTTCAATAGGCCAACCTCATTAAATCCACTTCTACAAAAAGCCCTCCCCTTGGGTGAAGACTATCGAGTGACGGTTCTTGGCAATAAAATAATTAATATGTATAAAAAAATATCTCCTGATGGTAAATTTTTAACAAACATTACTGCAGGTGGAAAATCAGTGAAAGTTGAGGAGAGTAGAAAAAAGGAACTATCAGCTTTAGCCTTAAAAACAGCTCGAGTTTTTAACTGTGAATATGGGGGAGTAGACATTATGTATGATTCCAACCGTAAACCACAAGTTTTAGAAATTAACAGAGCTCCAGGATTTTCCACGTCAGGCATAACTCAAGCTGAAACTGTCATTGATTATTTACTTGAAAAACATCAATGATCACTACATTTGTCTGATGTAAGTTATAATTAATCTCATGAAAAAAGGAAAAAAAGTAGCCCTCGGAATGTCCGGCGGAGTCGATTCTTCACTAAGCGCCCATCTCTTAAAAGAGCAAGGTTATGAAGTCACTGGTGTTTTTTTGGAATGCTGGCGTGCTCCAGGTTGTAGAACCGACCAAGATCGGCAAGATGCACTGAAGATTGCTCTCAAGCTAAATATTCCTTTTCAAGTTTTAGACTTCAAACAAACTTATCATGACAAAGTAGTTGAGTATTTCTTTGATGAGTATCAAGCCGGCAGAACTCCTAATCCCGACGTGATGTGCAATAAAGAAATTAAGTTTGGATTATTTTATGACTGGGCAATGGAGAATGATTTTGACTATGTTGCCACTGGTCACTACGCCAAAACCAAAGCTGATCAGCTCCTAACCCCTAAAGACGGCTGGAAAGATCAAACTTATTTTTTGTATTTAATGACTCAAGAACAACTCCGACACACTTTATTTCCCCTGGCTGATTTAACAAAAAAAGATGTCAGGATCCAAGCAGAAAAACGAGGAATTCATGTGGCTGACAAACCAGACTCAGTCGGGATTTGTTTTATTGGTGATATTGATGTCAAGAAATTTATCAAAGATAGGCTGGGAGAAAAACCAGGGGAAGTGATTGATGTCAAAGGAAATGTGATTGGCTCTCACAACGGAATTTGGTTTTATACCATTGGCCAACGCCATGGCTTTATCATTAATCCCGATTCTTTAATTAAACAAAGTGATGGCTCAATTATTAAAAGGACTAACTTACCACCATTTTATGTGATTAATAAAGATGCGGGGAAAAATCAACTCATCGTTGGTTTTGGTCCTGATGCCCACCAATTAAAATTTGCCATTAGCGACTTCCATTTAATTGATAAAAGTGAAAAATTACCCAGCACACTTCTCATTCGTATTCGTCACACGGGTGAGATGTTGCCAGCAAAATTAAAAAAGAAAGATGGCAAACACTTAGTTGAGCTCAAAGAGCCTACTAAAGGAATTGCCGCGGGCCAATCAGCAGTCATTTATCAAAAAATTGACGAAAATAATTATAAATGCTTGGGTGGAGGAATAATCAACTAAAGCTTCTCTAGAACCCCTCTTTGACACCTCAGGTTTACTTGCTATAATAACGATCCTTACGAGATAAAGTCCACTCATGGTGGAAACTCATCTTTTATTTCATTAATTTTACTTAATGGGTTCTTTAACAAGTGAAGATACTTATCTATTATATTCTGTGTCTGATCTAGACACAGTGATAGAACACGCTAATTCATTTTTTTGTGTTTTTTGTAAAAAACACACATCAGTTTAAAAAAGGATAACAATTATCTGGGGAATACCCAGACAATCAAACTTTATTTGAGAGTTTGATCCTGGCTCAGGATGAACGCTGGCGGTGTGCCTAAGGCATGCAAGTCGAACGAGAAACTCCGCTTGCGGAGTGGACAGTGGCAGACGGGTGAGTAACACGTAGGAACCTACCCTTTAGTGGGGAATAGCTCAGCGAAAGCTGGGGTAATGCCCCATGGTCCCTATTACTGAGAGGTAATAGGGTAAAGATTTATCGCTAGAGGAGGGGCCTGCGCCCTATCAGGTAGTTGGTAGAGTAATAGCCTACCAAGCCGATGACGGGTAGCCGGTGTGAGAGCACGACCGGCCACAAGGTTACTGAGACACGGAGCCTACACCTACGGGTGGCAGCAACCAGGAATATTGCGCAATGGACGAAAGTCTGACGCAGCGACACCGCGTGTGGGATGAAGCTCTTCGGAGTGTAAACCACTGTGGCGAGGGAGGAATAAATGACAGTACCTCGCTAGAAAGCACCAGCTAACTACGTGCCAGAAGCTTCGGTAATACGTAGGGTGCGAGCGTTATCCGGATTTACTGGGCGTAAAGGGTCCGTAGGCGATTTGATAAGTCTCTTGTTTAAGCCCGAGGCTTAACTTCGGACAGGCAAGAGAAACTATTAGAATTGAGTTAGTTCGAGGTAGCTGGAATTCTTGGTGGAGGGGTGAAATCCGTAGAGATCAAGAGGAACGCCAATCGCGAAGGCATGCTACTAGGACTTAACTGACGCTAAGGGACGAAAGCTTGGGTAGCAAAAGGGATTAGAGACCCCTGTAGTCCAAGCCGTAAACACTCCTTGCTAGTTGTTCCTGATTTCGATCGGGAGTGACGTAAGCTAACGCGTTAAGCAAGGCGCCTGGGGAGTACAACCGCAAGGTTAAAACTCAAAGGAATTGGCGGGGGAGCGTACAACCGGTGGAGCATGTGGTTTAATTCGATACAAAGCGAAGAACTTTACCTGGGTTTGACATCTAGCTGCAACGCTTGGGAAACCAAGAAGTCTTCG
>Ga0233430_1002834_pt1 | contig 18756 bp, 16 predicted proteins | sample SI_118_April2016_2_FD_179883 | JGI IMG/M metagenome (GOLD analysis project Ga0233430, IMG submission 179883) | Seawater microbial communities from Saanich Inlet, British Columbia, Canada - SI_118_April2016_150_MG | ecosystem: Environmental > Aquatic > Marine > Inlet | place: Canada: British... | reverse complement strand
ATCCCCGATGGTTATCGCGTGGTCCGGGTGCGCTTCGACAATGCCGGCAATGCGACCGGCTATGAGCCCTTCATCGAAGGCTGGCTGCGCGGCGGGAAGGCCTGGGGCCGCCCCGTGGATGTCGCCGAACTTGCCGATGGATCGCTTCTGGTCTCCGACGACGAATCGGGGACGATTTGGCGTATCACGCACTAACCTCCCTACCGCACCCCCCAGTTGCGAAAAAAAAGCCTAATCATTCAAAAGAAGGCTTGGCAACGGGGGGGCTCTTACATTAGAAACATCGCAATTAGATATCCCTAATATAATTATGGGAATCGAAAGCGTGGCCCGAAAATCCTGCGATCCGGTCTAGGCCGGGGAACAAGAGGAAGCGGACCCAACCAAAAAAAGACGGAGAAAACGAATGCTAAGAACGTCCTTGAAGTCGATCGGCCTTGTGGCCGTCGTAGCCACTTCGGCTGCCATGTTCCCCGGAAAGTCCGCCAACGCGACCAATGGGTTTCTCGGTATTTGCACCGGGGCAAAAAACTGCGGCATGGCCGGCGCCGGTGTCGCACTGCCGCAGGATGCGTCCAGCGGCCACATCAACCCGGCGCTGATGGGCCGGGTCAAAGATCAGGTTTTCGTATCCCCCGGTTGGTTCCATCCGGTCCGTTCGTTGGATCGGACCAAGGCTGTGGATCCATTTAATTACATCACCGAGGTTGATGAAAAAAGCATGATGGAAAACTTCCCGGAGGGTGCTGCGGGAATTAACTATCGCTTGAACGATGAAATGACGGCAGGCTTGTCGGTCGCCGGTAGCGGCGGCATGCACACCAAGTACGCGACGCCGCGCTCGTTGGCTGGCTCCGGCGCCGGTGAAACCTCGGTGCGCTACCGCCTTGGCCACGCCACGCCAAACCTGACCTGGAACCCCAACGATTGGTCCATTTACGGCGTCGGCCTGCAGATAGGCTGGTCGGACTTCAAAACAAATATGGGCACCAACAACAATTTCATCGAAACCAAAGGCGCCAACCAGACCGAAACGGCCTGGGGTCTGGGCTTGCGAATCGGCGGATTGTGGGACGTGAACGAAAAGGTGACCATCGGTGCCACGGCAGCAACACCGACCTGGTTCAGCCGCTTCGCCAAATACAACGACCTGCTTGAGGGCTCGCTCGATACCCCGGCCAACGGTGCCATCGGCGTGGTCTACAAAGTATCGCCGGATACGGACATTGCCCTTGACGCCAAGTACATCGCCTGGGGTGCGGTATTCCCCATGGCCAACACGCCGCGCAAGACCAGCGGCCCCGGCGGCGGTTTTGGCTGGGAAAGCAAGCCGGTGTTTACCGCCGGCGTCCAGCACCGGTTGAATGATACCGTTACCCTTCGTGCCGGTTATAACTACGGCGCCTCGCCAATTCCGGACGACAAAATTTTCGCTAACGCCCTGTTCCCGGCCATTACCGAGCATCATGTGGCTGCGGGCATGACCTATAACATCAACGAGAGCTGGGAAGTTTCGGCCAGCGGGTTCTACGCTTTTGAAGCCGAGCAGACCGACGATGGCTCCGGTGATCAGCACAGTGTCATTGGCGAAGGCGTGCGTGTCGATATGTGGCAGATAGGCGCACAGGTCGGCCTGAGCTACAACTTCTAAGCGGAATTTTCGCGGTTCCGCGAATAAAGGCGCGACGCTTCCTCCGGCGTTGCGCCTTTATGCTGTCTTACACCGCGATGTTGTCGATCAGTCGGGCTTTGCCCAGCGTTGCGGCGGCCAGAACGCGGGCGGGTTCGTCGGGCGCGGCCACCGGCTGCAGGGATTCTGAGTTGCGCACGGTGACGTAATCAACCTTGGCGAACCCGGCGGCCAGCAGCTTTTCACTTGCCTCGGCGGCGCCTGAAATCGGATCGGCCCCACCGCGGAACGCTTCGGCCAGTGAACCGATGGCCGCGTACAGAGCCGGTGCGGTGGCGCGTTCCTCGGCGCTCAGGTAAGCGTTGCGCGACGACATGGCCAGACCGTCGGCCTCGCGAATGGTCGGCGCGCCGCAAATGCGCACCGGTATATCCAGATCGATGGTCATGCGCTTGATTACCTGAAGCTGCTGGTAATCCTTCTCGCCGAAAAAAGCGGCATCGGGAAGCGCCTGAAGAAGCAGCTTGGTGACAATGGTGGCGACACCGGTAAAGAATCCGGCCCGGCTTTCGCCTTCCAGAATATCGCCGATGCCCGGTACGCTGACCTGCGTTGTCGCGCCGGGCGGGTACATCTCACGGACGGCAGGCGCGAACAGCAAATCGGTGCCCGCCGATTTCAGCTTGGCCATGTCTCCGGCTTCGTCACGCGGATAGGCGGCCAGATCCTCGTTGGGATTGAACTGCTTGGGATTGACGAAAAGCGTCGCACAGGTTCGCTTGGATTCGGCCACCGACATGCGCACCAGCGAAAGATGGCCTTCGTGCAGCGCGCCCATGGTGGGAACCAGACCGACCGACAGGCCGTCGGCCCGCCATGACGCCACGCGCGCGCGCAGATCGGCAACCGTTCGAACGATTTCGATGCCGTGACTTTCGGTCATGACTTCTTCTTGGCACCGAAGCAATGTTCCGGGCCGGGAAAGCGCCGGGCGCGAACGTCGTCGGCGTAAGCCTGGGCGGCCTTGCTTATCTCGTCGCCCAGTTGAGCGTAGCGTTTGACGAACTTCGGCTGGAAATCGGTAAACAGCCCGGTGATGTCCTCGGTCACCAGTATCTGTCCGTCGCACGCAGCGCCCGCGCCGATGCCGATGGTGGGAATGGCGATGGTTTCGGTTATTTCGCGGGCCACGGCCTCGATCGTTCCTTCGATAACCACGGCGAAGGCGCCCGCGTCGGCCACGGCGCGGGCGTCGGCCAGCATGGTCGCGGCCTCTTTTTCTTCGCGCCCGTGTGCCCGGTAACCGCCGTCGGCATGCACCGACTGGGGCGTCAATCCGATGTGACCCATGACCGGAATTCCGCGGGTCGTCAGGAAGGCGATGGTTTCGGCCATTTCGGCCCCGCCTTCCAGCTTGACGGCGCTGGCTCCGGTTTCGGACATGACGCGCGCACCGGCCCGGTAGGCGACCTCGGGCGATTCCTTGTACGAACCAAACGGCAGATCGACGACGACGAATGCTCGTTCGGCCCCGCGCATAACGGCCTTCCCGTGATCGATCATCATGTTCAGATCAACACCGAGCGTTGTTTTCATCCCGTAAAGGACCATTCCCACCGAATCGCCGACCAAAATGATATCGACGACCGGATCAAGAAATTTGGCCATCGGGGTTGAGTAAGCCGTCAGGCAAACCAAGGGCTCTGCGCCCTTGCGCGCCTGAATTTGCGGAATCGTTATCCCGCCTTTTGCAATCGTCGTGCTCAAATTACCCACTCCTGCGTACCGGGATTAGTATACCCCGCCGCGCATGACAAAAAAATTCTAACGAAAAAATCCGACCTCGCCGTTCGTGCGCCACAATTGCGTGCCACATTCACATACTCGCCAGTCCAGGCCTTTAGAATCGGCGGCGCACTATAGGCTCGGCAACGGCGTTGGGCAATCGGTTCGTCAACGATGTGGCGCGACAACCGATTCTCGGGCATTATTTTGGCCGCTTGGGGCGAGCAGCAAGAATCCAAAACTGGATTTCGAGGAAAGACAGGGGAAGACGATGATCCATTGGCCTTACGCGCGTTTGGTTCTGGTTTCGGCGGGTATTCTGTTGGTGGTCGCTGGCGGATGCGGCCCGGCCAAGAAAGACGGCGGCGCGCCCGTTGCGACAACGGCGCAGGACGCTGCGGCAAAAACCGTCGTTGCGCCAGAAGCCAAGCCCCAGCCCGAAGAGCCGGGCGGCGGCAAGGTCACGCAAATGGCGCGCGCCAAGAAACACATGGTGGCGGCTGCCAATCCCCTGGCCGCCGAGGCCGCTCGCCAAATCCTTCGCGACGGCGGCAGCGCCGTGGATGCCGCAATCGCCGCGCAGATGGTGCTCAACCTTGTCGAGCCGCAATCGTCGGGTATCGGCGGCGGCGGCTTCATGATGCATTTTGCCGCCGAATCGGGCGACATCGCCGCCTATGACGGTCGCGAAACGGCCCCTGCCGGGGCAACGCCAGGCATGTTCCTCAAATCGGACGGCAAGCCCAAAAAGTTCTACGATGCCGTCGTTGGCGGCCAGTCGGTGGGCGTGCCGGGGCTTCTGCGCATGTTGGAGACGGCCCACAAGGAACAAGGAAAACTGCCCTGGGCGAAACTGTTCGAACCGGCCATCCGCATGGCCGAGGGAGGGCTCAAGGTCTCCGAACGGCTGCATACCCTGATCGCCAAGGACAAATATCTGAAAACCTTCCCCGATACTGCCGCCTACTTCCACGATACCTCGGGCGAGGCGCTCCCCGTCGGCCACAAGCTGGTCAACAAACCCTTCGCCGCCACCCTTCGCGAAATCGCGGAAAAAGGCGCGGACGCCTTCTACTATGGACCCATTGCGGTCGACATCGCCAAAACCGTGCGCGAGGCGACGCGCAATCCGGGGTCCATGCAAAGGGTCGACGTTGCCGGATACGAGGCCGTAAAGCGCGATGCGGTGTGTCTGTTCTATCGTTTGTGGATGGTCTGCGGAATGCCGCCGCCGTCCTCGGGCGGGGTCAGCACCCTGCAAATGATCGGCCTGTTGCAGGGATACGATCTTTCCCAGCTTGAACCCGCCTCGACCGAAGCCGTTCATCTGATTGCGGAAGCGGGCCGTCTGGCGTTTGCCGATCGCAACACCTACATTGCCGATCCCGACTTCATACCCGTTCCCACCGATGGCATGCTCGATCCGAGCTATCTGGAACTGCGGGCGAAGGAGATTTCCAAAGACAAATCCATCGGCCCCGCGTTCCCCGGAATGCCGGGTGTCGGCACCGCGTCACGTCTCGCCCCCGATACGTCCGTCGCCGGTCTATCCACCACCCACCTAAGTGTGATCGACGGGGCAGGCAATGCCGTGTCCATGACCACCAGCATCGAGAGCGCGTTTGGCTCGCGCCTGATGGTGCGTGGGTTCCTGCTGAACAACCAGTTGACCGACTTTTCGTTTGCACCCGAAAAAGACGGCGTGCCGGTGGCCAATGCCGTTGCGCCGCGCAAGCGCCCGCGCAGCTCCATGGCGCCCACACTGGTCTTCGGCGGTGACGGCAAGGTGGTCATGGCCGTGGGCTCGCCGGGCGGTTCGCGCATCATCGGATACGTGGCCAAAACGCTGATTGCCGCACTCGACTGGAACATGGACATCCAGCAAGCCATCGACCTGCCCCATTTCGTCAACCGCAACGGCAAAACCGATCTTGAGAAAGGAACCGCCGTCGAAGCCCTGGCCCCCGCGCTGACAGCCCTGGGCCACGAGGTCAACATCCGCGATCTGACCAGCGGCCTGCACGGAATTAAGGTGGTTGACGGCGAACTCACCGGCGGCGCCGACCCCCGCCGCGAAGGGGTCGCGCTGGGGGACTAGGCGGGTTTCATTCAGTTCGCGACGTTTAGCGACCAGTCGTAGGCGTAGCCGTCGATTTGTTTGACCCCGGCCAGCGCGCTTTCGAGCGCGCCTTCGGCGAAGCGCTTGATGTGGGCGATCACGGTTTCATCGGTGCCGCCGAAGTCGGCCTTGTACCAATCAAAGATGGCTGAAACGGTCAACCGCCCGTCTTTCACGTGCGCGCCACGGGGATGGTTGATAAATGCGCGTGCCGCGCCCGTCAGCATCTTGTCGGCCGTTCGCCTGGTAAACGCCGTCGTCGCCAGATTGGGGCAACCGGTTGCCGCACAATTCAGGGCGTAATGGATGCGCGGGTCCATCCAGATGGGCCGCAAAATCCGGTGTTCTATATCGTCCAGACTGATGTCTTCGTTTTCCACGCGGGCCAGCTTCTTTCCCCACGGGCCGTCGGCGAGCAGGCCTGGCGAGACGTCGATGTCGCGGATGGAGGCGACGGGGAAGTGATCCAGGACGGTGCGGACGGTAAGGGCGTTGTACAGGTTGATCCAGTACGCCAGTTGGTCGGCGCGGCTGAGCTGCGATACCGGCACGCTTTCAAGGCGCTCGACATAAGATTGCAGGTTCGCCCGGTCTTCGGCGCTTACGACGCCGTAGGCGACACGATTGATGCCGTCCTTGTCTTCCACGACATAGGCTTGAAGAAAATCGTCCCACGCCGCGTGATCGACGAGGCGGGCCGACGCGGGATCGTTCGTCACCCAGCGGCTCCACAACTCGGCTTTGGGCGCGGCCACGGCCGAGGCCGACGGCGCCAATACCAACAAGACCAAAAAAAAGCGCGCAAGAAGGCGCATAAACATCTCCAAGCCAATATTTCCAAAGCGAAAATAGCGGTAAGGAAAAAGAAACGCCAGCGCGATTATCCGTATGCGACGATAAACAACCGTCTAAAGGGAAACAGTGTTTTACCATCCGCTTGTGGCGGATAGGCGGCAAGGATACGCGCCGAGTATTCTTCCAGGAAGCCAGCGCGTTCGTTCTCGTCTAGTTTTTCCAGAATGGGCCGCAGGGCCGTTCCCCGGGTGAATTCGACGACCGGGTTCTCACCTTCCAATACTTGGTGGTAGATGGTTTCCCAGATGGAAAGCCGCCCGGCGACGGGAGCAAGGATTGAATAGTAGGTTTCGGGTGCGGCCACAGGGGCCGCCTCGCGTTCGGCGGGAAATTTGGTGGCCCACGGACCGGCGCAAATAGCATCGAACATGCAGGTATGCGAGGGCGCCGCGTGGTTGCGCGGCATTTGCACGGCCAGCACGCCGCCGGGGCTTAGCATGTCCATCAGCCGCGGAAACAGGGTTTCATGATCGCCAAGCCATTGCAGGGCGGCGTTGGAATACAAGAGATCGGCCGGTTCCGGCGATTTCCAGGAATTAAGGTTGGCCCTGACCCATTCGATATTGGCCCATTCGATATCATCGTCCCCGCCATCGCGGGCCTTGGCCAGCATGTCGGCCGACGAGTCGAGCCCCGTTATGCGTGCTTGCGGCCAGCGCGCCGCCACAAGGCGGGTGGGGTTGCCCGCGCCGCATCCCAGATCGAAAATCCGGTCCGGTGCTTGCAGCGCAATGCCTGCCAATAGATCCTGTGCCGGGCGCTGACGCTCGGCGCGGAATTTCAGATATTGTGTGCTATCCCATGACGGCATTGTAAGGGTTGCTTCCCCTGGTCAGTGCGCCTGCCCGCCCGCCAACTCCGCCAATTCGCCGGGCGTCATTCCGGCCCGAAAGGCAATGGCGCGCATTGTTTCCCCGTCTTCGAACGGCACGTTGGCCGCGGCAAGTTTGGCCTTCACTGCTTGGTAGTCCAAACGAAAGCGTTTGGCAACGTCGAGCACGGTCATACGGCCGTATCCGCCACCACCTCCTCCTCCTTCGCCCCTCGCCGCGCCGGATTGCGTTTTTGCGGCTGATCGGGCGAGGGCGGCGTCGATTGCATCGGCCACGTTTTGCAGGGCTTCGGCGTGTTGGTCCCCGCCGCTACCGCCACTACCACGCTGGGCGGGGGTGGGGCCGGCCCAATACTCGTTTTTGACCCAATCTCTAAATTCGATGACGTAGTCGACGGGCGGCAACATCCCGATCGACCCGATCACCAGAAAAGCGGTGATGGCGATCGCGCTCAAGGCTTCCCAGCGCCGGTTAAAACCCTTGGCCGCTTTCGAAATCAGATAGTGTTTGAGCGGTTTCCAGTTGAAGTAAAGGTGCACGAAACCGGCCAGAATGAACATCACGCCGGTGACGATATGCACGTTTCCCCATTCTTCCTTGCCAAGCGACCAAAGGGTCCAACCGGTCCATTTGGCGATGCGGCCCACGGGCGTCACGTAAAGGACGACGCCCGTGATGGTGGCCGCAACAAAGCCGGTGGTCATGAGGAAGGCAATCAGGCTACGAAAATAAAACTTGCGGGATTTCATGACCTAACCTCGTTCTTGAACTTTGCCCCGGTTAGCTCTTGACCAGAACCAATTTGAGAATATCGACGGGCGTGACCTTTAGCTTGTTGGCAAGGTCCTTCATGGTTTCCGTGCCGGTGGCTTCAACACCCGCCTTGGCCAGGCGCTTCTTGGCCTTGTCCATGGGGAAACCGATCTTTTCGCAGAATTCGGCCAGGGTCTTTTTGCCGACGCCCGTTCCGTTGAAACGTTCTTCAACCAGTTCGGCGGTGTAGGCGGACGCCGAAATGGCCTCGGGCTGCTTCTCGAACTTCTTGATGCGCATGTAGACATCCATGGCGCTCATGCCGTTCAGCTTGGCGATTTCCCCCAGGCTTTGGCGCGGCCCTTCGAATTTGAAACCCTGCGAACGCAACTCGGCGACCGCTTTTTTCAGATCCATGTTCATTTTCTTGGAAAGGCGGCGAGCGCCACTTCCTCGGCGTGACCGAACGGCGGCTGATAATCGTCGCTCACCACCCAGGCGTCCTTGGCCCAGGCGTTAAAGTCGAAAAGGTAAGAGAACGGCGGGGCCTTGGTCACGGCGCCGGTAATCAGCACGCCGGCGAGAACAAGCGCGAAGATCACTTCCTTGCGGGGCTTTTTGAGGTTGAGCCGCCCCTTCTCGCGCTTGGCGAGGAAGGCTTTGAAGGTCGGCCAGTTGTAGGGATAAAGGTGAACGATCCCGGCAATAATGAACAGCACGGAGAACACGATATGGATGTTGGCCCAGTCGTCCTTGAGCAGCCCCAGCAGTTCCCAGTCAACCCAGTTGGCGATACGCCCCTGCGGCGTAATGAAAATAACGATGCCGGTAACGATGCAGGCCAGGAATGACGCCGCGACGAAAAACGTCATCAGCGAGCGTACATTCAGTTTTTTCTTATCCATAATATCTCTCCGCGTGAGAGGGGCGCGGCCCAATCAAAGCAGCCGTAAAGTCCCCCGGGTGTTTGTTGGGGCCTTTAAAACACGCGTGTATTTCAGGATGATGTCGATGAGCGGCAGTTTTTGTAACCGAATGTTTCAGACGTCCGGGCCGGTTACGAAGCGTTACCAAAGGTTGGAAGCTCGATGCGGAAAATAACGCCGGTTTCGTCGGATTTGGCCAGAACGATATCGCCGTCATGGGCGCGAACGACATCGCGCACGATCACCAGACCAAGGCCCGTACCGCTTCTGCCCGCCGATCCGCTAAAGGGCTGAAACAGGTTCTCCATCGCTTGTGGCGGAAATCCGGGACCATTGTCGGAAATGTCGATGAATATCCGTTCGCCCTCGAGCCGGGCGTCCAGGGTAAAAACGCTGGCTCCGGCCTGGGCCGAATTCCGCGCCAGATTTTCGATGACCCGGATAAGCTGATTGTTGTCGGCCTCGATCTCGATTTCCGGATCGATGCGGTTTTGCCATTGCAATTCACAGACGGCCAGATGTTTGGGGTCGCCCTCGCAAAAAGTCTTCAGCATATCTTCAACTTCAAGCGCTAGGGCATGAAGATTGACCAGCGAAAGCCGCACCTTGGGAGTGCCGTCGCCGACGAAATTCAGGGTTTGACTGCACAGATGCACCGCGCGGTCGATAGCACCGAAAAGGCGTGGCGCCACCTTCTGAACCTCGGGATCGGAAATTTGGGCAAGTTTGTCGGAAACCAGCATGGCGGTGGCCAGACTGTTGCGCAGGTCGTGGTTGATCTTGGCCACCGCCGCGCCCAGGGTCGCCAGTCTGGATTTCTGGTGAAGGGCGGCGCGAATATCGCGCTGCATGCCGGCCAGTTGTCGTTCCGCCTCGCCGATTTCGTCCAGCCGCGCGCCGGGAACGATAATTCGCGCCTCGTCCTCGGGGTCTTCTTGGAACGAGCCCATGCTGTGCATGACCCTTCGCATGGGACCCACAAGAAGCCACTGCAGGCTGAGGAATACCGCACACCCTGTAATCAGCGAGATAACCACCGAGAGCTGCAGGATGCGGGTTGAATAGTCGTACATGGCCATGCGCATGGGCGTTTCGTCGATGACCACCTCGACCGTGACGCCTGAGTCCTTGGGCGAACGCGCAACGACCCGCAGGACGCGGTTGTCTTCCTGAAACAAGGTGTCGAAGGCGGCGGGAAGCCAGTCGGTGGCCGAAGCGTCGCGCAAATCCAGGGTCCGGTCCACCTTGGGCGGCATGTCCTTGCTCAGGGCCAGCATGCGCCGTTCGGCCCGGTTCAGGACAATGGCGTAGGCTCCGGCGTGAAACAAAAGCTCGTTTTCCAGATCCTCGCTGACCATGGCGTCGGCCGTGGCTTCCAAGGCCAGTCCCGCCAGATGCGATTCGGCAATGATGTTTTCCAGATAGACCTTGCGGAAACGCGAGATCGAGGGCGCATAGATAAGGAATTCGGCAATCATCACGAAGACGGCCGTCAGCAGCAGCAAGCGCGCCGAAAGGCTGACACCCTTGGATGATTGCTCAGGTTGACGCTGCGTCATGAGAAAAATCTAGCCGAATCGGGCCAGAAAGCGAACCAGCTTTTTTGTGCGCTCGCCAAACAGCGACGGCGTGAAAAAACTTCCCGCCGCCCGTTTGCTGACCTCGCTCAGTGTCGGGTAGGGCGCGATCATTCCGGCCACGGCGCCCACCTTCAGCTTGCGGCTGATTGCCAGAACCCAGGTTTGTATGATCTCGCCAGCCGCCGGGCCGACGATGCTCGCGCCCAAAATGTGGCCGCGCCGGGTGGCGATGACCTTGAGCAGACCGTCGGTTCGTCCTTCCGCCTGGGCGCGGTCGTTTTCGGCGAAGGGATGACGCAGGATGCGAAGATCGCCATCGTTCAGGCGCTTGCGGGCGTCGGCCTCGGTCAGGCCGACGTGGGCAAGCTCGGGGTCCGTATAGGTCACCCACGGAACGGCGTCGTAATTGACCTTGGCGGGAAGGCGAAAAAGCGCATTTCTAATCACGATGCCAGCGTGATAGCCGGCCATATGCGTGAACTGATATCCGCCGGTTACATCGCCGATGGCGAAAGCGCGTTTATTGCTGGTGCGCAGACGCGCATCGACGTCGATTCCCCTGGGCGAGTATTTGATGCCCGCGGATTCCAGATCGAGGCCGTCCACATTGGCCCGGCGGCCCGCCGCCACCAGAAGGTGCGAGCCGTCCACATGTGTCGAGTCGCCGAAGTGGACGCGCACGCCCGCATCGGAATTCCCGACGCGCGCGATCTGAATGCCTTCGCGGATGTCTATGCCGTCGGCCTTTAGGTGATCGCGCAGGATCGCCACCAGTTCGGGATCGTCCTTGGGCATGATGGCGAACATTTCCAGGACCGTGACCGCGCAGCCCAGATGCCGGTGCGCCTGCGCCATCTCGATGCCGATGGGGCCGCCGCCGATGATGATCAGGTGTTCGGGCAACGCGCCGCCACCATCGAAGATGGTTTCGTTGGTGAAATGGGGCGTTTCATCAAGCCCCGGGATCGGCGGCGTTGCAGGCGAGGAACCGGTGGCGATAACGAATCGCCGCGCCGCTACCCGTTTTCCGCCCGCCATAACTTCGGCAGGTCCGGTGAAACGGGCGGCGTCTTGAATGACCTGGACGCCCAATCCTTCGAAGCGTTCGACCGAATCCATGGGTGCGATCGCTTCAATAACGCCGCGGACATGCTCATAGACCCGCGCAGCGTCGATTTCAGGATCGCCGCCGTCGATGCCGAATCGCCCAGAGCTGCGCACGGCTTGCGCCGCGTGGCCGGCGGCCAAAAGCGCCTTGGAGGGGACACAGCCATAGTTCAGGCAGTCGCCGCCCATTTTTCCTTTTTCGATGAGGACCGTGGATGCGCCCATTTGCGACGCCCCGGCGGCCACGCTCAGACCTCCGGAACCGGCCCCGATGACGCATAGATCGGCCTTGACCAAATCAGGCATGCGTTTCTCCCACCAACCGTTCAGGCCGCTCAGGCCGGGCGGCTTCGTATCTTCTTGTAAACGACCGGGACAAGGGCAAGCAACGCCAAGCCGATCAGGCCGGCGATGATTTCCGGGGTAAGAACGCCCATAGGCGAGAATTCTTCGTTGGAATCCAGAATGCTGCCCAGCCCCGCGCCAAATGCGGCATACACCGCGGTTCCCGGAATGATCCCGAAAAAGGTGCCGATAACATAGGAGCGCACGCCCACGCCCAGAAAGGCCGGGGCCAGATTGACCAGCCAGAAGGGAAAGAGCGGTACGAGTCGCAAAACGAGCATGTAACTCAATTCATTTTCGCGGAAACCGGCTTCCATTTTCTTGATGCCCGGCCCGGCGCGATCGCGCAGATAGTCGCCCAGCGCCAGTTTCGCCACCAGGAACAAAATGGTTGCGCCCAGGGTTGCTCCGACCATCACATAGGCGAGGCCGAACACCGTGCCGAAGGCAAAGCCGCCGATCACGGTCATCAACGTCCCCGAGGGCGGAATGAACACCACCGTTGCGGCATAGGCGGCGATAAACGATACGGCGGCCAACACGGTATTTGCGGCAACCCAGGTCATAAAATCGCTTCGGTTCGCCCGTAATTCCTCGAAACTCAGAATTTCATGAAATCCGAAACCGAAAAACGCAGCCGCGCCTCCGGCGAGTGCCACCAGCGGCAAAATGCGCCATGAAAAAAGCCGTCGCCGGTTCGCGTCAGATTTGACTTCCGGCAAGACTTCCATGCATGGGCTCCCTTGGCAGATCGATGTTTTTCCCCGGAAATCCGGGCGTTTCCCCTTTAAGATATTAGCCGGTCCTGTTTTTCCAGCCAGTAAACTGTGCGTGACCGTTGAAAATAAACCGAAACAATGTACCACAAAGGTCATCGCCGCCGTTGACTTCGGTCGGGCAAATACGTATACAGCGGGCCGGTTTTTGATCGGAGAAGTTCCGTGAAGCGTACATTTCAACCAAGTAATCTCGTTCGTAAACGTCGGCACGGTTTTCGTTCCCGCATGTCCACCGTCGGTGGCCGTCGGGTTATCGCGAATCGGCGATCCAAGGGACGCAAGCGTCTCTCGGCTTGATGCCGTCATGTCTCCCGCTGTTCTCCGCCTGAAGCGGCGTCCGGAATTTCTCCGGGTCGCGGCAACGCGGCGACGGTGGGTTGCGCCGGGGCTGATTGTTCAGGCCCGGTGGCGGCGCACCGACGAGAAGATCGGGTTCGACGGTCCGTTTGTTCGGGTCGGATTTACTGTAAGCCGAAAGGTGGGAAACGCCGTTGCGCGCAATCGCGCGCGCCGTCGTTTGAAAGCCGCGGCGGAACAGGTGATTCCGACACGTGCACGGGCTGGATGCGACCTCGTGGTGATCGGTCGTGCCGCGACGTTGGCGCGGCCTTTTGGCGCGCTTATCGCCGATCTTGAGACGGCGTTAAAGCGGCTGGACGCCTATGAGCCGGAACCGGCACCCCGGTAACCGGCCATTTGGCGTTTCATTTGCCATTTGGCGTTTCATTTGTTTGTAAAGACGGTCAGGAAAGTAATTGTCATGAATCCGGGACGAAAGCTGGTTTGGGGGTTGGTACGCGGCTACCAGCTCTTTATTTCGCCGGTTCTTCCCGGAAGCTGCCGATATATGCCTTCGTGTTCGGCCTACGCCGCCGAAGCCGTGCAAACCCATGGCGCGATTCGCGGCGGCTGGCTGGCTCTCAAACGCATGGCCCGTTGTCATCCCTGGGGCGGCTGGGGTTACGACCCCGTTCCCGGCCCGGACGCCTCGCAAAATCACGACCACGATCACCAACGCTGTACACACACCTAAATCAAGCGCAACGACGCGCAGAAGAAAAATACCGGAGGAGAAACGGAACTAATGGTCGATAACCGCAATATGATCCTGGCGATCGTTCTTTCCGTGGTCATCCTTCTGGGGTTCAATTACTGGACCGCCCAAAACGCGCCTCCGCCCGAGGTGGCGCAACAGACCACCGAGCAGGCCCCAGGGCAAGGCACGGGACAGGGCACGCCCAGCTTGCCAAGCGCACCGGGAGAAGGCGTTGCGGCACCGGGTGGTGGAGCCGTTTCCGCGCCGGGTGGCGGGGTTCCCAGCGCGGGGGCCGAAAAAGTGAAGCAAGGCCCGTCTCGCGACGAAGTCATTGCCCGGACCAAACGCCTGCAGATCAATTCGCCGCGCCTTATCGGCTCAATTTCGCTGACCGGCGCGCGAATCGACGATTTGACCCTGGCGACCTACCGCGAAACCCTGGACCCCGAAAGCGATCAGATCGTTTTCCTGCAGCCGCGCGGCTTGCCGCAATCCTATTTCGCCGAATTCGGCTGGGTTCCAGACGGCGAGGCCGCGGTTCCCAACGGCGAGACGGTTTGGTCCGCCGACAGCACCGTTCTCGAGCCCGGCGTTCCGGTCAACCTGACCTGGGACAACGGACAGGGCCTTACTTTCGTGCGTACCTATACGCTCGACGAGGACTTCATGTTCACGGTCAACCAGCGCGTCGAGAACAATAGCGCCAAGCCTGTGACCCTTTATCCCTTCGGTCTGGTGTCGCGTTGGCAGACGCCGGAAACGACCCGCTTCTTCATTCTTCATGAAGGCCTGCTTGGCGTTTTCGACGAAACCCTCGAAGAGATTGACTACGACGATCTTCAGGAATCCGGCAAGGTGGAGAAAGAGTCCACCGGCGGCTGGATCGGCATCACCGACAAATACTGGCTGGCGGCGCTGGTTCCCGATCAGAAGTCGCAGTTGAAGTCGCGCTTCACCCATCACCGCGAGGGCGACAGCGACCGCTATCAGGTCGACTATCTGGGCGCGGCGCTGACCATCGCGCCGGGAGAGCAGGCGTCTACGGAAAACCATCTGTTTGCGGGCGCCAAGGAAGTAAATGTACTGGATGCCTATGAGGAAAAACTTGGCATCACGCGCTTCGATCTGGCCATTGATTTCGGCTGGTTCTATTTCCTGACCAAGCCCATCTTCTATCTGCTGATCTACATCAACGATTATGTCGGCAATTTCGGCGTTGCCATCCTGCTGTTAACGGTGGTCATCAAGATCCTGTTCTTCCCGCTTGCCAACAAATCCTACAGGGCCATGAGCAAGATGAAGCTGCTGCAGCCCGAAATGACCAAGCTGCGCGAGCGCTTCGGCGACGACCGGCAACGCATGAACCAGGAAATGATGGCGCTGTATAAGCGCGAGAAGGCCAATCCGGCATCGGGCTGTCTGCCCATGTTTATCCAGATTCCGGTCTTTTTCTCGCTGTACAAGGTGCTGTTCGTCACCATCGAAATGCGTCAGGCGCCGTTCTTCGGCTGGATCCATGACCTTTCGGTTCCCGATCCGACCAGCATTTTCAACCTGTTCGGCCTGATTCCGTGGGATCCGCTGACGATTATTCCGGCTTCCATCAGCATCGGCGTGTGGCCGCTGATCATGGGCATTTCCATGTTCCTGCAGCAGAAACTGAACCCGCAGCCGGCCGATCCGGTGCAGGCCAAGGTGTTCATGTTCCTGCCGCTCATCTTCACCTTCCTGCTGGCCCAGTTCCCGGCCGGGCTGGTGATCTACTGGGCGTGGAACAACACGCTGTCCATCGGGCAGCAATGGGTGATCATGAAAAAGGCGGGTGTGCGCTAGTGACGGGTCCAGAGACGGCATCCAGCGCCGAAGAGACCGAAGCCGAAGCTCTTGAGCAAGGCCGACGACTGTTCGCAGCCGAGTGCCGTTTCCTTCTGGGCGTGGCGCGTCTTGATCAGGTTCCGGGTGACGATCTTCCCGAAATTGCTTTCGCGGGCCGCTCGAACGTCGGCAAGTCGAGCCTGATCAACGCGCTGACCGGCCATAAGGCTCTGGCCCGGACCTCCCACGCGCCGGGCCGCACGCAAGAACTTAACTTTTTTGTTTTGGGAAATCGCCTGATGATGGCCGATCTTCCGGGTTACGGATACGCCAAGGCCCCCAAAGAAAAGGTCGCCGGATGGACGCGACTGGCCGAATCCTATCTCAAGGGGCGCTCCGTCCTTCGCCGCGCCTGCCTGCTGATCGATTCGCGCCACGGCATCAAGGATGTCGATCTGAAAATCTTGAAGGAATTGGACGCGGCGGCGGTTTCCTACCAGATCGTGCTGACCAAATGCGACAAGATAACGAAATCCCAGTTAAGCGCGCTGCTTGAAAAAACCCACGCCGAGGCCGCCAAGCACACGGCGGCGCACCCCGATATTATCGCCACCAGTTCCCGCAAGGGCATCGGCATCGCCGAACTGCGGGCTGCTTTGGCGGCTCTGGCGGCTCCCGCCGATATCATGTAGGCTTAATTTTATGAGCAAAAAAACGGAAGTTTCCAGGGAAGACTGTCTGGCCCAGGCCAAAACCCAGGCCAAAACGTTGTCGGAGGCGCTGCCCTATATGCGCCGCCACGCGGGCGAAACCCTTGTCATCAAGTATGGCGGTCACGCCATGGGTGACGCGGACCTGGCGGCTTTGTTCGCACGCGATGTGGTGCTGCTGAAACAGGTTGGCATTAACCCAATCGTCGTGCACGGCGGCGGCCCCCAGATCGGCGCCATGCTCGAACGCCTCAAGATTCAAAGCGAATTTATCGAGGGTTTGCGGGTCACCGACAAGGCGACCGTGGACGTTGTCGAAATGGTCCTGTCGGGGTCGATCAACAAGCAAATCGTTTCCGCCATCAATGCCGCCGGCGGAACGGCCGTGGGCCTGTCGGGCAAGGACGGCAATCTGGTGCGGGCCGAAAAAGCACGCCGGACCCTGCGTGACCCGGATTCCAACATCGAACGCATTCTCGATCTCGGGCTGGTTGGTGAACCCAGCGAGATTACGCCGGATATTCTGGATACCTTCCGCGAATCCGACATCATTCCCGTGATCGCCCCCATCGGCATCGGCCCCAGCGGTGAAACGCTGAACATCAATGCCGATACCGTGGCCGGCGCCATTGCCGGAGCCATGGGCGCAGCGCGCCTGATGATGCTGACCGACGTGGCGGGAGTTCTCGATAAAGACGGAGAATTGATCCCCGAACTGACGGTGGATCAGGCGAAGAAGCTGATCGCCGGCGAAACCATCAGCGGCGGCATGATTCCCAAGATCAAAACCTGCATCTCGGCGGTGGAGGAAGGGGTCGAGGGCGCGGTCGTTGTCGACGGTCGTGCGCCCCATGCGATTCTGCTGGAAATCTTCACCGAATCAGGCGCCGGCACCCTGATTTTGCCGTAGCTACACCTGCATTGCCAACTGGTGGAAAAACTCCAGCTGCCAGTCCATTTCTTCCCTGGTCATGGGGTATTTGCCCGGCTTTGTCGACGTTATGATTTCGGCGGGAGAAACCCGGCAAAGACTGATCTGCAATTGGGTCAGCGCGCTTTCCGGAATTTTGGCCTTTGAGGCCAGCGAAACGATGCCCTTGGCGTTTTGCATGGCGACGATGCATCCGGCGACTCCGTGAGAAACGTCGGCTCTGACCGCCAGGGCGGCGGTCACGAAACTTTCTTCGCCGTGGGCCAGGGCTTCCATGATCACATCGGGGTCCAGCAGGCCGTCCTTGTGCAGGGTCTTGGCCGCATCCATTTCCGATTTGGCTTCGTGCAAAACCCTTTTCCACACGGGAAGATCGGCATCCGCACCTTTCGCCGGTTTGCTTGTCGCCGTTTTTCTCGCTGAGCGGCGATCGCGCAGGCGTTTGTCAACTTCCTTGCGTAGCGCAGCAATCGTTTTGGCGGAAAGATCCTCTCGTTCCATCAGGGTTCGTAGCAGGTTGTCGGCGACGAACCGGGCGATCCGCATGGCGGCATTCCGGGGAAGTTTGGGCCGGTGCACCAACGGGGCGTGCCAGCTTTCGATGGGCGGCGCGTGCTCGATGATCCAGTCCAGCGTGTCTTCGCGGATTTGGGCGAAGGGGTTCGTCAACAAAACGCCGACGGCCTCGACATTCCCCGTTCTTGCCACGGCGTCGGCCACTCTGTTGCCCAAAAGGGCGCGCTTGGCGATCGCCGAAAGGGTCTTCGTGTCCTGGGTTTCCGACAGAATTTCGAGCAAGTCGCCATCGGAAAGGACCGGTGAGTTTTCGAGAATGGGTCCCGAAACCACGATTTCGGAATCACGGGCCAACTGGTTGACAAATTCAGGCGGCACATGGGCGACATGGCGTAGCGCTTCGGCGACGATCTGCCGGACCACCGTCACTTGATCGCGGGTCAGGATGGCCAGGGCTTCATAGGCCAGATGTCCGAGCTTCTTCGCCTCATCGGGGGTCAGTTCGGGGATGATGCCGCCGATTTTCTCGGCCAGTCGCGAACGAACCGACTCGTCCGGATCCTTTGCCAAATCCAGATCGGCGCGGCGCGGGGTGGAAAGGTTTGCGGCAATTTCCCGGCGCACGTCCGGCGACATGTCATCGGCGAGAAAATACAGAATTTCCGGCATGATGTCGGTACGCGTGGCCAGGTTCCGCCGAACTTCCGGATCCCTATCGACTGCCATGCGCTTGGCATCTTCATATGAAAGCCGGTATTGCTCGGACAAATCCCAACTGACCGGCGATTGGCGCGCCGGTCATCCCTTGTTACGCATTATGTCCACCGTCGGGTGGAATGCCCGACAATAGACGTTATTTTTCAGAAGATGTTATTTTTCAGCCGGGGGAAGGGCTATCTCAAAGCCCCCCTTGCCGTCTCGCTTTACCGAATACATGGCGACATCAGCCCGTGCGAGTAATTCGTCAAGGCTTTCCGAGAGTTTTGGGTCATAGATGGCGATACCGGTGGAAAGCCCCAGAGATGTTTCCAGCCCT
>Ga0233430_1002832_pt1 | contig 18768 bp, 14 predicted proteins | sample SI_118_April2016_2_FD_179883 | JGI IMG/M metagenome (GOLD analysis project Ga0233430, IMG submission 179883) | Seawater microbial communities from Saanich Inlet, British Columbia, Canada - SI_118_April2016_150_MG | ecosystem: Environmental > Aquatic > Marine > Inlet | place: Canada: British... | reverse complement strand
TATTTGCTCACGCCGGTGCTCGGTATCATCGCAACTATATTTGCCGCGATTTCACTTTTGATTGGCTTGCTGTTAATGGCAACAATCCGCCAACCTACCCGCCAACTCACCGATACCGCCCGCCAGTCTAATCTCGTCACCGGCACAGCCATTCAAGAGCGCGATACGCTTCGGGCTTTCAATGCTGGTAATTTTTTAGCCACGGCCTGGCAGGGTCAGCACGACAAAGCTCAATCGTTCTATCGAAGCATCATCTCGAAACAAGGTCTCCTCGCCTCTCTCTCACAAAGCATCGTTGGTTTGATGAGTGTAACGACAATGTCGATAGGGGCGATATTGGTTGTCAGGGGCGATTTGGACGTCGGCGCGCTTATTGGTGCGAATATATTGGCGGCGCGAGCGCTGCAACCGATTTCCCGCTTTGCTCAAATTGGTGAAGTTTTCTTGAAAGCCAAACAATCAAGCGCCCTTCTCAGTGAGTTTTTAAAGTTACCGCGGGAAGCGGAAACCGGATCAGCCAAGCGTGACTATACCGGTGCGCTTGAACTCCGCGATATCGGCTTTATCTATCCGGGTGCGACCGGGCCACTCTTTGAATCTCTCAACGTAACCATTCCCGCAGGATCAATTTGTGTGATCAACGGCTCGAACGGTGCGGGGAAAACCACGCTGGCACGTTTGATTATGGGTATTATTGAGCCCAACCGTGGTCAGATCTTGGCTGATGGCCTGGAACTTCGTCAGGTGCAACCTGAATGGTGGCGCCAACAGGTGATCTACATGCCGCAGGAACCTGGTTTTCTCAACGCGACCATCCAGGAAAATCTCACCCTCAATGCACCGGAGACTGAGATCGGTCGGCTCAATCAAATCATCGATGCCGCGGGTTTGAGAAAGTTTCTGGATGAGACACCCAACGGCTTTGAGACACAAATCACCGATAATGGCCGAAAATTAGCCGTTGGTATTCGCCGCCGCCTTGCCTTGGCGCGGGCTTTGATGACCGGTGGAAAATTAGTTGTCCTGGATGAGCCAACGGAAGGCTTGGATGGTGAAGGCAGCAAAGTTGTCTCCGCTGTTGTCTCCAATCTCCACAAGCAGGGCCACACCATCATCGCGACCAGTCATGATTCCAACATCATTAAACAAGCCGATATTTTCATCGACATAAGCTCGAAGCCTGTGCCTGAAATACGCCATGCCGAACCACCGAAGAGTGAGGCTGCCAATGAACAGTAATCCGCAGGAGATTCAGATCGAGGAGGTTGAAAAAGACTGGGGCACGCATATGTTTTTGTTCTTATGCATTGTCTCCTGTGTCGCTTTTGGTCTTTGGGCCTGGCAAGGCAACCTCGCAGTCGTCAGTGTGGCAGAAGGTGAAGTTGTGCCCTCCAGCCAGGTTAAAACCATCCAGCATCTCGAAGGTGGCATCGTGCGCGAGATCAAAGTGCGGGAAGGTGAACGCGTTAAAACCGGCCAGCCGATGATCGTTTTGGAATCAACCGCGACCGGTGCAGATGTTGGCGAGCTTAAAACCCGTATCGTCGGCCTGCAAATTGAAGTTGCCCGACTTGAAGCTGCCGCAACAAACGCTAGCAAACCCTCGTTTCCGCCTGCTCTCGTTAAATCACATCCCCGGCTTATTCGTGAAGCAACTCAACTTTTTGAAAGCAGTAACCTACGCCTCAAGGATGAGTTTGCCAGTCAGCAGGCCATCATCTCGCAGCGTCAACAAGATATCCAGGAAATTACGGCGCGCATTAAGAACCAACGCAACTCTCTGAAGCTGCAAAATGAGCAAATAAAAATCAGCGAAGAGCTTCTCAAAGATCAGTTGACCAATCGCTATAAGCATTTGGATCTTTTAAAAGAAGCCCGGCGGCTTAGCGGAGCGATCGAAGAAGACAAGGTCGCCTTACAGCGGGCAGGCTCGGTGCTTACGCAAGCACGTGCGAACCGCGACAGCGTTCGTAGTATATTTTCAGAAGAAGCCCGCAGCAAACTTGATGCCGCCAGACGCCAGCTTGAAGAATTCACCCCCCGGCTCACCAAATATGAAGACAGCCTGAAGCGAACGACGCTGCGCTCTCCCGTTGATGGCGTGGTTAAGACCCTCCATGTGGTGACGATTGGTGGCGTTGTCAGAGCGGGTGACCCGGTCATTGATGTTGTGCCTGAGGGCGATCGTCTGATCATTGAGGCCAAGCTTAAGACCCAGGACATTGGTTATGTCAGAGCCGACCAGGCAGCTCGTATCACGCTTGCTTCAGCCGATGCCATGCGCTTCGACAACCTCGAAGGCAAAGTCATCAGGGTAAGCCCGGATACAATTACCGGTGAGGACGGTCAGCCCTATTACAAGGTTAGAATTCAGACAATTCGCAATCATTTTCGGCGTGGCGATAACCGCTATGATCTCTTCCCCGGTATGCAAGTCATGGCCAGCATCCACACCGGCGAGCGCACCGTGTTGGAATATATTCTCGATCCATTTTTAAACGCTGGCGACACCGCCCTTAGAGAGCGCTAGTTACTTGCCTTTGAAATCGGGTGGGCGTTTTTCCATGAAAGCGCGGCGGCCTTCGATATAGTCTTCACTGCCCGAGCAAGCGTCGATGAACTCCTGCATCTTATCCCGGTCCCACTCGCCTGGACTATCGCCTACCATATTGACGATGTTTTTGGAAGCCCGGACGGAGAGCGGCGCATTTTCGACAATCGACTTTGCATATTCCTGAACATAGCCAGGCAAATCGGCGACCGAGGTCACACGGTTAACCAACCCGATCTGGAGTGCCTCTTCGGCATCATAGCGCCGGGCGGTAATCAATATTTCTTTGGTCGTCGAAGGTCCAACCGTTTCAACCACCCAACGGGTAAAATTGGGTCGATAGGCAATGCCCAGTCGACCAGCTGGAATAGCAAAGATGGAATTATCTGAGCAAATTCGAATATCACAAGCACAGGCCAAGGCCATGCCACCACCCATACAATAGCCTTCAATCATCGCAACAACAGGCTTCGGACAATTTCGCACCCCTTGGTACATGGCGTTGGTGATCCGCTCATAGCGCTCAATACCATCTGGTGTCGAGCGCAATTCCTCGAACTCAGAAATATCCTGACCGGCGACAAAAGATTTACCGCCCTCTCCCCGAATAACGACGACCCGTACATCATCATTAGTATTGTGGCTTTCAATAACTTCGGTAACTTTTTCAGCCATTGCCAGGGAGACAGCATTACGACGCTCCGGGTTGTTGTAAATTACCCAGCCGATGCCGTCTTTTACGTCGCCTATGATTTTATCGGTCATTAATTTAATTTTACTTTCGCTAAATTTTACTCAGGAATTTGAACGCACTGTCCCACGACAATTGAGCAGCTTCGGCGTGATACCCCGCACCACGGTTGGGGAACATATAGCCATGTTCGCCGCCGGGATAAACGAAAACATCCGCATTGTCCCATTTTTCACACTCGGCTTTCACCTGACTGATGGCCGCCATGGGCGCTACGGCATCATTGTCGCCATAATGGAATTCCAGTGGACAGTTGATATTGGAAAACTCATTTAAGAATTTTTCAACAAAAGAGCCGTGAAATGACATCCCACCGGCAACGTCGTAGCGCGAAGCGGCTTCGACAACATAAGGACCACCGAAGCAAAAGCCAAAGACTGTAACTTTGCCATTACAGCTATCAAGGGATCGCATCTCTTCAATGGCAGCACCGATGTAAGCATTGCCGACCTCACGATCTAACCGGCCGGCCCGCGCTTTACCGAGCTCAGCATTTTCTGGCGTAACGCTTAGTGGCCCTGCTTCAACTTCATCTTCCCAAAACATATTGAGTGCCATTGCCGGATAACCAGCTTGGGCAAGGTCATCACAAATTTTCGCGGTATCATCATCAACACCAAAGATTGCACTAACAACAATAACACCGACCCCTTTGCCAGAAGAAGGCTCTGCAAAATATGTTGGAATTGCTCCCGACTCATACGGTACCGAAATGTTCTTTCCTTGCATCTATCCCTCTTATCTAAAAGTTGATTTAAAAAATACGGCTTATTTTGGAGCAAATATTGAGGAGGTACAAGCTATGGAAAAGGACATGATGATTTAATATTAATGGTAGTTAATCGCGATTGTTATTTCTATTTATACTTGATCTAGATAAGGCATTACTCATATAATAATTTAGCTGTAGTCCAATGAAAATATAAAACCCAAAGTTTAAATATTAACTCTTATAAAGTTTCTCGTTTTTTCATAGTCACACTATTGTTGAAAATTCGAATTAAAGGAACGATTTCAACGGATTTTAATGCGACAGCAACAGAGAATATCGACATGACCAAAATTGATTATAGCAAGGCTGAGATTTTTGTCGTTGCTCATGACAAGGGAATTAGGCAAAGCCTAAAATCTGTTCTTTTTTCAAAAGGATTTCGTAAAATCCAATTTGCCGACACCCTCGATTTAATTATCGACGCCATCAACTTAAAGGACATGCCTAATCTTCTCATCACAGATGTCGATCTTCCAAACCAAGATTGCTGCGAACTGATTTCCGCAATTCGTAATAAGCGCCTGAGCATCGATCCTTATTTGCCGATTATCGGCATGGCTTGGAATCCCAATAAAAAGCTCGTATCGAAAATCGTTAATTCCGGTTTCGATATCTTTGTTGCTAAGCCATTTTCGGCAAACCAAATTTCGGAACGGATCGACAAAATAGTTTTTGGCCGCCAACCTTTCATTGTTACCGGCGATTATTTTGGACCAGATCGCTACAAGGATCCGTCGCGACCGAGCAAAGTACCAGAGTTTGACATTCCGAACTCGCTTAAATCTGCTGCCGTAGACGGCTTGTCAAAAGCTGAGTTTTGGCAAGAAGTCGGTCAAATGCACAATAAAATTTACCAACAACGGCTCAATCAATTGGCAGTCGACATAGATCGGATCGTTGGTTTGGTGACACCTGATTTAGAAACTAAGCAGATTAATGAAGAGACAGTCAAAAATCTCGATCGTTTGCTCGAATTACTGAAACTAATCCGCTTCAATATCATACGGAATGAACACAAGGACGTAGCGGAACTCTGCGTCCCGTTTTATCGTACGGTCGATGGGATGTTAAAGGCGGATGGCTCAATAGTTGCCGGCGAAATACTAAAACTTCGGACCATGAGTGATGAGGTCACGGCCGGACTATATAGCGAAGTCGGAGAAGATAGCCCTTACGCTAAGGAACAGAACGCCCCTACCATAAATTCTGCTTAGCCATAAATACGCGCCATATCCGGCTTCTCTGTAGCACAATAGTGAACCCAAATATATGCATGGCTAAAAGCTGCCACCCCCAATGCGCCAACCGACTGAAATAAAAAAGCCGGAATCCAAAGAGCAAAAAAACCAAATACGTACATCGCATTGGGTGTCCATTTGAAGATCCCTTGACGCACAAAGGGTACGTCCCAATAGCTGGCATCAAAATGATCAATGCCAAAGGCGCGGCGAAAAGAGAAAAAATGGACAATGGAATACATCATAAAAATAACCGGTCCCAAAAGCACAATGGAGATGCCGTAGCCCAGCCAGGGATTGATGTCGAGTGTTCCCCGGTTTGACCAGCCCAGCATAAAAGCCAGAATAGGCCGGGCCACAAACAGGGCCGTAAACATCGCTGCGTATAAGACAAATGCCTTATCGCCAAACCAGCGGGTAAGGGATTGATGGTGCAATTCCAAGCGCCAACAGAACCATACATAAACCTGGTGAATAATTGCGTCCGCCACTGCGAGGGCAATCCAGAGCGATGTCGAAAGCCCCAGGAACTCGCCCTCACTAAAGCCCGCCAGATTACGCAAGCTGTACACAGCGGCGAGCAGGACCACTAACGCGGCAAGATGGAACAACTGACCTTCGAAAACAAGTTTCGATTTCGACATCTCTCTCATCGCGATTTCGCTCCTGACAACCTAAATTGCGCGCTTGCATCAAAGTTAAAGCGCTGCTTAAAATCACTTTACATCAGAATATCGGGATAAACATAAATTGCTCGGATTATTTTTCTATTCATATGCTGCGATTGGTCTGGGTCTGCTTTTACCGGCAATATTGGCACCACATTTTCTGATGTTTGGCACGCGGTTGGTGGTCGGTTATGCCTTGCTCACGATTTACATTTATGCCGCTCATGTGCTGCTTAGAATTCCCCTGGAATATACTGTTCTATCCACATTTTTATTCGCCACCATCGGATTTCTCTATGCCTTTTATCAAAATAGATTTCGCCTTTTAATTGCCTTCATCCTCCATCCGACTTTCATCCTCCTTACTATCGGATTTGGCAGCATCCTATACAACGGTGGCATTGATTATATTCCCTTCACCATTGATGAATTCACCAACTGGCTCGGCTCGTCACGGGAAATTTTTCTGCACGGAGACTACGAATCTGTTCGAAAGACAATTCCTCATTCCGGCTATCCCCCAGGTTGGCGCTTACTTCTAATTTTACCCTGGCAGTTGGTCGGCAATATCGAAGAAGGGTTGTCAGCCACAGCACCATTTGTGCTTCATGTTGGGGTTGTTGCTCTCATATTTGACATTGCTGTTTATCTCTTGCACACGCGGAGCAGCCTGAATAACCGATTAATATCTTTATATGCTTGGAGCTTTATCCTGCTTCTTCTGGCTGCTGAAGCTATGGGTAAACTCTGGACATATACACTCCTTATAGAACAGCCTCAGATTTATTCGGCATCGGCGACCATACTTTTCCTTTACCTATCCAGTCTCTTTGGGGCAGAGGATAAAAAACCCCGGCGCGTGGCCTATTTATATTGCGGATTGATATTGGCCGCGAGCTATCTGATAAAAGCAGCGGCGATGCTTTTTGTACCAACCATTGTCGTTTTTGCCTTTTTCCCCTTCCTAAATCGGCATTTTTTCGGCGATTCTTCCTGGAGCGAACGCCTCATATTTTGTTTCCTAACAATAGTGCCGATTGCTTTCATTCTGCTGACATGGTCGATGCTGAACCCAACGGTTTCGGGTCTCGGCTCACCTATTCAATCTCTAGAGCTTTTGTCGACGGGTAATTTTGGCAATCGGAACATCTTTGAATTATCGGGCAGATTTTTTCCAGCAATATGGGACTATATATCGACCTACAAGCTCCCCCTCACAGCAGGTACCGTGGTCGCCGCGCTCCTGATTGCCACTCAGCGTCGAGATGGTCCTCTATTGTTGTGGTTTGGATATTTTATCCTTTATACCGCTGCCTTATTATGGGCCCATTTTGCTCTTTGGGGTGATCTCGAATTTGGCGAGTTGGTTTCTATCCAACGCTACACACGCGTGCCAATCCAAATGCTGCACATTCTAGGAATTATATTTCTCCTAGAACTTTGCATCACCCTGATGCACCGCCAGAAGCGGTTATTTCAATTTCTCAATAAAGACTTAGTCGTATACGGCAATGTCATTATGATAATAGTCCTGGGGGTCTGGCAGGCTGGTCAAGTTCATCGCTCGGTTGCGGATACATCGAGTAGAATTTATCAAAACGTTGATCCACGTATTTTAGAAATGAAATCAGCCGCTAAATTGATTCTTGCGCTACGTGGCAAGAAAATCAATTTAGTTCCAAAACTCTTGGTTATCAGTCAACCGCTAGACCACAGCTCGCGCGGCTATGCCCTCTATTTTTCTCGACTAAAAGACAAAACCGGCAAGGTCGTCTCGGCGTTTCATACCACCATTCTTTCAAGTTGGCCAAGATCACCTGAAGCAGACTACAAGAATCCTAGTAAAATTGCCAATTTTAGGAGATTCATCCGATCTGCCGATATTATTTGGTCAATTAAAATAGATAAAAAGCTTTCTTCCCTCGTTGCGGAGCTCAACATTCCACGCGATTGTGTCGGTCGATTATCTGAGATGGTTGTATTACGTGACCTAATTCAACGCGATAAATATCACTGTATCGCAAAGCCAATGGATTGAATATTTATTTGAAAATATTGTATTTCAAAATACAATAAATTGCCCAGACGCCATCTTTCCAGCCAATTTTTTTACCATCTTCATAGGTTCTACCGGCATAGCTAATACCCACTTCATAAATTTTAGGCTTAGGTGAAAGCTTACAAATCTTGGCCGTTAACTCAGGCTCAATACCAAATCTATTTTCGACCAAATTCAATTGCTGGATTATATCTCGCCGAAATACCTTATAGCAGGTTTCCATATCGGTAAGCGTTATATTGGTGAAGGCGTTGGACATAAATGTTAAGAATCTATTGCCAACACTATGCCAGAAATAGAGTACGCGATGCGATTCTCCGCTCTTAAAACGAGATCCATAGACCACGTCGGCATCACTCTTCAATATCGGATTAATAAGTTTTTCATAATCAGTTGGATCGTACTCCAGATCCGCATCTTGTATTAGAACAATGTCGCCTGTAGCCAAGTTTATACCTGATCGGAGCGCCGCCCCTTTACCTTTGTTTACCTCATGATGCACCAAAATAATTTGCTCGGACTCATTCGACAGCCCTCGCGCAATTTCAAGGGAATTGTCAGAAGAACAATCATCGATAATTATGAGCTCTAATTCGAAACCAGGTAAATCAACCTGCAACACACGATCAACCGCCTTTGCAATGGTTGTTTCTTCGTTGAAACAGGGCATCAATATTGAAAGTTTATGAAATGTCATCTAGGTATACATCTAACCATATTTTTTACAGGATATTGATCAGTTAATATCGTTACTCGTTTCAGACGCGCGCTCTTCTATCAAATTTGTCAGCGCTTGATTGGTATAACGAGCCTGCTGAGAAGATTTAACATCACCGCGTTTTCTTGTGTCAATCGTGCTCTCTAATATCTCATCAGAATCTTCAAGCAATTTATTTAAGTCGAAACCGTCATCAACTGATTCGATTTTGAAGTCAGTTGCTTTCAACTTCCAATATTTTAATCCAATATTCGTCCACACATAGACCCAATAATTAAAATTAATATCCAGTTTATAACCCTTACGAGTCATTTTTTTTGTTAACAACCAAGCCTTTAAAACAGCCCAGATTCTGGTGGGGTTATAGACGAGATAAAGCAGGCGCAACGCCAACATCCGTCGATTGTTCTTATCGCAAATCTGCTGCTTCAAATATTCCACCGGAGAACCATAGCCGGAATCTTCGCTCGGCAAAAAATTGCCGCTCTCAATTATTCTATTAATATGATTCTTGTAACGACTATATTGAAAATTGGCGCTGGTGTATTCTTGAATGAAATTTAAGAACCCTTCAACCAGCATATCTTTGTCTTGCAGATATTTAATATTCGTTGATATTTTTTCGCGGACGGTGGCGCCATCAGCTTCGATTAGTCTGTCCGTACGCTTCATACGCGACATCAAAGGCGTGCCCGGGAGTGCTGTTAAAAAAGAAGGATCGCCGCCAATCACACCTGCCTGATCGAGAAATTTGATAGTATCGTCAAAAATGGTGTCTGTATCCGAATCAAAACCAAAAATGAACCCGGGCGCGATAATAAATCCAAAGGATTGAATTGCTACAACCGCAGATTCCATGTTCATTTTATTCTGAACTTTTGCAGTTTCGAGGATAGAATTTTCATTAACCGACTCAATACCAATAAATAATATTGAAAATCCAGCCCGCCGCATTTTTTCCATGAGGTCAGGGTAATTACACAGATTAATCGTCAACCAGGTGAAGATCGAAATCGTTGCTCCCGTCTTTTCTTTCCATTCGATAATTGCATCAACAGTTTGGCGTGCCCAAGAAACGTCGCCAATAAAATTATCACAAACAAATTGAAATTGAGTTATGCCGAGTTTGAAATATTCATCAAGCTCCCTGACAATTAGCTCGATGTTTTTGTTGTTGGCACGGTTGTTACCCGGCAATACTCTGATATCACAAAACTCACACAAAAAAGGGCAGCCGCGCGAAGTTTCAATCAAACCGCCATAATAAGAACCGGCTCGCTCACGGTACAAGTCGAAGCGTAGCGGAAGGGCCTGATCCATGGCAAAGCGATTTGCCCGAATAATTTTGTCTGCAGATCCAGCCCGGCCCTCACTAACTGTATTTAAAAAATCGGGTAAGGTTTGCTCGCCATCCAAGATAAAAACGTGATCAAAAAACTCCAAGGATTGGAGCTTACCCTCTTGTTCCATTGACCAGGTGATTGGTCCGCCAAGTATGTAAATTGCCTCAGGGTGAATTTGCCTAATAACATTGTATGTTTTTCGAATGGCATCAATGTCTTGATTTATACCAGAAAAGGCAAAAACATCCGCCTCGCCAATCGATTTTGGATCTTGAAAAATGCAGTCCGTAATTTCAATAGTCCAATCAGATGGGACGTAAGCTGCCAATGTATAGGCCCACATTGGACTAAACAAAGTTCCGTAATTTTGGCCGTATTCAACGATCGGCGAATGAACGAACGTAATTTGCATGAGTTTGCTTGTAAACACTTACTCGAAACTATTCCAGCTTATTGTTTGGCTGGACACACTAAACGTCGGGGCGTCACCCATCCAACGCCCCTTTGTCAGTCTTTATAACTTCAATCTATTTGACAGTTATGCAGGTGCATTCAGCCAGATGATTGACCTTATGGGAAACACTTCCCATCAGCATACCGGTCAGATGACCAAGACCACGGCTTCCCATCACGATAACATCAGCGTTCTCATGATCGGCGGCGGCAAGAATAAGGTCAGCCGGTGCGCCATCACGAACATGAACGTCGACATCATCCACGCCTTCCGCCTCAGCCAATTTCTTGGCATTGTCGGCAACCAGATAACCTACTTCTTCAAGTATGTTAACCGGCACAACGACAGGCACGGGGCCATAGGCGACGGTAGCGGTATTGATGAGAATATCTTCGATCTCTTTGAGTTTTGCAATGAGATCATCAGGTGCGTTCAAGCGCTCGCAAAGCTCCATCAGTTCAGAGACAGATGCGTGATTCAAAAGCACGTGCAGCATCACAACCTTCGCTTTGAACTTAACTGCGAGCTCTGCTGCCAGATCAATTGCTTTATTAGCATGAACGGAACCATCTACGGGAACGAGGATTTTTTCAAACATCTCAACGACCTCCATGATTGTTGCACCGAGGGGTGATTAAATAGCTAAACTGCTATTTAATGGTGACATTATACAGGAAAGCTGTTTCGACGTCATTGATAGTTATCAACGCCCGTTGGAGCGCCCCAGCTTTGAGTTCTGGCTAGACACAGTTGTCTTGGGGCGCGATATATTCTCGCGCGTTTTTTATGGTGCTCGGATCTCCCTGATCGTTGGTTTTTTTGCGCCGATCTTTGGCATGATGATCGGTCTGTTATTCGGCACAATCGCCTGCTTCTAACGGGGCAAGCTTGAATCGATCGTGGTTGGCGAATATCATGAAGAATTTGCCCTGACTGATGCTGGGTGGCGAATAAAATCCCGCGAAGCCCGCATCATCTTCCGCAAACCCAAATAAGGAAACAACAAATGACCACCCCTGCCCTCAACCTCAGTTTTTTATCCCACGGCACCCTCATCTCTAAAGATTTAGAGGCGTCGCGAAAATTTTACACAGATTTTCTCGGCCTCGAGGTCGTTCGCACCAGCGAAATTTCTCTAATGGCGAGATTGGGCGGTGAGCATGTCTATGCCGTGGTCGAGCAGAAAAAACACAATGCAGAAATGCATTTTCTTTTCCACAACGGCCTTGATGTCGCAAGCGATGCAGAAGTAGACGCGGCCCATAAGATCGCGGTTGATCAGGCAGATAAATGGGGGATGACCAAAATATCAAATCCTAAAACCCAACACGGCACGTATAGTTTTTACTTTTGGGACCTCGATAGCAATTGCTGGGAAATTTTGAGCAACCCCAAGCGCGGCTATATGTGGATTTTCGAGCAAGGCGACCAGGATGGCAAAGGTCATTGGGATAAAAACTTCGACCGCTCAGTCACCGACGATTGAACCACAAGCCCGCTATGACCGGGTCGTTTCAAATAACCACGGGCTTAAAGCCCGTTGATATAGTCTACCACTTGATCGAGTTCGGTTTTTAGCTGGGGAGTTAAATTTCTGACGGGCTCCCAGTTCCCCTTTTTGCTTTCCATTTCGATTTTTTCGCACAAATCCGCAACTTCTGCAGCGCCAATGGAACGCGCAGCAGATTTCAGTTTATGGGCGCCCGAAGACACTCCTGCCAAAGAATTCTCTTCCAAAGCGAGTATCACTTCCGCCGTACACTCCTGGGAAGGTTCAACAAATTCTTTGAGTATCTCTGTAATGGTTTCCTCATCATCACCAAATAATTCCTGCAAACTTGATACATCTACTGGAACCTCGCCGCCCGGCTGAGGCTTTACGGGAGCGGTTTTTTGCTCAGTTTTTTCTATCTCAGAGGTACCATTCACCGGCATCCATTTTTGCAAAGTCGCGTTTAACTTTGCAATCTCGACCGGCTTAGAAAGAAAATCATCCATTCCAGAATCATAGCAAAGATCGACTTCCTCGCCGAGGGCGCTCGCCGTTATCGCGACGATTGGAATTCTCTCTTCGGGATTCTCGCGTTCATTATCCCGGACCTGGCGCGTCAAGTTGAAGCCATCCAAATTTGGCATATGGCAATCGGTTAAGAGGATCGCAAAATTATGCTCCTCCATTGCTTTGAGCGCTAATTCGCCATCATCGGCGATCAAGGCGGCATAGCCGAGACTGTTTAACTGGCGTAAAATCACCCGCTGATTGGTAATATTGTCTTCCGCCAAAAGAATGAGCTGGCCAAGCTCCTCTGCCTCTTCAACGCTCGGTGGCTCGATCACATTTAAGGCGACTTCATGGGTCTGGTCATATTCGATTTCCGGACTGGTTAAGCCGCACCCTGCTGCAACTGCCCGTAAAAATCCGCCCCGTTTAATCGGATTGAGAGATGCATATACGGTGTCGTCCAAATCTTCCCGCTCGACATTACGCCGATCGACCTGCAAAACGAAATTTATGTCGCCAGCGTTTGGGTTTGCCTGAACCGTCCGTACGATCTCTGAGCAATTATCAAAGCCGATGTTTTCCATAAACAACACGTCGAATGAAGCATCGGCCGTGGCCGCGGCAGAAATTTGAGCATTCACCTGATTGAGATCCGCCTGCAAGGTCACCGACGCTCCCCAATCGTGAGATATTTAGGTAAAGTCTCAGCAAGAAAAGGATCCTGGACAGCCAACAGCATGTTCTTGCCGGCAAATTCAAAGCCATCGCTTTTGATCGAATGATCTTCTGCAATCGGCAAATTAATGATGGCGGTAAAACAGGACCCCTCGCCCAATTTACTTTCAACCAAAATCCTACCCTCCATCACTGCAAGAAGACGCTGAGATATAGTCAACCCCAATCCTGTGCCGCCGAATCTGCGGGTGGTGGAACTTTCCGCCTGGGTGAAAGCCTTAAACAATGACTTCTGAGCTTCTTCGGAAATACCGATACCGGTATCTTTGATCTGAAGGCGTACCCCAACGTTCTCGGGATCGGAACTCGGAATTCGATCGGCCCGTAAGGTAACGTGACCCTCTTCGGTAAATTTGACAGCATTACCACCGAGATTGAAAAGGATTTGGCGTAAGCGGACAGAATCGCCGATAAGCCCGTCTGGTATTTCTGGATCAATATAGGAATGGATACCAATGCCTTTATCGCGCGCCGTCGGGGCCAAGGTTTCTGTTACGCCATCAACAACGTCACAAATCGACATCGGTAATTCTTCCAAATCAAGTTTTCCGGCCTCAATCTTGGAGAAATCCAAAATATCATTGATAATTGTCAGCAAGGCATAGGCCGAACTGCGCACGGTATTGGCCATCTCCATTTGCTCGCCAGATAATTTGGATTGGGCTAATAAATCGATCATGCCGATCACGCCGTTCATCGGCGTCCTAATTTCGTGGCTCATGGTCGCGAGGAATTCCGCTTTGGCCTTCGTTGCCTGCTCAGCGTCATCGCGGGCAGTTTCCAATTCAGCCGTTCGATCCTCGACAATTTTTTCCAAATTCAAATGGGTTTCCGCCAGTTCAGCCTCGGCTCTTTTGCGCTCTGCGTTCTCTTGTTCGAGAATAACCACTTTTTCGGTAATCGATTCCCGCATGGCCGCGAAGGCTTTTGCGAGCACACCAATTTCATCTTCCCGGTCAATATCGATCTCTTGTTTTAAATCACCCGCACCAATGGCCGTCGCCGTTTTCGTCAGCTTTCTAATCGGACGCGTGATGCCGGCACCGATCGCCCCAGCCGCAAGCAAACCAATTAAAATCGCAATAACGGACACCACCGTGGTCAGGACGACGGATTGGGTAAGTGCCTTTTCAGCTGCAGGACCCAATGTGTCCTGTTCATGTTTGATCGCCAATTTCAGCCGCTCAATTCGGCTGGCCACGGCTGGGCCAATGCGATCAAGTTCAAACTTGATAATATTGTTCCGCGCAATGATGACCTGATGAACTTCATCAAAGGCTTTGAGATATTCGGACTGGTTTGCCTGCACATTTTCGGCAAGTGCCTTGCGGCTTTCATTTTCCAGCTCAACTGCCAATTTCAGGTAATTAAATTCAACATCCCGGAATTCGCGGATCGCCCGAGCCCTGGACGCCTCATCATTTTCAATCAAAAATCGATTGGCATAGAGACGGCCCAGCATAAGACTGCGCAACGTTGAACCAGCCTCATAGGCCGCCTTGGCATCTCCATCATCGAGCGCAGAGGTCATAATCGCTGTTAGGTTTTGTTCGGTTTTTGGACCTAGAACGTTCAGTTTTTTGGAAACAAGGTTATCCCGCGTATTTTGTAATTCAGCGACCTCGTTGAACTTCACGACATAACGCCTGAGGTTTTCTTCCAAATCCGCGATAAGCACGTTCCGGCCCGTTTCCGTACCCGACAGCTTCAAACTGTCCTGGATGAGCCTCAGCGTTTGCTCGGCGCGCTCGCGAACACCATCGATATTTCTGCGATTGGCATCGATCACAAAATTCTTGGCAAAAATCCGGGTCATCAACATATTGGCTTGAATGCGCCCGTCAGAATTCGTTTGGCGGGCCAGTTTGCGGTACTGAGAGAAAGTTTGTTCGGCGTTGATAAGGCCAAAATAGCCGACACTTGCAACGATCATGGCTAGAACTAAAACGGTACCAAAACCAATGAAAATTCTGGTCGAAATTTTCGTATTTTTTAACAAGTTCAAGCCCTCTCGGCAAATAACAACCACTTAGTATAGTTTAAAAAAATACCGTAACACACTTTAATATCGCGCTTTTTTATAATTATTAATGGTGATTTTTCGTATTCTTTTATATACCAGCATGAATACCGGCATTTAAGTTATTAAATAGGATTTATGGATGGAGAAACAACAGCATCGCGACTCGCCGCCATCCTGACGAAGTCAGGATGACAGTTGCTTGTTCTTATACCGTGATATCGACTGCAATTACGGGGAGGTTTGGCGGAAGAGAGTGGGAGTCGAACCCACTAAGAACGTCTGACGCCCTTCACCAGTTTTGAAGACAGGCCGCATCACCGGACACGATTCCCTTCCAAGCCGGTTTTTAATAGGTTTTACCGATATTGCAAGCAGGCACGAAAAGGGAACTACCCGATTTTGGCACCAGACTTAGATATTACCTAAATCTGAAAATCCGCATCCGACAAATAGCCGTTCTCTTCCAGATAGAGCATGATCTGATCGGCAGCCTTATCGGGGTCAACATTGGCACTATCGATGATGATATCGGCCTGCTCGGGATTTTCATAAGGCGAGTCGATACCGGTAAAGTTTTTGATCTTTCCCTCTTTGGCTTTTTGGTAAAGCCCCTTCGGATCCCGGTCTGCACAAACTTCAACCGAGGCATCGATAAATATCTCGATGAACTCATCATCGCCCATCAAATCGCGGGCCATGCGGCGCTCGGCGATGAAGGGCGAAATAAAGGAGCTAATGACGATCAAGCCGGCATCGACCATCAGCTTCGAGGTCTCGGCAATCCGGCGGATGTTCTCGACCCGATCGGTATCGGTAAAGCCCAAATCTTTGTTCAAGCCATGGCGTACATTATCGCCGTCCAACAAGACGGTATGATTGCGCCTGGCGTAAAGGCGTTGCTCAACAATATTGGCGATCGTCGATTTGCCGGAGCCCGAGAGACCGGTAAACCACAGCACGGCCGGGCTTTGATTTTTAAGCCGCGCCCGGGCTTGTTTATCAATATCAAGGCTCTGCCAATGAATGTTGTCGGCACGCCTAAGACCAAAATCGATCATGCCCATGGCGACGGTTTCATTGCTTAGACCATCAATGAGGACAAAAGATCCCATTTGTTTGTTGTCAGCGTAAGCCTCAAAAACGATCGGTTCGCCTAAAAAGAAGTTACAAACACCAAGCTCGTTTAGGGCCAGAGACTTGCTGGCTTCCTGCAGCATGGTGTTCACATTTATTTTGTATTTGAGATCGGTGATCGTCGCCGTTATGGATTTATTATTGCTTTTTAAAATATAAGGCCTGCTTGGCAGCATTGGCTCATCTGACATCCACAGCAAATGCGCCATAAACTGATCGGTAACCTCGGGACGGTCATTGGCTTGAGCGAGATAATCACCCCTGGAAATATCAATCTCATCTTCAAGCACCAGCGTGATCGCTTGACCGGTCACCGCTTCATCCAAGTCACCATCATAGCTGACAATACTTTTAACCGCGCTGGTCGTACCCGATGGCAGGGCTATGACCTTGTCACCCGTGGCGACGCATCCGCTAGCTATGGTGCCGGCAAAACCTCGGAAATCTGAACTTGGCCGATTGACCATCTGAACGGGAAAGCGAAACGGCGCATCCGGATTGGCGGTATCGGCTGGCGTGGCTTCCAATAATGCCATCAATGTCGGGCCGCTATACCAATCGGTGTTGTCGCTGGCGGTAAATATATTGTCGCCGCCGAGGGCGGATATTGGCACGAACTGAACATCGCCGAGACCAATCTCCCCGGCAAAGGCACTGTAATCCGCAACGATTGCTTCGAATGTCGCTTGAGAGAAATCAACCAGATCCATTTTATTGATGGCGACAATGACATTCTCCACCTTCAATTGAGAGATGATAAAGCTGTGACGCCGAGTTTGGGTCAGTACTCCCTTCCGGGCATCAATGAGAATGATCGCGAGATCAGCCGTCGACGCGCCGGTTGCCATGTTGCGGGTATATTGTTCATGGCCCGGGGTATCAGCGACAATGTATTTGCGGGCCTCAGTTGCAAAATAACGATAGGCGACATCAATCGTGATGCCTTGCTCACGTTCAGCCGAAAGACCATCAACCAAAAGTGCAAAATCAATATCCGCGCCTTGCGTACCAACTTGTTTGCTGTCGGTTTCGAGCGCCGCCAATTGATCATCAAATATTTGCTTTGAATCATAGAGCAGACGTCCACTCAACGTGCTCTTACCATCATCAACACTGCCGCAGGTGATGAAGCGCAGCAGAGATTTTTCTTCTTGAGACTCCAGAAACTCTTCGAGATCGACCTTACTGCCGTCGGGGGATATGACTGAACTGGCCATTAGAAATAGCCCTCTAGTTTTTTCTTTTCCATCGAAGCAGAACTATCTTGGTCAATAATTCGGCCTTGGCGTTCTGAAGTCGTCGTCAAAATTGTCTCCTGAATGATATCCGGCAAAGAAGTCGCCTCAGATTCGATGGCACCGGTCAAAGGATAGCACCCAAGAGTTCTAAAGCGTACATTTTTCATCATCGGAATCTCATCTTGCTCCAGCGGCAACCGATCATCATCGACCATGATCAAAGCACCATCGCGTTCCACAACCGGGCGCTTAGCCGCCAAATAGAGCGGTACTATGGGAATATCCTCAAGATAGATATATTGCCAAATATCCGCCTCGGTCCAATTGGAAAGCGGGAATACGCGCACGCTTTCGCCTTTATTGATGCGGCCATTGTAAATTGACCACATTTCCGGGCGCTGATTTTTAGGATCCCAGCGGTGATTCGCATTACGGAACGAAAACACCCGCTCTTTCGAACGGCTTTTTTCCTCATCCCGGCGCGCGCCGCCGAAGGCTGCATCAAAAGCGAATTTATCAAGCGCTTGCTTAAGAGCCTCCGTCTTCATGATGTCCGTATAGACGGCCGAGCCATGACTAAAGGGCGAGACCGCCTGATCGACCCCCGCCTTATTGGTGTGAACGATAATATCCAGATTATGTTCGGCGACCATTTTGTCCCGAAACTCAATCATCTCTTTAAACTTCCACGTCGTATCAACATGCAGGACAGGAAACGGAAGCTTTGACGGATAAAACGCCTTCATCGCCAGACGCAGCAGGACAGCGCTATCTTTACCGACAGAATAGAGCAGCACCGGCTTTTTGCATTCAGCCATTACTTCGCGGAAAATATGAATACTTTCGGCTTCGAGTTTCTTGAGATTTGATAATCTTGTAGCCTGGACCATTGACCGTTTGCTTTCCATAAGTTGATCGTTTCACAAAGCAACACAGTTGAACTAAAAATCCTGGCTAATAATTTGCCAACATTAATTCAACTTCCCTTGTATGTTTTTTAAATGTTTGAGTTGCGGGCTGTGGTTTTAAATATTCTCACCCATCCAAGGTGCTGAGTGGATACCGCATTCGGTTTTGTCACT
>Ga0233430_1002826_pt1 | contig 18806 bp, 17 predicted proteins | sample SI_118_April2016_2_FD_179883 | JGI IMG/M metagenome (GOLD analysis project Ga0233430, IMG submission 179883) | Seawater microbial communities from Saanich Inlet, British Columbia, Canada - SI_118_April2016_150_MG | ecosystem: Environmental > Aquatic > Marine > Inlet | place: Canada: British... | reverse complement strand
TTTGTGAAGACAGTGCTAAATACCTAGTTAATAATTTACCAGATCAAAACTACCATGTCATTATAGATAATCGTGTTGCAGATTTATATAGTGATGAGCTGCAATCAATATTAGAACATAGCTCTGTGTTACGAATAGATGCTACTGAGAGTAATAAATCACTTGAAATGATGCCGGGGTATGTTACGTATTTAGTAAGTAAGAAAATTAGAAGGAATGATATTTTAATTGCTATAGGTGGAGGAGTTATTCAGGATATAACATGTTTTCTATCGGCAACACTTCTACGAGGCGTGGATTGGTGTTTTTACCCAACAACACTGCTTGCACAGGCTGATAGTTGCATTGGATCAAAGAGTTCAATTAATTGTGGTGATGCTAAAAATTTACTCGGTACATTTACCCCGCCTAATAATGTAATTATCGGCAGTAATTTTTTAAAGACTCTAGATGAAATAGATGTTCACTCTGGTGTAGGCGAAATGTTAAAAGTTCATGGAATTGCCGGACAAGAGGATTTTGATAAGATCACAAGTAAGTATAATGACTTATTCCTAGATAGTAGTGTCATGCAAACCTTTATCCATCGTTCACTGGAAATTAAAAAAGAGTATATCGAGATTGATGAGTTTGATAGAGGACTAAGAAACATATTTAATTACGGGCATAGTTTTGGGCATGCAATAGAGGCGGCAACCAGTTTTGTTATTCCACATGGTATTGCAGTAACCATAGGTTTAGATATGGCAAATTGGCTCTCACCTCAGATAGGTGATGGCGATATAAAACACTATAATAGAATGCATGATGTTCTATCAAGAAATTTCTATGGATTTGAAGGTGTCGAGATTCCGATAGATCAGTTTATGAGCGCACTTGCAAAAGATAAAAAAAATATAGGAAAAGGTGAAGTGACATTGATTTTACCAGACAAAGATGCAAAAATTAAAACAGGTCGTTACGCCAATGATGAAGCTTTTAAATCTCTTTGTAAGAAGTATTTAACTAAGGAGCGTTTTAAGTGAAGAATAGGGATATTGCAGTCGCGGTAACTAGCAGATCATTTTCAAGAAATAATATTCTTCGCAAAGAACTCTTGCAACAGTATAAAAATGTTAAATTTAACGATGATGGGTTAAAATTACAAGATGATGCACTAGTGAGTTTCCTTAAGGGCCATCAGAAAGCAATTATAGCCTTAGAAAGAATAAATGAAGATTTACTAAATAAACTACCCGGGTTAAAAGTAATTAGTAAATATGGTGTTGGTCTAGATATGATCGATATGCAGGCCATGCATAAACACAATATGAAGCTGGGATGGACCGGCGGAGTAAATCGACGTTCTGTTTCAGAGTTGGTAATATCTCTTACAATTGCATTGTTACGTCATGTACTAGTAAGTAATAGAGAAGTTTTATCAGGCACATGGAAACAGCATATGGGTGGACATCTTAGCGGTCTAACTATAGGAATCATAGGATGTGGTTATGTTGGTAAAGATCTAGTTAAAATGCTTCAGCCATTCGATTGTCCAATACTTGTCAATGATATTAAAAATTATGATGATTTCTATAAACGGTATAACGTTAAAGCGGTAGAGAAAGAGGAATTGCTTGCTAAGTCAGATGTGGTAACCTTGCATACGCCCTTAGATGATTCAACAAGAAATATGTTAACAGCCAAAAGATTATCGCTAATGAAGAGTGATGCAATCTTAATCAATGTAGCCCGAGGCAACCTTCTAGATGAAAATGCGTTGAAAAAAATGTTAATGACTAATAGGTTGGGTGGCGCTGCTTTAGATGTTTTTTCTGTTGAACCTCCTCAGGATAAAGAGTTATTAGAATTATCAAATTTTATTGTAACACCTCATATTGGAGGTAGTGCTAATGAGGCCATTTTAAATATGGGTCGGGCAGCAATAGATGGCCTGGATAATAATAAATTTGTATAAAAATAGTATATTTGTTACGTAAATATAAGAAAGGTAGTTTGTGATTAGTTGTTTGTTTGGACTATGTTCGTAAGTATAGGAGATGAATTAATGTTTAATGGAAAATCGGTTTTAATAACTGGAGGTACTGGATCTTTTGGTCATCGCTATGTGTCAACTCTATTGAGTCAATATAATTTAAAACGAATTGTTATCTATTCTAGGGATGAGCTTAAGCAATATGAAATGGCAATGAAATTCCAAGACTATACGGATATTATGAGATTTTTTATTGGAGATGTTCGAGACTCTATTCGCTTAAAAGAAGCAACTAGAGATATTGATATTATTATTCATGCAGCTGCAATGAAGCACGTCCCTATTGCAGAATACAATCCTATGGAATGTATTAAAACTAATATTCATGGCGCAGAAAATATAATACAAGCTGCATTAGATAATAACGTAGAGCATGTAATGGCACTTTCAACCGATAAAGCTGCTAATCCTATTAACTTATATGGGGCCACCAAACTTGCATCGGATAAGCTTTTTGTTGCAGCAAACAATATGGCTGGCGGAAGAACTAAGTTTGCTGTTGTGCGTTATGGTAATGTGGTCGGTTCTAGAGGTTCAGTTGTGCCATTTTTTAACAAGCTTATTAAAGAGGGCTCTGATAGTTTGCCTATTACTCATAAAAATATGACGCGCTTTTGGATTACTTTGCAACAAGGTGTAGATTTTGTTCTTAGATGTATGGAAAGAATGGATGGTGGTGAGATATTTATACCAAAAATTCCTTCGGTAAGAATTGTTGACCTTGCAAAGGCTATGGCGCCAGATCTTCCAATTAAGATAATTGGTATCCGACCAGGAGAGAAATTACATGAAATCATGTGTCCTGCAGATGATTCTCATTTGACAGTTGAGTTTGATGATCATTTTATAATAAGTCCTAGCATCACTTTTTACTCTAGAAAGTCAAATTTTACTGAAAATCTTTTACATGAAAAAGGCATTACAGTTAAACAAGGTTTTGAATATAATTCAGGTTCAAATATTAACTTTCTTGATATTAACACAATCAAGTCATACAATCAAATGAGCTAATATTCTATTTATTAGAATGATGATTCCCTACGGAAAACAAGAAATAACAAGTGATGATATTGAATCTGTTGTTAAAGTTTTAAAATCTAATTTTTTAACACAAGGCCCTGCAGTTCCTAATTTTGAAAAGGATTTGTGTGATTACACAGGGGCAAGTTATGCGGTCTCAGTTAATAGTTGTACTTCTGCCCTTCACATTGCTTGTCTAGCATTAGGATTAACTTCTAAAGATGTTGTATGGACTTCTCCCATAACATTTGTTGCATCTGCTAATTGTGCTAGGTATTGCGGAGCAAGTATAGATTTTGTTGATGTCGATCCTGAAACTGCACTAATGAGCGTTGATAAATTAAGGGAAAAATTAATAGAGGCAAGTAAGAATAATCGCCTTCCTAAGATAGTCATCCCTGTTCATTTTGCTGGCCAACCGTGTGATATGAAAGAAATTTATGTGCTTAGTAAAGAATATGGTTTTAAAATTATTGAAGATGCAGCACACGCAATTGGTGCTAGGTATAGTGGCGAACTAATAGGCGGATGTCAATATTCTGATATTACTGTTTTTAGTTTTCACCCTGTTAAGATTATTACAACAGGGGAAGGTGGGAGTGCTTTAACCAATGATAAATATTTAGCAGATAGGATGATGCTATACCGCAGCCATGGTATTACACGTGATCCAGAATTAATGACGGAAAATTCAAAAGATAAATGGTATTATGAACAAACTTGCTTAGGGTTTAATTACCGCCTAACTGATATTCAGGCCGCATTAGGCAGTAGTCAGTTAGCTAGAATTAACGACATTGTCAGGAACAGAACCAAGATTGCTGACTGGTATGATCAAAATATTAACCTTGGCTTATTATCCCCCTTGACTAGAAAAGAAAACAGAGAGTCAAGTCATCATTTATATGTATTAATTATAAAAAAAGGGGGTGTAGATAGAGACAAAGTTTACCGTCATTTAATAGATTCCGGTATTGGTGTAAATCTACATTATATTCCAGTTTATCGACAACCCTACTTTAACATGAAAATAAGATTACCTGGAGCTGAACAATATTATAAATCAGCCATTTCGTTACCAATTTTTCCAGCAATTGGTGAAAAAAAATTATCAAGAATTGTAAGAGAGATAGAAAATATTTGTAAATAAGTATAATATGCAACAGTTTATATATGGCGGTAATACAAAATGATTAAAGATAATAAAGTTGTTTTAGAATCATGTACTAGACTTGTTTTGCTTGGTGGTGGTGCATTGATGCCAGATGTTGTAGAGAAAGCGCTTACAATTGGCTATGTGATAGACGTAATTAGTTCACCGAGACATGCTAGTGAAGATGTTGGAGAAGGTGTTGCACTTAGTGGAGTCCTAAAAAAATACCCTATAAATGTAATTGTTACTGATGATATTAATGAAAGTAATACCGTTAAATATTTAAAGTCTTTAGATAAAGATACATTGTTCCTGTCATTGGGAGCAGCTTGGATTTTTAATGAGGAATTTATTTCTAACGTTTTGGGTGGAAGGTTATTTAATTTACATGGGTCTAGACTACCTCAGAATCGTGGAGGAGGAGGATTTAGTTGGCAAATAATGATGGGAAATAGATTTGGATTTTGTCTTATTCATCTGGTAGATGCAGGAGTAGATACTGGGCCAATTGTTGATTTTGAAGAATTCATATATCCGCATGAATGTAAATATCCTATTCAATACATTGACTATTATAAGAAGAAAAATATAAGGTTCATTGGTAGGATAATTAAAAGAGCATTTGAAAAAAGATCTACGTTTTCAATAACCAAACAAAGTGAGTATTTTTCAACTTATTGGCCAAGACTAAACCAGGATACTTCGTCGTGGATTGATTGGAATCAATCACCTGAACAGATTGAAAGGTTTATATGTGCATTTGGCCATCCATATAAGGGAGCCTTAACAACAATTAACGGAAGAAATGTAAGAATTAATAAGATTCATGTCAATTATCAGGATGGCGTATTTCACCCATATCAGAATGGGATTATATATAGAAAAGGAGTTTCTTGGCTATGTGTAGCTTTAGATGGAGCCGGCATGGTAATAGAGTCGATAGCTGATGATAGTACAGGAGATTCATGTCTTTCATCAATATCTATTGGCGATAGATTTATAACTACTGCAAAAATGTTGGAAAATAATAAAAATAGGGTGGTCTATACTCCAGATGGTATAAAGTAATGAGCAAGTTAGCGCTTGGTACGGCACAGTTTGGCATGTCCTACGGTATTTCAAATAAATATGGCCAAACTACACAAGATCAAATTATTAAGATATTAAAATTAGCTCAAAAAAACGATATAAGAGTACTAGATACTGCAGCTTTATATGGAAATTCAGAAAATATGCTTGGAGGTGTTTTAGATGATTTTGATTGGAAAGTTGTTTTAAAAACACCACACTTTAATGATGAAATTGTAATTGAAAAAAAATTAGAATTATTAAATAAATATTTTTTCAAGTCACTGCAATACTTGGGAAGGAATAAGGCTTATGGCCTTCTCATCCATGATTGTAATGATTTATTTAATTCTGACGGTGAGCAATTATTTGGTGAGATGAAGAAGTTGCGCTCATTAGGATTAGTTAAGAAGATTGGTGTATCAGTTTATACAGGTGATCAAATTGATCAATTATTGAATAATTTTGATATTGATATTATTCAACTACCTGTCAATATTTTTGATCAAAGATTAGTTAATTCTAGAAGACTAGAAAAATTAAAACAATATGGTATTGAGATACATGCAAGAAGCGTGTTTTTACAAGGTCTATTATTAATGCCAACAAAATCTATACCACCATATTTTTCACCTATTAAAAATTATATTAAAAAGTTTTCAGATATGGCAAATGAACTTTCTATAAGTAAATTAGAGCTAGCTCTTGGGTATGTATTAGGGATTAATGAAATAAATAAAGTTATTGTTGGTGTTAACACTGCAAAACAATTTGAACAAATTATAGGCGCATCAATTTCCGAAATTCCTTTTGTTGAATTTAATAGTTTGTCTATTGATGACCCTATATTTGTTGACCCATCGTGCTGGAAAATTTAGATTTATCAATATATAAAAATGTCTTCTGCGATAGCAAGAAAGCCCTTATTTGGGCTTATAAAAATGGCCTAAATAAAGACAGTCTTATCCGAAGTAGCTCACCAGCAGTTCTCTGGAAGAAAAATCCTAATGTGATTCATATTGAAGATCGATGGAATAAGAAGGATTTCAAAGAATTCCAGTCAACTATCAAAAAAAATTCAGAAGATATATACAACGCAACGATTAATATTGATAGAACGACTCGAGAAGATGCATTAGCAGTATCTTTATCATTTGTTGAGTTTCATAAAATTATTTATAAGGCTGCCTGTTTGTTTGAGGACGATTTAATCAAACCAAGGTTATTTTTAAAGGTAGACGGGATCGGCGGCCCAAATGGCAACCATATGAACGCTCCATGGGATCTTCTTCTTAAGGGAAATAATAATTTTAATAGTATTGATTATACATTGCAGGAAAACTCTTGGAGTGTATCAGATGTTGATGGAGTGCCATTAAATTTACGTATGCGTATTGCAGGGGTTGAAACAGTGTTATACCGTCTTGCAATTAGACTGTCTGAGAAACTCCCAAGGTGGATGAGAAAAAAACAACTTTTAGTACACAATGAAAATGAATTACTAATTGAGATAGCATCAAATCTTGCCTTAAAGGGGGTGGCAATAAAAAAGCTAGAACTTACAAATAATAGAGGTACAAATGAGTATAAAAATATTCCTATTATTCAAATATGTGAATCTATAAAACCCATTGTACATAACAGGTTGAAGGAATGGCTTGTACCTGGCTTAGTGGATATTTGTGAAAAACTTTTTATTGATCAAGTTAGTAAAGCGCTATACTCCGTTAACCAATTAAAGGCCAACTGGAAAAATATACTAGATAGAGAAAATAAAAGTATAAATGTGCTTATAACCGGAGCACCAGGCAACCTAACCGGCTTTGCATTGACTGGAGCGTGTCATGAAATAGGTATTCCAGTTGTTTCTGTACAACATGGAGTTACGGTAGAGATATGTTCAAGTATTGGAGAGGTTTCTTCAGCGTATGATATGAATACATCTGATTATTGTTTTACTTACAATAGAATGTCAGAAAAAATTGAAAAAAATTCTTTTTTTTCAAGAGGGAAATCGCTAGTGATTGGGATGTCTAAACGTCATTTTCGGATGAAAAGAATTAAAGATACTATTAATTCAAGCTGCCCACCTATAGTTTATATTTCTACCAATCTGTATAAAGGTAATTTAGGGTACTTTGTTGGATGGTTAACAGATTATGATCGTTCATTAAATGAAAGGAATTTAATAACTAGTGTATTTTCAAGATTACCTCACAAAATTAGATATAAAACATATCCAGAAGATAATAGGCGTTATGTCGATAAGGATCCTGCCATAGAATGTGCTTATCAATATAAAAATATAGAATTATTTGAAAAGAAAATTGATATGAGGTTTTTACTCCAACAACATCAAATAGTGGTTACATCTTCTGCAACAAGTACAATTGGTTGGCCTGTAATGGCAAATAAACCCACAGTTTTTATTAATTGGGATACGCATGATTCTTTGTCTAAAGAGGCGTATATTAGTTTTTCTAACGGGTTGTTTTTATTTGATGCTAATTCTGAACATTTTCATGAGAATCTAAGAGAATTTCTTTCTAAACCAATTAGTGAGATAGTGGAACTCTGGGACAAAAAGGAAGTGGCAAGAAAAGACATGATTCAAAGATTTTTTTCTGAGTATTCATCGGGAGCTGGAAAACGTGGACAGAAACTAATAACAGCTGAGTATTTTTCATGAGTCAAACCATTGTAGCTATTTTGCAAGCAAGAGTGTCTTCATCTAGGTTGCCTAGTAAAGTACTAAAGTTATTATTGGGCGAGCCAATGATTATTAGGCAAATAGAAAGAGAGAGTAACATATCTTGTATCAATAAATTAGTGGTTGCTACTAGTAAAGAGAAGTCTGACGATCCATTGGTTGAATTATTAAAAAATCGTGGAATAGAAGTTTTTCGTGGTAGTTTAAACGATGTATTGGACCGTTATTATAATGCGGCTATAAAGTATAACGCTGACCATATAGTTCGTTTAACTGGAGATTGTCCATTAGCAGACCCTGCGATCATTAAACGAACTGTAGAAAAACATTTATCTACGGGTACTGACTATACATCTAATTGTTTTCCACCAACATATCCAGATGGTTTAGATGTTGAAGTTGTTAAATTCTCAGCATTAGAAGAAGCATGGAAATATGCAGAGTTACCATCAGAACGTGAGCATGTAATGCCTTATATTCGCAATCGTCCTGAAATTTTTAGTAGCTCTAATGTTGAATTTGAACAAGACTTATCAAAACATCGATGGACGGTTGATGAGCTAGAAGACTTTGTATTTGTAGAGCAAATATATAAAGAGCTGTATTCAAAAAATAAGATTTTTAACATGAGTGATATATTGGAATTTTTAGACAAAAACCCATCTTTAAAAGAAATAAATTATCAAATTATGCGCAATGAAGGTGCGCTTAAATCATACAAACAAGATAAAGAATATTTATCAAAAAAGAATGAATAAAAGATATAAAGAGTCTAACAAGCTAATTCAGCGTGCGTTAAAAGTTATACCACTAGGCTCGCAAACATTTAGTAAGAGCATAGTTCAATATCCTAAAGGGGTGTCACCTTTATTTATTAGTAAGGGCAAAGGCAGCCATGTTTGGGATGTGGATAATAATGAATATATTGATTTTGTTAATGGATTGTTATCAGTTATGTTGGGTTATTTAGATGCAGATGTTGATAAATCTGTGTTGAGTCAATTTAACAACGGAGTATCTTTCTCGTTGCCACATATTTTAGAAACCGAAGTTGCTGAGTTATTAGTTGAAATGGTTCCCTGCGCTGAAATGGTGCGTTTTGGAAAAAATGGAACAGATGCTACTTCTGCCGCGGTTAGACTTGCTAGAGCATTTACTGGAAGGGAGCATATATTGGTTTGTGGATATCATGGTTGGCAAGACTGGTATATCGGTTCAACAACCAGAGATCTTGGTGTACCTTCCGCTGTCAAGGAATTAACACACAGTTTTAAATATAATGATTTAAATAATCTGAACGCACATTTTGAAAAATTGAAGAACAAAGTTGCCTGTGTGATTATGGAGCCTATGAATTTTTATTATCCTAATAAGGATTATCTAGAGCAGGTTAAACATTTGGCGCACGATAATGGCGCGCTTTTAGTTTTTGATGAAACCATAACAGGGTTTCGATTTTCTAAGGGCGGCGCACAAGAGATGTTTGATGTTATTCCAGATTTAGCAACGTTTGGTAAAGGCATGGGAAACGGCTTCCCAATTTCGGCAGTAATGGGAAGTCAGGATGTAATGATGAAAATGGAAGATATTTTCTTTTCTGGAACATTTGGTGGTGAGACATTATCTCTGGCTGCCGCTAAAGCAGTATTGTTAAAGGTACGAGATTCTGATGTAGTTGAAAATCTAAGAAGCAAAGGGAAGCTCATTGTTTCTTCCGTAACGAAATGCATTGAGAGGCATGATGTTGGACACATATTTGACATTGTTGGCCACCCCTCATGGTCGTTACTAACAATTGCTGATCAAGAAAGTTATTCAAGTTGGGAGATAAAAACGTTTTTATTTCAGGAATTCTTTAAGAGAGGAGTATTGTTTCTTGGTACTCACAATATCAGTTATGCCCATACTAGTGAAGATATTACTAAGTTATTAGATGTTTATGATGAGGTTTTCCCTATAATCTCTGAGTTAATTAATAATGGCAACCTAGTAGAGTTTCTAGAGGTTGATGCATTAAAGCCGGTTTTTAAAGTTCGTGATGTGTAAAACAATAAACCGATTGGCAATTGATAAAAATCAGCCCTGTTTCATCATTGCTGAAATAGGCTTGAATCATAATGGAGATTATCAATTAGCTAAAGAATCCGTCATTGCCGCTGCTAAATCGGGTGCAGATGCCGTTAAATTTCAGAACTTTTTGACAGAAGATTTTTTATCAGATAAAAGCATATTACATACTTATAAAGATGGAGGTAAAGAAATTACAGAGCCGTTATTTGATATATGTAAGCGGTCTGAATTTAAGACAGAGTGGCTACCTGACTTAATCAAGCTCTGTGATGAATTGGGTGTTGTATTTTTAAGCACACCAACTTCAGAAAGTGGAGTGGATGATTTAATAGAGTGTGGTGTTAAATATATTAAAAATGGATCAGATTATTTATCTCATATACCACTTCTAAAATACATGGCATCAACCGATGCAACAATTATTATTTCTACTGGTATGGCCTATCAAGAAGAAATAGATGATGCAGTTAATGCGATTTTATCGATTCAATCTAAACTGATTATATTGCACTGCACTAGTAGTTATCCTACGTCTCCAGAAAATGTAAATTTAAAAAAGATACAAACTCTGCAAGATCGTTATCAGGTCCCTATTGGCTTCTCAGATCATACCGAAGGTTGGGAAAGTGCCGTGCAGGCGGTAACTTTAGGTGCAAGGGTAGTAGAAAAACATTTTACTTTGGATAAAAATCTTCCTGGGCCTGATCATTGGTTTAGTTCGGATTATCAAGAATTTAAAGACTTGGTTAATCAAATTCGTTTGGCCGAGAGTCGTATGGGGAATAAGGCATTAATACCTGCTAAGAGTGAAATAAAAGTGCGCGATCAATGGAGACTTGGATTGGTCTGGAGTCGTGATATAAAAGCAAAGAACGTGGTACTGGAGCATGATATTGCCATTAGAAAACCTGCAACTGGATTACAACCAAAAGAGTTATATTCTGTGATTGGACGTATAGTAGTCAAAGATTGCAAGAAGGGAGAATCTGTATTGAAGGCAGATTATTTAGATGAATGATAGGTAATAAAAAAAACACAGTGCTGGTTACGGGAGGATGTGGCTTTATTGGTTCGCATGTAGTTGATCGTTTGATTAACGATTCATATGAAGTGGTTGTTTTGGATAATTTATCTACTGGAGTGATGGATAACCTTAATAAATCTGCTACTTTCTATCAGGGCGATGCCAGCGATAATTATTTTGTTGATAAGGTTTTTGCACAGCATAAATTTGACTATGTGATTCACGAAGCAACAACAATTAATACTAATGCACTACATGAGGAGCCATTGCACGATCTTAAAAGCTCAGCCAATTCAACCATTATTCTTGCTGAGAATTGTATTAAGTACAATGTTAAAAACTTTATTTTTGCTTCGTCAGTAGCAGTTTATGGTCGACCTAAATCCTTGCCTGCTGCTGAAAATAGCCTTATAGACCCAATTTATTCCTATGGCATTGCCAAACATACGGCTGAATTATATTTGAAGTATTTTCATAATTATTACGATTTAAATTATCAAATTTTAAGGTATGCAAATGTATTTGGACCAAGGCAGCCAATTTATGGAGAAGTTGGTGTTATTGCTATATATACAGATAGATTGATTAAAGGAGAACCATTGATTATATTTGGCGATGGTAAGCATCAAAGAGACTATATATATGTTCATGATGTTGTAGAATTTACAGTTAGATCAATGCTGTTTAGAGAGTCATCTGTTTATAATGTAGGAAGAGGATTCCCTGTGAGTGTTAATGAAGTGTTTGCCGAGTTTCAAGAGAACGATCCAAAGCACAAGCAAGCCGTTCAAAAGCAGGAGAGGTATGGAGAAATCGGCAATTTTTATTGTAATGTTGATTGTGCACTAAGTACAGGGTGGGAGGCACAGTTTGATTTAAAAAAAGGCATTAAAAACACTATAGATTATTTTAGGAAGTATGGTCGTGTCTGAAATTCAGCTAAGAAGTGCAACTATTAAAGATGAGAGTTTGCTTTTTAAATGGAGAAATATCGACGATCTAGTTGCGCTATCGTATCATCAAAAAAAAGTAACTCTAAGTGAACATCAACAATGGTTTAAAAGAAACTTATTAAGTTCTGATTGTGAATTGTTCATAATTCAGTTAGATAATCAAGACATAGGTCTGATTAGAATAGAGGCAGTGCAGGCCGAATGTGAAATAACAATCTATCTTATTCCTGGGAATGAGGGAAGAGGTTTTGGTTATAGTGCATTGTCTCAGGCCCTTGAAGATAATAGCATTAGATGTAATGTTTATATAGCAAAGGTTCAAGTGAAAAATATACCAAGTCAAAATCTGTTTAAAAAATTAGAATTTTTTGAGACATTTAGAGATAATTCATTTATTTTGTATAAGAAGCCTTACATTTTAGTATGACAACCATCTCAGAAATTTATAACAAAATGCTATCCAATGGAGTTAATGACTCTGAACGCGTAGGGTGGGGTAGTGTAGACAGTCAAAAAAAACGTTTTTGTGTGTTGACAGAGATTGGAGATTTGAGTAATACCACTGTTTTAGATGTTGGCTGTGGTTTAGGCGCATATTTTGACTATATCTATGAAATTCATCCTAATTTGTTGTATACGGGAACGGACGTCAATCTTAATATGATAAAAGGGGCGCAACAGCGTCATACAGATATAGAGTTTATACATTTAGATATAACATCTGACTTGCATGATTTAGATGGCAGAAAGTTTGACTATGTTTTTTTATCAGGTGCTTTAAATTTAAGTACAGACAAACACAAAGAAACTATAAAAAATGTCATGAAAGCAATGTTTGCATTGGCAAATAAAGGAGTAGCTATTAATTTTTTAAGTATTTTTTCTGATTACTTGTCGCCAGGTGAATATTATTGTAACCCTGAAGAAATACTAAGACTGGCATTTTCTATTACGCAAAAAGTAACACTACGTCATGATTATATGCCACACGATTTCACCATTTATTTATACAAATAATTGATGAAAGTGCTAATAAGGGTTGATGCATACCCTAAAATTGCACTTGGGCACTTAAATAGATGTATTAATTTGGGCGAAAACTTATTAGAGTTTGGGCATGATATAATTTTTATTTGTTATGAGGATTCAGCAACTAAGGCAGTATTGATAAAGACTGGTTTTGATTTCCAATTGATTCCTTTTAAAATTAATGATGCTAGTAATCAGGATAAAGAATTGGTATTTTTAAGAGATATTTCTGATTCAGTAGATTTATTCTTGGTTGATTCTTATAATGTTGATAGTGGTTATTTTAAGCATTTAAACAAATTCTTTTCCAGTATGGTTTATTTGGACGACTTGGGCTTGGATTTTGATGTAGATATGGTAATTAATCCATCGTGTACAGTAAAAGAAAATGACTATATTGCGAAAGATGTATTGTGTGGAATGGAATATGTCATTCTTGGTAATGAATATCGTGCTGGGCGTATAGGAAGTTTGAATACAGAAAACCATTCAATATTGGTTACGATGGGTGGTATTGATCATTACGACTTATCTTCTCGTGTAATCCCCATACTTGAAGAAATATCTCAATCTATCCAAGTTAATATGGTAATCGGCCCCTATTATGAAAATACAGAGTCAATAAAAGCAGTTGTAAAAAACAGCTCTTTAGAGGTTAATATTTTTGAAAATGTATCTAATCTTAGCGCCATTATCTTAAAAAGTAATCTTGCACTTACCGCCGGTGGATTTACAACATATGAATTGGCTGCCATGTCTACACCATCTATCGGTATCGCATTGTGGGATAATCAAAAAAATAATGTCACATGCTTGTCTAGTCAAGGTGCTTTAATTCCGCTTTATTACACAGATGGCTTGGAATTTGGTCAACAGTTAAAAAAAGTTCTTGTAGACTTGATTAATAATAGCAACTTACGAAAAAGAATTTCGACAAAAGCAAGGATTACTGTGGATGGGTGTGGTGCAAATAGAATTGCCAAAGAAATAACAGATCGATATGAGAAAAAATAGCCCTATTATTCTGACTGCACATCAGCCAGTTTATCTACCATGGTTGGGGTTATTTCATAAAATAGCTTTAGCCGATGTTTTTTGTCTGTTTGACATTGTTCAATATCAGCGCAAAGACTTTAATAATAGAAATAAAATAAAAACTTCAGTAGATTCAATATGGTTGACAGTGCCTGTTAAATCAAGCGGAAGGTTGAATTCTATTATTACCGATATTGAAATAATTAATGATGGGTGGCACAAAAAACACCTAAAATCTATAGAGCTTAATTATAAAAAAACCCCTTATTTTGATCAATACTATTATGATTTGAAAAAAATATTAGATACGTCCTATCAATATCTGGTTGATTTAAATTTTGATATATTGGTTTATCTATTAAATGCATTAAACATCGATACAAAAACTGTTAAGGCTAGTGATTATTTGTTTAAAGGGGCGAAGTCAGAGTTAGTTTTAGATATGTGTATTCAGCTCAATGCAGATATTTATATATTTGGAGAGAATGGCAAAAACTATGCAAATATTGACACTTTTACAAGTTCAGGAGTAGACCCATATTTTCAAGCGTACAATCATCCCGTGTATAATCAAGCAAAGGGTAGATTTATGCCTTATATGAGTGTTCTTGACTTACTATTTAATGAGGGTCAAAACAGTAATAATATTATAATGTCAGATAATATATCTAAAAAAGATATACTTATATTAAACAAGGACTTATAGAGTGTCTCTGATCAATAGTGCAATAAGTAAAAAGGTATTAATTGTCGCCGCCCACCCTGATGATGAGGTTTTGGGTTGTGGTGGAACTATTGCGCGTCATACAGACGACGGAGATGAAGTTCATGTTGTGTTTATGGCAGACGGTGTATCTTCTAGGGAGGATAAAGAGCACGATAAAGAAACCCAAAGTCGAAAAGATTCTGCATTGGCTGCATCTAAAATTTTAGGGGTAGAGTCAGTTGAATTCTTTGATTTTCCTGATAACCGTATGGACACTGTAGCCATGTTGGATATTGTAAAAAAATTAGAAAAAGTATTTGGTAAGATAAGGCCTTCTGTTGTGTATACCCATTTTTGCTGTGATTTGAACATTGATCATAGGGTTACTCACCAGGCTGTTATGACAGTTTGTAGACCACTACCCAAACAAGTTGTAAGAGAAATATATAGTTTTGAGATTCCTTCAAGTACTGGTTGGTTAGCACCGACACAGGAGAATGTGTTTATACCTCACAGATTTGTAAATGTTATCAATACAATGGATAGAAAAATTGAAGCACTTAATACATACAAGGAAGAGATATATGAATTCCCACACTTTCGCTCGATCAAAGGCGTTGTTTCAATGATGCAGATGAGAGGCGCAAGTGTTGGTGTTTCGTCAGTCGAAAGCTTTATGGTTTTACGACAAATAATATAACACAATTATTTTTTTAGCAGAAATATGAGTATTGATAAGTTAACAATAATAATTCCTACAATTAATAGATCAACAATGCTTGATCGTACACTTTCATATTACATGAAGGCAGGTATATACTCAAAAATAATACTTGCTGATTCAAGCAATAAATCACTGAAAGCAAAAAATAAAAACTTGGTTAGTAAATATTCTACTCATCTTGATATTGAATACTTTCATGTTTCCGAAGAAACTGATGTTGGTGATAAAATATTTGTAGCTTGCGAGATGGTCAAAACACCATATGTGTTAATGATTGGCGATGATGATTTTGTATTAAAATCTTCCGCTTCTAAAATAATTCGTGGGTTAGAAAATGATAAGGAATTAGCTGCAGGATATGGTCAGAGACTGGGCATAGCTGCCTTATCTCAGTCAACAAAAGGAACAAGATGGATGAGTTTATTCCCTTGGTACGATATGCAAATTATTAATAAGGATCCGTTAGACCGAATAAGGCATATTCCTATTCCATCGTGGCAACAATATCCATATGCAATCTTTAGAACACATGTTATGAAAAAAGCATACCAAGTAACAAATGGGTTTAAATCGACACAATATATAGATTTCTTTATTAATGCAACCATTTTATTTCACGGTAAATGGAAAAAATTTGACTGCCTGTTTACTGTTTGTAATGCAGATAGTAGTTATTACACCCTAAGAGATAGGAGCTCATTTCCTTATTATTGGGGCAAAAAAGGGAATATTATATCTCAAACTATGTCACAGCCATTTTGGTCTGAGTATGTGATTAAATTAAGCAAAAATGTTGTGGATTTGTTACCTAAATCAGATAGTGATGATTTAGCCAGGGAAATTAGAGATATCTATTATGCTATTAATAATAGATATATAGAGCATCATTATATTTTTAGCCGTTCTCTGTTTAATTCAAATCAATGGTTATCATTAAAAATTAATACTTTTATTGTGCGCTTAACAAGGATCTTGTATATATTCTTGCTTCCAGATAAGAATGGTGGAGTCAGCTCTTATTGGGTTTTTTTTAGAGGCTTATTAAAAGAGACAGTTACACTAAGATTATTTAAGAATCTCTATAATCAGGATAAAAGCAATAAAATTAAAAATCTTCTGATAAGTATTAGAAGGACAGGTACATTAGATTATGAGTTAGTTAACTTGTTAAGTCCATCTTCTGCATATTACAAAGAGTTTTCTCTCATTTTCAAGGTGTGGAAGTCAAATCCAACTCCAAAAGTTTATACAAATAAATAGTGTATGCTTGTTCGTTTATTTAAATATAGTAATTTTTAATTTATGAAAGTAGTAATATTAGCAGGAGGTTTAGGTACACGCCTAAGTGAAGAGACAAATCTTAAGCCAAAACCTATGGTGGAAATTGGCGGCAAGCCAATTCTATGGCATATTATGAAAATGTATTCCACACACGGTATCAATGATTTTGTAATATGTTGTGGTTATAAGGGCTATGTTATTAAAGAGTATTTTGCCAATTATTTTCTTCATCAGTCAGATGTAACTTTTTGTATGAAAAAAAATTCCATGGAAGTGCACGAAAAGCGTGCAGAGCCATGGACAATTACTTTAGTTAATACGGGTGACAATTCTATGACAGGTGGAAGGTTAGGTAGAGTATCTGATTATGTAAAAGACGAGGATGCGTTTTGTTTTACTTATGGTGATGGCGTATCAGATGTTAATATTTCAGAGTTGATAGCATTTCATAAAGAGCACGGCAAAGATGCAACAATTACTGCCACTTATCCACCGGGACGGTTCGGCGCATTAGAGATCCAAGATAATAAGGTAAAAGAATTTACAGAAAAGCCTAGGGGTGATGGCGCTTTGATTAACGGTGGATTTTTTGTACTTTCTCCAAAAGTTTTAGAGAGAATTTCTGGTGATGATTGTGTTTGGGAGCAAGGTCCATTAAAAGAACTAACTAAAGACAATAATCTGATGGCATTTACGCATAAAGGATTCTGGCAGCCTATGGACACATTGCGTGATACGGTGTATTTGCAAGAGCTTTGGAGTCAGGGCAATGCTCCATGGAAAACATGGAAATAGGTTTGAATAAAAAAAGAATAGCAGCTAATTGTGTGTGTTGCAATAGCGACAATATATTAAAAAGCCCAGCTATTTTAATGCCATTTTTATCAGATAGAATTTTTGACTGGAAGCCTGTTTGCATTACTGACGAATGGGGTTTGAGTACAATTGAGAATGGAATGGCCTACTGCATATGTAATTCTTTGCAGTGTCAAAATTGCGGGCATTTATTTTTAGATATTCGTTTTGATGACAATGAAATGAATGCACTTTACAGCAAATATAGGGAGAGTGAGTATGTAAAGCTTAGGGAAAAGTATGAGCCCGGCTATACACAAAGAAATAAGAATTTAGACATGGTTACTCCTTATATTAAAAAAGTGGAGTCTTTTTTGTTAAATTATGTGACATTGCCCATATCAGTTTTAGATTGGGGAGGGGATACTGGCATAAACACACCTTTTAAGAAAGACATTAATAAATTTCACATATATGATATTAGTAATAAGGAAGTAATAAAAGAGGCAAAAAAAGTTGATATTGGTGAAGCATTAGGCACAACATATGATTTGATTGTATGTAGTAATGTGATAGAGCATATACCGTACCCCACTGAAATTATGCTGGATATACGAAGTGTAATGAGTGATAAATCTATATTATATGTAGAGGTTCCATATGAACTTATTATTCAAAAAAATGACTCAAAAAAAGATTTATATAAAGATAAAAAACATTGGCATGAGCATATAAATTTTTATACAAAAAACTCATTAAAATTTTTAATGGCCAACTGTGGCTTTGAAGTTATTGCCATAAAAGAGACAAAGGCATTGGACAAAGAAGGGTCATATGTTCTACAACTAGCTTGTAGAGTTAAGTAAATTTTATAAATAATGATAATTGATAAATGTTTTTGGCAAGGCAAGCGTGTTTTTTTAACAGGACATACTGGTTTTAAAGGTAGTTGGCTTTCTTTATGGCTGACTTCTTTGGGTGCAACGGTTAAAGGCTATGCGCTTAGCCCACCTACAATGCCATCATTATTTAATGAGGCTAAAATTGACTCAATCATTGATTCTCAAATTGGTGATATTAGAGACCAATATGCACTTTATAATAGTATGACAATATTCAATCCTGATGTTTTGATACATATGGCAGCACAACCATTAGTGAGGTATTCTTATGATGCACCCATTGAAACTTATGAAGTTAATG
>Ga0233430_1002819_pt1 | contig 18825 bp, 16 predicted proteins | sample SI_118_April2016_2_FD_179883 | JGI IMG/M metagenome (GOLD analysis project Ga0233430, IMG submission 179883) | Seawater microbial communities from Saanich Inlet, British Columbia, Canada - SI_118_April2016_150_MG | ecosystem: Environmental > Aquatic > Marine > Inlet | place: Canada: British... | reverse complement strand
CAGTCAGACCTTGAAAGTAGGCGTATAAAACAGCATTTTCTGGATATTGCATGGCTTCTTCTCCTTCAATGAGAGGCAACCATGCTATTTTACAGCCTTTACTCTTTTTTCATGCGTAAGCCCTGTGCGGAAAGGTTTTTTGTAGACGAGATGCGTAAAAATATGTGAGGAGAATGGAACGCAGATTTTCACAGATTTTGCGGATTCCGCGGATAAACCCAAAAAAGTTTTTAAAATCCGCGTAAACTCGGCTAACCCGCGAGAAGGTAGCACGGCACTTAAGTGTGGAAACTGATATAGAGTTGAAAAATCTTAAAATCTCTAACGCGAATTGCACGAATTTGGCGAATGCCGCGAAAAAAACCTTAAAAATTCGTTTTTTTCGTTTTTTTCGCGCTTTTCGCGTTGAAAAAATGATAGTTTAAAGTGGTTGCCAGCCACTTCAAGACTCAAAACACCTTGTTTTCGCAAAATACTTTTACCACGTTAACTACCGTGATACCCGCGAGAATCCGCGTTCTATCTTTTAGCTTCTTATATATTTAGCAAGCCGATGAACGCCTTTTTTTATTTTCGCTTCGTCATAAAAAGCAAAACACAGCCGCATATATTCCTGCATCCCTTTTTCAGCGGAGAATAAGGTTCCCTGACGAAAATCTACTTTGAAGTCTTTGGCATTTTTGCGTAATGTTGCTGTGTCTTGCCCCGGAATGCGTACCCAGAAGAAAAATCCACCTTGTGGAAGGGTGTATTCTGCTGAAGGGAGGAAGTCTTGTAGAGCTTTATCCATGACCTTCAGCCGAGAAGCATAAGTCTCTTTTAGAAGAGCGATATTTTTTCCTAAATCGCCAGTTTCGACCAGTTCATGAACAATGGCAGATGTGAAGGGATTCATCCCGCCGCCGCTGTCAATTAGACCGCAGGAGTTCAGTTTGTGGATGATCTTTTGATGTGCGTGTATCCACCCCAACCTTAAGCCGGGCGCCAGGATTTTTGAAAAAGAATTGACCGAGATCACTTTCTCAGAATCTTTTGTAAAAAGGGCAAAAGGCTTTGGCGGTTTTCTGGTATAAGGCAAAAGATGATAGACCTCGTCTGCGATGATGATGAAATCGTGTTTTTCTGCTAACTCAATGAGCTTTTCTCGACGTTCCAACGAGAGTGTATGTCCGCTGGGGTTTTGGAAGGTCGGGATCGAGTAGAGAAATTTTGGGTGATGTACTGCAAGCTTTTCTTCGAGGGCATCTATATCCAAGCCTTCATTGTCTACAGGAATAGAGATAATCTGCAAGCCGTGATCCGCAAAAATGCTCGGGGCGAGAAAATAGGTCGGGTTTTCGACGAAGATCGTGTCGCCCGGGCGGGTGAGCAAGCCTGCCAGCAAATCTAATGCTGAAGACACCCCGCTGCTGATAAACAAGGACGAAGCGTCTACATTCTCCCCGAAGGATTGTGTGAGAAGATCTGCCATAGATTCCCGAAAATAGCCGTTGCCCTGTGTTGCTCCATATTGCAAAGAGGCATTTATCCCCTTTGCAAAAGCTCTTTCGCTTGCGCGGCGCAGACTATCTGCTGGGAGGAGATTGAAATCAGGATTGCCCATGCCGAGATCAATACGACCGAGGGGAGCAGGTGTTTGGACGATCAAATTATCATTATTCATGGTCGAGATTATAACCAAAGAACTTATGTCCCCAATATCTGAAATCTTGTATACTGATAAAAAAGGAGATGCCATGGAAAAGACATTTACCCCAAAAGTGATCATCCAAGTATTTGTTTTCATTGTTCTGATCCCCTTCCTGCCGATTTTCATCACCGGAGATTGGGGCTGGCTCGAAGCCTGGATCTACGCACTGATCAATATTTTTGCTTTTCTTATCAGCCGTGTGCTCGCATTTAAAAAGCATCCTGACCTTTTGAAAGAGCGTGCAAAGATGACGGAACACGATGATGCGAAAAGCTGGGATAAAGTGCTTTCTCGTATTGTTGGCTTGGGCGGCGGATTGATGCCCCTGATGGCAGGCTTGGATATTCGTGGAGGCTGGTCTAATTATGCTTTTAGCTGGGGATGGAAATCTGTCGCGATTCTCGTTATTGTGCTTGGCTTTGCTTTTAGCACTTGGGCTTTGCTGGAAAATCGTTTTTTCTCCGGCGTTGTTCGCATTCAAACGGAACGTGGTCATCATGTCGTGGATGGGGGACCCTACGCCTGGGTGCGGCACCCCGGATATGCCGGTGCTCTATTTGCTTATTTTGCGATCCCGATCTTATTCGATTCGCTCTATACTTTTGGCGTGGTCACCTTATTTGCGATTGTTCTCATCATCCGCACATCTCTCGAAGATCGCACTCTCCAGGCTGAGTTGCCCGGCTATGCAGAATTTACTAAAAGAACGCGCTATCGTCTTTTCCCGGGGATTTGGTGATCTTTTATGCTATAGATTTAGAAACCCTCTCAAATAATGGCAGGCATACACAATTAGCATGGTGGTAAAGTCCTCTTGTTGTCAATTATGGTAGTTCAGTGTTTTTTTGGATAGTAGCACTAAGAAGGCGGTAGCCATCTGGCGTTTCCTCAAACAATGCACGCAGGTGCACTTCAGCGAGGGTCTCAGAACCAGAGATAGTCAGTATGATATCAACGGGTTCTCCAGCGGCAATAGCTCGGGCTACGATTTGCTCTTTTGTATTGATCGATCTATAACTTGTAGAGCTAGAGCCTCTAGCCAAGTTTCTTTCAGGGGCGATGCGATGTGTATCTATAATCTCCCCATTGAATGTCAAAGATTCCTTGGCTTCCTGGTCTAGGGGGGGACCAAGATACTCCCAATTATAAAGAAAGCTCATATATCGGACTTCGGTGCGCTCCTGCCATGGAAAATCCGGATCATCTGAAGCATCGCGTGGATCGCAGATTAGCCAGAGTGAAATTAAGAAATCACCAGATCTGACGGTACCTCCGGCGAGAGCTGGTGTTTCGAATCGCAAGTGTGGGACGTTGTCGCTGCTGTACCTTACGCAAGCGTATTTCGACAGAGATACTCGCTCCAGAGGGATATCCTGCTTAGCGTTTGAACAAGCAGTGATGAAAGACAAACACAAAAGCAAGGAAAAGATGGGAAATATTCTGGACAATTGTCTGTTTGTAGGCATGAATGCATCCTCCTATTTGGTTAGATATGTAAATTGTTTGCGGGCTAACTAGGTGATATGTGGAGCCAATTCCACCTGATACTGTATTTTGCATATTATACAGGAAAGTATTGTACCTAAATGAAAGAGGGCTAGCCACAGCCCCCGATTAACGATAAAATCGGGGAACTTATTCACTATACAGGAACTAATGGAACGCGAGCAACCAAAACTTTGGTGATTGGCGCTCCCTGAGTTCCGGGAGGCTCTATGTCGAAACCAAAAGGGGCTGAAGAATCCCCTCTTGCCCTAGCAAGACGTTTATCTCTACCTTTTCTTGATAATCCTTATCTCCTCACCCGTGCATTAACGCATACATCTTATCTTAACGAACACACCGATGTGCTCGACGATAATGAGCGGCTCGAGTTTTTGGGCGATGCCGTATTGGATTTTGTTGTTGGTGCATGGCTTTATCAACATTGCCCTGAAATGCGCGAAGGGGAGCTAACAAAAGCTCGTTCTGCATTGGTTCGTACAGAAACGTTGGCAGAATTTGCCCGCCAGATCGATCTCGGATCTGCCATGCGACTGGGAAGAGGGGAGCAGCGCACAGGTGGCTCAAGCCGTTTGGCATTGCTCTGCGGAACTTTCGAAGCCCTCATCGGAGCGATTTATGAAAAAGCCGGGCTTGAAGCCGTTACTGATTTTTTCTTCCCCTTACTAGATGCTCATGGTGATAAGATCATCAAAGAGTCCCCATCAACGGATGTGAAGAGCCGTTTGCAAGAATGGACACAGGCACAAAAGATGGGCATCCCGCGATATGTGACTGTTGATGAATATGGTCCCGACCATGCCAAAATGTTTGATGTCGAAACCCATCTTGACGGTAAAACCTACGGCAAGGGGAGTGGAAAAAGCAAAAGAGTTGCCACCCAATTTGCAGCCAAAGAAACCCTGAAAATGCTGGGAATCGATTAAAAATGTACTTGTCTGATCTTCAATCGCAACTACTCAAGTATGTTTTTGCGAGGAGGTTTTTTTCCGACGAAGCAATCTCCTTGTCAGCGCAGGAGACTGCCACGTCGCACACCCTCGACAGGGCGAGTGCAGGCGAGCATGCTCCTCGCAGAGACATTTCACAGAGAATGCTGAGTAGTTACTTTCAACCCAAATAAAAACTATGCCCTTAAGACTAAAAGCACTTGATTTACAAGGATACAAAACCTTTGCGGAGAGAACCTCTTTTGAATTCGCAGAAGGAATAACCGCTATTGTTGGACCAAACGGCTCTGGTAAATCCAATATCGCCGATGCGCTGCGCTGGGTTTTAGGAGAACAATCCAATAGCCTGATGCGTGCCAAAAGAACTGATGACATGATCTTTTCCGGTTCTGAGCAGCGCACCCGTGCTGGGATGGCAACAGCAACGATCACCTTTGACAATGCCGACAATTGGCTTCCTGTCGACTATTCAGAAGTCGCGCTGGAACGCCGCGCCTATAGAGATAGTGGAAACGAATACAGGATTAACAGTCAGCGCGTCCGTTTAATGGATGTGAACGAACTCCTGGCTCAATCCGGTTTAAGTGAGCGCACCTACACCATCCTTGGACAAGGGCTTGTTGATGCCTCTCTAGCGTTGAAAGCCGACGATAGACGCCGTCTCTTCGAAGAAGCCGCGGGCATTGGTCTCTATAGAGGCAGACGAGATGACGCGTTGCGCCGTCTTGAAAAAACAGAGCGCAATCTTGAGCGTGTTCTTGATATTATGACCGAGCTAAATCCGCTCATCCGCAGGTTGGGGCGACAGGCGAAAAAAGCAAACGAATACACGCAAATGCAAAAGGATCTCCAGGTTCTTTTACGAGATTGGTACGGCTTTCATTGGAAACGCGCCCAAAAAGAATTGGTCGAAGCACGCGAACTTTTCCGTGAACAAGACAAAAAATTGCGTGAGACGCATAGCACCCACGAAGAAAAATTTGACGAATTTACTGCTTTCCGCAAACGAATTCAGGAGTTACGTGCTCAACTCAATCAGTGGCATCGAGAATCATCTGAATTGCATAATCAGCGTGAAAGAGCCAGCCGAGAATTGGCCGTTTTAGACGAAAGACGCCGTTCTTTGGAAAGCAGCTTGCAAAGCCTTTTGGCTGAACGCGAGCGCAGTCAGGATGAAACACGTATCGCCAAAGAACGCCTTGAAAGTGCCAAAAAAGAGCTTGCTCGTCTAAAAAATGAAGACGAAGAAGCACGCACCGAGTTGGAGAGTGCGCAAAAAGCCCTTTCATCTCAGCGTGCAGAACGTTCAGACAAAGAAAAAGAATTGCGCGACGCACAGCAGAAGATTAATCAATTGAGCGGAAAACGCGCTCAGTTACAGGCTCATCTCGATAGTTTGGCAAAGCGTATTGCTGCGCAACAAGAGAAAATTGCAGTCAACGAAGACGCAGTTAAAGAGACAGAAGAAAAAGCTGCTCAAGCAGAGAAAGAATCCGAGCGTGCTAAAAAGGCGCGCATTAAAGCAGAAGAAGTGCATGAAAAAGAAAAATCTGCGTTTGCCGAGCAGGAAGAGAAGAGAAGTAATTTAGAGAAAAAACACCGTGAATTGCTCCAGAAGCAATCTCAAAGAGAGACAACGAGAACAAAACTGGAAACACAACTGGATGTCCTCGAGCAGGCTGAAAAATCCCTTTCGGGTTACGCCGATGGAGCGCGTTTCTTGCTTGAAGCGGCACGAAAATCACAATTAAAAGAGTCGCGTGGGGCGCTCAGCGCTGCGCTGGATGTTCCGGCTGAGATCGAAGCCGCTATTGCTGCTGCACTCGGTGAATATGTAGATGCGATTTTGCTGGAAAGCGGCGATGATGCTGAAGATGCGCTGCGCCTACTTGAAAATCAAAAAGCAGGCCGAGCAGCTATTTTGCCCCTTGCCTGGCTTGAAAATGCCAAGCCGCTTAAAGCACCTAAAGACGAAAATTGTCTCGGTATTGCCTCAGAGATGTTGACTGCTCCTGAAGGCCTACAAAAAGCGGTCGATCTTTTACTTGGTCAGACCCTAATTGTAAAAAACCGTGAAACAGCACGAGGCTTATTAAAAGGGATGGATGGACGCGCTCGCGCAGTCACCTTGCGAGGGGAAGTTTTCCGTGCTGATGGCTTGATCTTGGCTGGGGGCACAAATCAAACAGGAACTTTAGGCCGCTCACGCCAACGCCGCGAGTTGGTTGCCTCCCTGAGTGATCTCGCTACACGTTTGACAGATATTACGCAAAATATCGCTAAGATTTCATCTGAATTGGATGCCGCGCAAAAAGAAGAATCTCGTTTGCAGGCGGCGGTGAGTGATGCACGTGCAAAATTTGAAGATGCACGAAAAGCCGAGCAGCAAAGCGGATTGGAAGCAGAATCCAGCCGCCGTCGGGCCGAGTGGCAGATAGGGCAACGTGAGCAACTTCAAAAGGAGTTCGAGCGTGCGGAAGCTGATAGAAAAGAATCTGCTCAAGGGTTGGAAGATGCTGAAGGACAAGAAACAGAACTAAAGGAGCGCATCCGTACTTTATCTACAAAATTGGCAGAGCTTTCTCTCGATGAAATGCAAAATAAAGTGACCTATTGGCAGACGCGCGGGGCCGTAGCGAAGCGCGCATTGAGTGATGCCGAGGCACGTTTTAAAGAACGCGAGCAAGCGCTAACGCGTTTGAGTGCAGGGCAAGAATCTTTGCTCAAACGAAAAACAGAAGCTGAAAATGCCTTGCAAAAATTGGATAGCCAAAAGGGGATTTTGCGCGAAAGCGAGCGCGAAGTGAACGAAAAATTAACCATCTTGCAGGAGAATATGGCACCTGCTGAGAAAGAATTGGCAGCAGCGGAGACACAGGAAGAAAAGCAACGCGCACAGGAAAATGATGCAACGCGTTTGATGACCAGTGTTGAACGTCAGCATGGGCAAATGCAACTCGATGTGACTCGTCGAGAAGAGGCCATTGAACGTTTGCGCGAACAAATTGAAGATGATTTTGGTTTGGTCAGTTTTTCTTATGAAGCTGGCGAAACGGGCAATGTGCCTCTGCCTTTTGGCGGGATGGTCGAGCAATTATCGGATATTGATGAATTGCCGCTTGATCTGGAGCGAGAGGTTAAACAGCAGCGAAACCGCTTGCGCCGCATGGGGCCTGTGAACCCCGAAGCGCAAAAAGAGTTCGAAAAAGAAAGCGAACGCCACCAATTTATGGAACAACAAATTTCTGATCTGCGTCAGGCAGAGTCAGATCTGCGCGAGGTTATCCGCGAGTTGGATGATTTGACCGAGCAGGCCTTTGTGAAGACTTTCAAAGTCGTGGCAGTGGAATTTAGCGAGATTTTTGTGCGCCTATTTGGTGGTGGTGCAGCAAAACTGAGTTTGACTGACCCCGAGAATTTGGTTGATACGGGAATTGAGATCGAAGCCCGTCTGCCTGGGCGAAGAGAACAAAGCCTTGGTTTGCTCTCTGGCGGTGAACGGAGTTTGACCGCTATCGCCCTTGTTTTTGCCTTGCTGCGCGTTTCCCCAACACCCGTTTGCGTGATGGACGAGGTAGACGCAATGCTCGACGAAGCAAATGTTGGACGTTTTAGGGAAATGCTACGAGAATTGAGTAAAGATGTGCAATTTATCGTGATTACGCACAATCGCAACACCGTTCAGGCTGCGGATGTGATCTACGGTGTAACAATGGGGCGTGATTCGACCAGTCAGATCATTAGCTTGAAGCTGGACGAAGTTAGTGACGAGATGTTGGGGACGCGGTAAGATTTTCTAATGAGAATAAAAAACGGGCAGTTCATTTTGAACTGCCCGTTTTTTGTTGGGATAAGAAAGTTATTGTGGTTGTTGTGCGCCGTAAAGCTCAGCCAGGGTCTGTTGCAGGTCCGGGTCTGTGGGGGTATTGCTTTGCCATACCTCATCAAAATATTCGATGTTGTACTCTTCGCGTGCTGCGTCTAACCATTCCTGGAATGCGACATCTTGCGCACGCTGATAAGCAGTGGCATCGAGGGGGCGGCTTTCACGTCCCAGTAATTGGATGATATGGAAGCCAAAATCTGATTCAACAGCTTCGCTGATCTCACCAAGTTCAAGCGCATAGGCAGCATCACTGAAAGGTTCTACCATCATTCCTTCTGTAAACCAGCCAAGGTCGCCAGCATTAAATGCTGCGCTGGGATCAGTGGATGCTTCAGCGGCAACCACGCCAAAATCTTCGCCAGCCAAGAGGCGTTCTCGGGCGATAGCAGCTAGCGTTGCATCTTCGAGCAAAATGTGGCGTGCCCAAATATATTCGCTTTCATGTGGCACATCTCCGGTGATTTCGTCGTAGAGTTTGTTGAAATAGAGTTGTGCTTCGAAGAGCGCGCGAAAATCTTCCTCAGAATAACCCATTTCTTTATACTGGGGCAGGGTCTCTTCGTAGGCTTGCTGGAAGCCCTCAAGTGTATAGGGTGTTGCTGTCGCTTCTGGGGGAGGCTCCACAACCACAGTGGGGATAGCTTCCTGAGTTGGCTCTTCTGCTGCTTCTGTAGGGGTTGCCGTTGCAGGCGCAGGTGTGGATGTCGGCGCATCAGTTGGCGTTGGGGTAATGGTCACAAGCGCAAGCTGTTCTGCTGAAAGCGTAGATGTTTCAAAAACAACGGGTGTGGCGCTAGATGCAGCGGTAGGAGTTCCATCGGGGAAATAACCCAAAGCACTTCGCAACTCATTTTCGACTTCTTCATCTGAAACCGTGATACCGAGTTTTACAGCCTCTGACTTATAGATCAATTCATTGACTAAGGTATCGAGAGAGCTTCTCCCGATTGCTACGGGATCAGTAAAACGAGCTTCAACTTGCTGGAGCTGTCCTTCAACATCTAGCCCAAACTGTGCATATTGAGCATATTGAACATATTGGCGGATAAGATTATCACGATCAAGTCGAACACGAGCTTGATATTGAGCGATAGTGACCTTCTCTTCGTTCACAGTGGCTACAGCTTTCTGATTTTGGAAAACGGTCTGGTCCAAATAACCGTATCCCATCAACAAGAGAACAGCGATCACAATGCCGATCATGATATTGCGGATAAGAGCAGCTTGTTTCTCTTCACGCTCTCTTCGCGCGACAAATTTATTTTTACTTGCCATAATACTTCTTCCGTTAAAAAATTAACGGGGCATGGGGTTATCCATGCCCCGTTTTTGATAGGGCTTTTAGCGACCCTCTTCCCAGTATTGTCCTGTATAAGGCAATAATGCGACGTGGCGGGCGCGTTTGATTTCTCCAGCAACAGCGCGTTGGTGACGTGCGCAGGTACCAGTTTGACGACGGGGGCGAATTTTGCCCTCTTCGGTGATCAATCGGCGCAATAAGTCTGTGTTTTTATAATCCAGATCTACATTTTTATCAGTGCAGAACTGGCAGTCCTTAGGGCGCGAAAAAAAACGATTCTGCCTTCGAAAAGGTTTTTTATAAGCAGGCATATCTAACTCCAAATAACATTACTAAAAAGGAAATTCATCTTCGTCCATTTCTGGGGGCGGGGTTTCGGCAGAGAGATCATCACTCATACCTTTTTCACGCCTTTCGCCGAGCATGGTCATCTCATTTGCGACCACCTCAACAGAAGTGCGTTGCTGACCTTCTTTATCTTCCCATTTGCGGGTTTGCAGGCGTCCTTCAATATAGACCTGTTGACCCTTGTGAAGATATTCTTTGCAAATTTCAGCAAGTCTTCCCCAAGCAACGATCTTAAACCATTCGGTCTCTGATTTACGCTCACCATTTGAGCTTTTCCAATTGCGGCTGACCGCAACAGAAAAACTGGCTACGGGACGACCAGAAGGCGTATAACGCATTTCCGGGTCACGACCTAAATGCCCGATGATCATCACTTTGTTTAACCCTCTACTCATGACAAACTCCTTTTATAGCAAAAAACTTAAGCAACTTAGTTGGCAAGAACAAGCAAGTGGCGCATCAAAGGATCTAGGAAACTCATTTTACGTTCCAATTCAGCAGTTGTGTCGGGGAGCATTTTTGTATGAATCAAAACATACTGTCCTTCGAGCTGTTTGCGGATCATATAAGCCATCTTTCGACGACCCCAAATATCCACTTTCTCAACGCTGCCTTCTGCCTCGCCGATCCAACCTTTGATTTTGTCAACAGCCTCGTTAAAGGCCGTCTCATCCAAATCAGGATGGAGAATACAAACTAATTCATAATTACGCATGTGTGGGGAAACCTCCTTTCCCTGGGATATGCCCCCGGTCAACGCCGTCAGCGAGCCGGGAGCGGAAAGAAGCATACCGCTATTGGATATACTTATCAATCGAACGGATCGAATTCTAGCATAAAGATGCTGTTTTGGGAGGAGGCGTTTTTACGAGATGAAAAACCACTACGCCCTCAACCTTAGGCTTGCTACCCTTTAAACTACAGAATCTCTCTCAGATATCTCAGTCTTATTCTCCCCTAAATTCTGCACTTAGAATTTGGGGGAGATGCCCGCCAGGGCAGAGGGGGCTGGAAACAACTCGGAGAATGCGTCGCACGACTCCTTGAGCTATACCCCATTATTTTACATATCCATCAACGAAATAATCAAAAGCGGAAGCCCACATGCACAGGCCATGATGAGCAAAACCGCACAGCCCAAAAAGGCCTTCCCGATCGAATTTTGTTTGGTCCATGTTCCCGTTAACCAGCCGAAAAGATTTGATAAGGCATCCATATTCTTTTCCCTTTTATTTCTTAGCCTAAATTCTCTAACCATTCAGCAACATATTTTGCAACCTCTTCCCAATTTGGCTCTGAGACGATCCAGTGTGCATGATTAGAGAATTCTTTATAAGTTGCATGTTTATATTTCTTCGCAATTTGACGGATCACCCAAACCGGCGTGATGCGATCTTTTTTCCCGCCAACGATCAACACCGGCGCAGTGACTTTGGATGCGTCCACACGCCCATCCAGCCCGCCGCCCAGCATCCATAATCCGACCGAAGCGATCATCCGCCCGGATTCGTGTACGAATTTAGCATATTCCGTTTTCTGTTCTTCTGGCGAAAGCAGATTGAGCATTGAATAACAGGCTTCGTTAAAAGTCTGGCGCACCGGCTTATGCCAAAATCCCCATGTTGTCAGAATGCTGAAAAAGCTTCGAAATACCGAAGGAGTGATTGGGAAAACCCCGACAGGCGCAGCGGGAGTCAACGCGACCAGCGCAGAGCCTAAATTTCGGCTGCCAAGCATCTGAGTTAGCAACCCGCCCATCGAATGTCCTATGATGATCGGTTTTTCATCAAGTTTGGAGATTTCTTTTTCCATCTCTGCTGCATAATCAAGTAAGCGTATTTTCCCCAAACGTGGATCAGGATCATCTTTTCGTGCGCTGTCGTGATAAGGCAGATCGGGTGTAATTACTCTATACCCTTTCTCCTCGAAGAAGCTTTTGTAATTATCCCAGAAAGCTCCTGTGCCCCACATTCCATGGATCATGAAAATTGTTTTGCTCATTGTTTTTCTCCTTTTGAATTACCGATAGACCCCAAAACGTGGAAGTTGGTTCTCATCCGCGCTGTAAATGTGCTCATTTTCAGGATTGATGAGGCTATATCCCCCATCCCGATACAATAAGGGGATCTCTCGCTTCTTTTCGATAAATGCTTCACGTATCTCCTCTGATTTTATGGCGTAACTGTCAAACTCATCTTGAAAGAGCGCAAAGAGTTTGTCATAAGCACGGATAAACTCTTCTTTATATTGTTCCGTGACTTGCCCAAGATTGCTGATTACCCAGCATTTTTCTTCAAATGCCCAATCATAGGCAAGGCCGAGAAATTCATAATTGGATGTGACGTAGGGAAAGAAGGGAAACTGTCGGCAACTGAGCAGCCTGTTTTCGCGTTCGCAAGCCTCGGGTCCAAGACAGGCAAGCGGGATCATGCTTGAGGGCAGATCGTCGTTTGAGAGCGAATCCTGTGAATGAGGCTGAGAGTCACATTCATCTCCCTGATATAGATGCCAGAGCTTTGTCGTTTCACGGAGCGTATCCCACTCACTTTTATATGCAGCGGGAAGGGCTTCGCAAATATCGCAGCAAAAAGGCTTTCCGGATGGATTATGCAACGCGCATTTTTCTCCGCAATCTTGCACTGTGATAGGGGAATTAAAGCCCATGTACAAAGCACGGATTTCGTCAGCGTTCAGGTCATTTGGGGAGCGGAGAATACGATTTGGCATAAAAATTAGAGGGTATTATAACGAGTATACAATATTGAAAGCATAACTTACCAGAGGAGATACTGTGGAACGGAAGCTAACGGTATAATACTTCAATATTTATCCTTTTCCTGAACTTTTCTGATGAATAGAAAAACGATCTTCCAAAAAGCGACCACCAAGACTGCGAAGAACTTACGTTCAGTTGCTGAATCTGAGCCGTTGCGTAAGCTCTCGCATCTTTCCTTGCCTGAGATCGAAGCGGCAGTAGACTTGGTTTCCCAGATCGTTCCCGCAGGAAATGTCCCCGGCATGATTTTGAGTGGTCTGGCACGCCTGCCAGCCCAACGTATTCCCCCCCAGACCATTCAACAACATATCAATGCTCTCTACAGTGGTGTGGAGCAAATACTCGATCAAGTTACTTTTAGCACTGTTTTCGCTGGGCCGGCTGCCGTGATATGGGGATACCAAAATCTGCTCAAACTGGCAGGCAAAGACCCCGATTCTGCTTTTCCTGATGGTGTCTGGCAATTCTATGTAGATTATGCCTTGCGCGAAGATACTGCTCGCCATGCTAATGAAACACATGGATTTGATACCCTCCTCGCGCAGCATGGCATCCAACTCAATCGCATTGATCGTCTGACTGCTTGGGTCATGGCGGCTATTTCTTCCATTCACCAATACGATGCCCTTCTCGAAGTTGAATGGCGCGAACGCACTTCCATTGCCATTTTGAGCGAATTAACAGCCTCTCTTCCTGATGCGCATCAATATACTGGTATTTATCGTGAGTGGGAACTACAACGCCCTTATCGACGTGGCGCGGAAGCTGCCAGCCACGATTATCCCGACTACCGCCGCATCCGCTTTAAGCGCTTTATTGACGACATCCTGCGCGACCTGCCCACTAATCTTATCAACGAATGGCAACGACGCCTTCAGGCGGCTGAAAAAGACCTCCCTGAATATCAACGTCAAATGTCCATCTACGCCTACCTTGAGCCGGATCCCTATAGCGAGGTGCACATTCCCTACAGCTATGAGAAGGCGCAAATAGGTCTAATCTTGCAGGGGCAATACTATTTATTACCAATTTATGTGCCAGGAACGGATCAGCCTCTCAATGCCGAAGAAGTTCGTTCACAGATCGCTGCTTTGTGGGAAGAAAGCGGTAGTGGATCACCTTCCTTAATGGAGATGGCAACAATTCAGCGCGCTTCCCAATCCAAATTGCGGGACAAACTTAGCCCGAACTTGCAAGGTGCCTTAGAAAAGTTACGCTACGCCCCGATCTTGATCAACGCCGACCGCCGCCCAAATCATTGGCCCTTAACTCAAATACGCCAAACTGAACGGGGTGTCGGCGACCATGCCCTGACTATCTTCGAAACAGATCGTAGCGTTGTCTTTGATCAATCTCATATTTTCTTTGATGGTATTCTCGGCTCGGCCTTGGCAGAGATCATGACCAATGAAGCCCTCTCATGGGCATCCTATCTCAACACATTACCAGATTCCCAGCTCGCAAAGAAAAAACTATATACACCACTAAGCTTTAAATTCACGGCTAAAGACCGTAAACTTATCCAAAAAGTGCCGCGTGTTACGCCCGAATCTGGCGCTGAAACGGATCAGATCAACTTGAAAGCCTGTTTGCAGGTTCGTAAAAGCTTCAGGCAACGCAGTGAAATGCTGCACCTTACCGTAAACGATCTTCTTGTCTTATATCGTGCTATCCATGCAGCAAATTACAAACCCTCTCAGGAACTGAAAGATCAATTGCATCTGCTTGCCTCCAAGCGTGCAACGCGCTCCTTGGCTGCTGATATTGTCGAAATACTGAAAAAATCTCGGCGCCAAAATCCTGCTGTACTCATCCCTATGGATGCCAGCCGCCACTCCCCACGTGAACGGATCTATCCCCTTAGTGTTGAAATTCCTCTCCGCGAACTCGACTTGCTGAATCTGCATCATCTATCTGTTGTTACACTTGAAAATTATAAAAAAGCACAGGGTGATCGCACAGATGAATTTATCGTCTTTGATAGAGCACAAAAAAAATACCTTGGCGCGTTGGCAGGGTTGGGAATGATCTTGAAAAAGCTCAAAGAAATTGCTTTGCAAGGCGAAAGCGCTAGCGTAGGTGCGATCAAATTACTCGCCCATTTGCCTGCTGCCTTACAACATATGCTGGATCAAGTCCCCGTACGCTTTGAGCTTTTGAATAATATTTTAAAGGGAAGGGAAGTCTTCTCAAATGTTGGGGCGGTGGTGCCAAATAGTACGCTAAAGCGTTTTGTGACAGCAAAAGACGATAATGAGCAAAAAATGCTTGTTTGGGGTGTTATCACAGATGCAGACGGTATTATGCGTATCTCCCTAAGAGATTTTCGTCCCCATGTTGCTGCTTTATATGCCATTAAGCGACAAGATTTAGCACAAGCCATCACCCAGGACTATCTGGATGCATACGCACAAGGTTTTAATACTTTCATTCAAGACCTTCAAAATATCACTGCCCTGAGCCGCGAGACGATCCTTGCTCAATGCGCACCGACCGTACTCTCAAAAAACAGGCTTGACGAGCTTGCTTCACAGAAAACCATTCCAAGAAAAAAATAGGGATGAGTAATCATTTGTATTATCATTCAGCGCAATATCATTAGCATAGACAAGGCACAGTATGAGTGACCCTCTTATAGGAAAACGACTTTCCAACTTCATCATCGAAAAACCGCTTGGGCAAGGGGGCATGGCACAGGTCTATTACGGACAGGATGTGAAACTACAGCGCCCCGTAGCGATCAAGGTCATCGACACGCGCCTTCGTGGTGATCCGACCTATGCCAAACGCTTTATCCGTGAAGCGAGCGCTATTGCGCGCTGGCGGCATGAAAATATCATTCAGGTTTATTACGCTGATGATCAAGATGGGCTTTATTACTATGTGATGGAATATGTTGACGGCGTAGATTTGGCAGACCTACTCTCGGATTATGCTGCGCAACAGAAAATGTTGCCCACTGATGAAGTCCTGCGTATTGGTGCCACTATTGCCAGCGCCCTCGACTATGCCCACGCGCACGGTGTTATTCATCGAGATGTAAAGCCATCCAATATCTTTATGTCCACAGATGATCGTATCGTGCTCGGCGATTTTGGTCTCGCACTCGACATGCAACAAGGCTCATCCGGCGAAGTTTTCGGTACGCCCCACTATATTTCTCCTGAACAAGTGCGTCGCTCTAGTGATGCTACTGCGAAATCTGATCTTTATTCCCTCGGCATTGTGCTCTACGAAATGTTGACCGGTGTAGTGCCTTTCGATGATATATCACCTACGAGTGTTGCTTTGCAGCATATTACGCAGGAACCGCCCAAACCGTGCAGCATTAACCCCCAACTAAGCACTGAAACTGAAGGTGTTTTGCTCAAAGCACTCAGCAAAGACCCCAGAGATCGTTATCAGAGCGGAAAAGCCTTGATGGCGGCACTTGGCAAAGCCCTTTTAAACACAAAGCCCTCTCGAAAAAAGCTTATCCCTTTGCCTCCCATGCCGGCCTCGGTGGTTAGCGGTAAAGCGCGTCCGACAACCCATCATGTACCGCCGGAAGCAAGCAAAAAACCAAGAAAGAAGCGTCGCATTGGGCTTTTCCTTTCTCTGCTGCTTTTACTCGCAGGAGCTTATTTTTATGCGGATGTCTTGATCCCAAAAGGATTCTTGTCCCCGATACTTTCCCAGTTTGAAGCAATTTCGATGCCCTCAATAGTGACCGCTCTCCCTTCCAGCCCGATCCCGATTGTGGAAAATTCCCCATCCCCAACAGCTACCGAGACAATGCTTCCCTCGGCAACGCCGCAACCTAGCGCCTCGCCGACTCTATCCCCGACATCTACAGAAACCGCAACGCTGACTGTCACACCGACGCTATCGAAAACACCTATACAAACTTCCACACCCTTGGGCACAGCAACGATTGCCCCGCCGACATTGACGCCGACATTGATACCCGGCGAGCCGACGGCTACAACAACGCCACAATATGTCAATTACAAACGGATGTGGCTCTACTACGATGCCTATGGTTTCTACATCTATAATGCGGCAGATACGCCCCGCTCTGCCTCTCAATTTACCTTTGAACGTTTAGATGCAAATGACAACCCGACAAATACCTTTTTAGGCTGGTATTGGCAGGAGTTTTATCATAATCTGAACAAAGATCGCTGTATGCGACTCGAAATTAAGGGCAATCCTAATGCCTATCTAAATCCCCCTGTGTGCAAAAATATCTATCTCAGCACACTTAGCTACTATCAGAATGACGCTGATAATATCTTCTGGACACCTATGGAGGGAAGTGCTCAGTTCCGCGTTTTATGGCAGGATGAAGAAATGGGCCTCTGTGAAATTGATGCCGGTTTCTGTGAAGTTTTCGTACCTTAATATGTTTTTCTGGTTCCCCCTATTTTATCTTTTCAAAATGGGGGGATTCCCGATAGGGCAGGGGGGCAGAAGGATAAATAAAGAAAGAAAAGGAGTTCTGCTCATGTAGAGCTCCTTTTTTTGTGACAATTGAGGGCTTTTCAGCCATCAAAATATTATTTTTGAAGTACTTTCTTTCTTTTCCTTGAAGCGATGTAAAAGCTTATTCCCACAGCCAAGAGCGCAATTTCTAGAAAAATGGAGAAGATAAAACCGGGGCCTGAAGTCCACAGAGCAAGCCCAACGGTGGGCGAGCCATCAAAGAGAAGTGGCAGATGGGGAGGATGTACGATGAAATCCAATATCCAATGGCTGAAGACCAGCATTCCGATGATGCCGCTTGTTTTGCGATCTCTATAGACGAGAAAAGCGATTCCTGCTGCAATCAGAGACCAGAGTATCGACATGAATAGTCCGTGAGACCAAGGCATCTGGGCGGGCTTTATCAGTTGAAGTCCGTTGGTAAGATCTACCTGGCTGATGGCGAAGCTTTCGATACCCAGTGCCTGAAGGGGAAAGGTTATTAGGTCAAGTACTTCTGTGGCAATAAGCAAAACCCATAGAGGGGCTTTCGGCGTAGCAGGCTTGGCTGCAAATCCGAGGGCAAGGTGTCCAGGACCCATGATAATCTCCTTTTTTACTGTATAACAATTTAGCAATAAGGGCAAAATAGCATTTATTAGACTTTTCTATCATGCCCCACCGTGATAACGAGATTTCCTTTCTTGCGCCCTGTCTCGACGTACTCATGCGCCGCGACAATCTCTTCAAGCAGATAGCTTCTATCGATAACGGTTTTTAGTTTTCCTGCTTCGATCAATTCTCTGAGAAAGATCAGATTTTCGGTCGTTCCGCTGGCCGTCTGCATGATGACCTTTCTACCGCTTGTCATTTTGGTCCATAATCCGCGAATGATCTGTGACATGGGGTTGGCTAAAAGATAAGTGCCATTTTTCTTGAGCACTTTGTTGCTTTTTGAAAAGGAAATTTTTCCGATAATATCAAAAATAATATCGTAGACTTGCTCGCCTTTGGTGAAATCTTCCTGCGTGTAATCAACAACATGGTCTGCACCGATCTCTCGTAGCATATCCAGCTTTTCTCCGCTATCCACAGCGGTGACTTCAGCCCCGAAGTATTTTGCAAGCTGCACAGCAAAAACGCCGATGCTACCGCCTGCGCCATTGATCAGCATCTTTTCCCCGCCTTGAAGATTCGCCAATCTCAGAAAATGGAGTGCATCTCTCCCACCAAAAGGAACAGTCGCCGCTTCTTCAAAACTCATATTCTTTGGCTTGATAGCAACTGCGTTTCCTGTTTCCCCAGTGTCTTCAGATAGACAAATATACTCAGCATTTGTGCCAAAAGCCATGCCCGCAGCACCAAAAACCGGATCACCGATCTTGAAGTTTTTCACATCTTTGCCAGTAGCTTCGATCACGCCAGCCAGCTCCGTCCCCGGGATGGTATTCTCTTTTGGCTTTCTGAATCCGATCCACATCCGTAAAGCGAGCGACAAGAAGATGGGGAAATCAAGGCTGCGCGTCTCACAATCTCCCGCTGTGACCGTTGTCGCGATGATTTTTATCAGCACTTCATTATCTTTTGGTGCGGGTTTTTCTACCTCGCCAAGTTGAAGAACGTCTGGCGGACCGTATTTTGTCCAAAGTATTGCTTTCATGCGCTTCCTTTTATATTACGCAATTGTTTCTCTTGATGAAGGTTTTGATTCAATCGCATTTTGAATATGCTCTAACAGTTGATTTAAATCATCTGAAAAATCGTAATCAAAATAATAATTAAAACCTTTTCCTCCATATCGTCTATAATGACCCCCAAAAACTAGACCACAGGCTAAGATAGAATATCTGAAACTTGTGGAGGTTTTTCAGTGACAAAAAGACGAAAAAAGCACAGCAGTCAATTCAAATTCAAAGTTGCACTGGAAGC
>Ga0233430_1002811_pt1 | contig 18882 bp, 15 predicted proteins | sample SI_118_April2016_2_FD_179883 | JGI IMG/M metagenome (GOLD analysis project Ga0233430, IMG submission 179883) | Seawater microbial communities from Saanich Inlet, British Columbia, Canada - SI_118_April2016_150_MG | ecosystem: Environmental > Aquatic > Marine > Inlet | place: Canada: British... | reverse complement strand
CAGCTCTGAAGGTATAAGTGCCCACCTACTTTCAAATCGTCTGGCAAGCTTTCAAGGGATGTGCAGCCCTTAAGGTTTAAGTCCCCATCTACTGTTAAATCGTCTGGCAGGTTTCTAAGGGATGTGCATTGCTCAAGTTCTAATTTCCCGCCTACTTGCAGATCTTTGGGCAGGTACTCAAGGGATGTGCAGCCATTAAGGGCTAAATACCCACCTACTTTCAAATCGTCTGGCAAGCTTTCAAGGGATGTGCAGCAAAAAAGATATAAGTCCCCACCTACTTTCAGATCCGCTGGCAGGCTTGTAAGCAATTCGCAGCCAGTAAGGCATAAGTCACCAGTTACTTCCAGATCCGCTGGCAGGCTTGTAAGCAATTCGCAGCCAGTAAGCTCTAAAGACCCAGTTACTTTCAGACCCGCTGGCAGTTCGGTAAGGGATTCGCAGCCCAGAAGGGCTAAAAGCCCACCTACTTTTAGATTCGCTGGCAGGCTTATAAGGGATTCGCACTCGCGAAGGTAATCCCCATCTACTGCCAGACCCTGGTCTGAAACTTCAATCTGATCCGCTATATCTTCCCTGTCTGTACGTTCTTCTGCACCACCCGCCTGAACCCAGTCATCTAGGGCCTTTTGCCAATAAGCTTTATCCTTGAGGCCTTTTATAGGTCGTTCCAAATTAAGCGCTATTATTTTGTGTTGATTAAAAAATTTTGTCATTTAATTGTCCTTTTTTTAAGGGCTGGAGAATGGAGGCCGTATTTACCTGCTTCATTCCCAATATTTTTTTATTTATTTAATTTTTTGAAATTTGATTTGATGCTAAATGCATCCCTGAGGTAGACACTAGAACTGTGTCTATTGTGAAATTGAGTAGGCGTTGCTGTTGTAAAGCGGAGTTATGGTCAAATCTTGACGCACTTCGTCCCAAGTCTTTGTGATATTCACAAAAAAACCGAATAAAAAATATAAATATTTAGATTCTATTGTTTTTTTTGTTTTCATTGTTATCCCTTTTTCTTCGGGCTTTTTTAGCCCTTCATTATATTATCGTATTTTATAATGAAAAAATTTCAGTACCTGATCAGATTTCTACTCGTTTAAGCTCATGTATATCAAATTTTTTATTTTCAACTGGGTTTGGATTTTCTCCTGTTTTTGTCCACCATTTTTTTATGTCTTCAAATTCAAAAATATATTTATGACCAGATTGAGCAAGAACTACAGGCTGTTCTAGGTCTTCTAAAGGGGCGCTAGTAATTACGCATATTTCTTCTTCATCAAATGAGTCCCCTTCATATAGCTCTAACTCAGCATATTTTAACTCTGCGCATATTTTTCCCCTTTGAAATATTTGCCACGGATCCCATACTTTTAAATATTCCTCAAAATCTGTTTCCTGTAGCGCTTCTACGCTTTCTTTTGCTTTTTCAAGATCTGCGCCAGTCACATGTGCACATAAAGGAAATATCATCTGAGTAGTTTTTATTGGTAGACCCAAGTCTTTAAGTCTAGTTTCATAAAACAAATATACTTCCACCTCATCTACTAATGTCAATTCTTTACATTTTTCAGTTGCACACCTGTGTACTTGTTCAAGTTTACAAAGACTTGTTCCCAATGCGCGTAATTCTTCTTCTTTGTTCTGAGAACTCATCGCTTTGTTTATCAATAACCTAAGTTCTATATTATTAAATCCCCGTATTATTCTGTCATCACATTCTGTTAACGAATCTACTTGCGGATAAGCTAAAAGCACATCCCTACCTCCCCATAATCCTATTAATCTCTTTTAAAACATGGTCGGTGTCCTGAAACGGTTTGGGAAATGCATGTTCAATCTCCAGCTTTTTTGCACCAACAATGATTTTTGTACATGCGCTGATGAGGATAATGGCCATTTCTGGCTGGTGTACTTTTAACCATTTGATGATTTCTAGACCATCGATACCTGGTAGCTGGTAATCTGTGATTACTAATTTAATATTTTTTTGTTTTTTTACTATACAAACCTAACTTCTAATTTTTTACCTAAAGCATGTGAAACTTTTTCTAACGTAGAAAGTTTTACATCAGAAGCATGTTTTTCCATTCTAGAAATAGAAGATTTTTTAGTATGGAGTTTTTTAGCCAATTCTTCTTGAGTAAGCTTTTTGTCTTTTCTAGCTTCTTTTATTAAATCACCTATAATTTCAAGCTTGAATTCTTCATAGCCTTTTTCAAAATGTTTTTTGAATTTAGGGTCTCTTACTTTTTCTTTTTTAATAAATTCGTTTAATGTAATGTTTTTCATATTTATTAATACCTCCGTATTTCGTTTAGTATTATTTGTTTTTTATATATTCTTTTCTATAATTCTCAGCTAACTTAATTTCCTTTCGATTTGTCTTATTGCTTTTCTTTTGATAACCATTGGTTAATATTATTAACCTGTTTTTTTCAAAGAATCCAAATAATCTATATATATTAGATTCATATTCCACTTTTACTTCCCAAATACCATCAGTTCCTGTTAGTTTTTTAAAATATTTAATAGGAACTCTGTCCATATCCTGAATAATTTTTAAAACCCATAATACTTTTTCTCGAACTTCTTTTTTCAGGGATCGTAAAAAATCACTGATTGGGCTCTTCCCGTTTATTGTAGTGTAGAATTCTACTCTTCGTATCATATTAAGAATTATACACAATTAAAATTTAAAAGTAAACACATATGTTAACTTCCTATCTAATTATCGGATATTATTATATGTAAATTGTATGGATATTTTATGATATTTTATTAACTGACTATGTTTTTAACGCTTTTTAATCTAAAAGGCCTAACGGCCTTTAAAATCCTTTATCAAAAGGGAACCAAGCTCGCCGCTAGGTTTCCTTTTTCAAACCTTCCTTGGCTTTTACGCTCAAAACAAATGCCGCGGCAATATACCCCGAGGTTATGGGTGTTTGGATTTGGAAATTATTTTTTTTGATCAGGAAAATGAGGCTTTGCAAATACCTAAAAATAAGTAAAAATATAAGTAATTACTTTTACACAAAATCTGGAGAATTATTGTGCTAGGCATAAAATTATCTTACAAAATCCTCGCCTTTTATCAAGCTGAAACTTTTAAAGGGCAAAAAATCCAAATTCATCCTGATGGTAAACGTGGAACTGTTTTGCAGGATGGGATTTTTGTGCCTGTAGGCGTGAGAGATTTTCCTGTAGGTATATCCAGAAAAGAGTTAGAAAAAGGTTGCTGGTTCGAGCGTCAGTTTGGTGATATACAAGTACATGTACGGGGATGTGGGGGCGCGCCACTGGCAAGAGAAGCTTCTTATGAACAGTTCCCCACGTTAGCCCAACAATTTCCTCAAATCCAGATTGGGGCGCTAGACCCCTTTGATCTTACCCTTACACCTGCATATGATTTTGATGAAAATTGGAATAGAGATCTAGCCCAAAATAAAGAAACTTTTGTAAAGCAAGCAATCGACAATGTAGGTATCCCAGCTTTTTTTACTGGATTGGCGACTTGGGGGCCGCATCCTCTAATTAAAGGCATAGGTATAGCAGGGGGGTTAGCATGGGCTTGTTATCAAGCAATAAGAACCGATTCTGAAATAGCATCTTTATCAAGCGAAATAGAAGAGTTGAAAAGTAGACCTGACATCGATGAAGATTTAATATTTGAAAAGGCTAGTAAATTAACAAAAAAAGTTATTGTAATGGCACAGGACCAAGAAAATGAAATAAGTGATTCCCCTAGTACTGAATCAGAGCAAACTGCTATGGAAAGAATGGAGGATTTAGCTTCTATTCTCATAGAAGCGGATACGGATAAGAGAGAGGCTGTAACGGAAGCGGCAAGGCAGAGTCGTGATTCATTGTTTCAATTATCTATGGTCGCGGCACATACGGCTGTTGATCTAACAGCTCAGATAGCTGCTTTTAGTAGAAAACCTAAATTAGCTTATAAGGTTAGTGTTGTAGGCGGGAATACATTAAAAATATTTGATGCTGGAGACAAATTATGGAAATCAAGCTTATCTTCAGTAACTACTCGTAGCAGTAATTTATCAAAAATTCTTCAAGTAGTACCTTATGTAGGCGATATTGCTTCTGCAATTTTATCCATTGCTAGTTTGGCACGCAGTTCAGGGCCTTCTTCTGAGAAAATAATCATTACAGCGCTAACCGCTCATATCTCAACGGTTAGAGAAGAAATGCATGAAAGGTTTGATAGAAGTGAACAATTATTAAGTGCTATCCATCAAAATATGTTAACAGGATTTGCGCAACTACAAACAAAAGTAGATATAGTTGATCAGCATGTTATTACGTCTTATCAAGCCATTGATACAGCTATTAGAGGTGCTGTAGAGTTTCATCTTGCAGATGGTATAGGAAACGCTTTAAATACACCTGCTGTAATGCGAGATCAAATAATCGGTTTTATTACAAGGCTGCAAACATGGGCTACCACACACGCATTTAATGCCTTAATTACTGGTGCAGATAAGTCTTTTTCAACGCCTAGTCAGATTGTCACAGAATTACAAAACAACGAGCATAATTTAGAAAGTAGAATTGGGTATTTAGCAAAACTAATGGGAATGACTGGTAGACTGCCCGCCAATCCGACAGCTTGGGCTATGGCTGCGGATGCTATTATGCAAATTAGGTCCGTCAAATTATCTCCTGAGTCCCATAGTGCTATATATTTAAATGCAGAAGGATTAGAACAATTTAAAAATCTTTTAGCTACGGGAACTCAATTACGCGCTTTTATTAAAAGAATACAACTAAACAGGACTTTTTTTGAAAGATTGTTTACTGATTATAGAGCAGCTGCGGAGACAATATCTCGTTATTCTGCTTCAAACATCCAAGCTGCATTAAGTGGAAATGATTCAAACCCTGAACTGAATGCGGCCTTAGAAGACTTAGAAAAAAATTATCTTCTTTTAAATTTAGCGTTGTATTTTGGATTCAATGCTTCCTATATGACAGACCATCTTTTCAGGTCATTATTTATCCCCGATGTGTTTTACGGACACAGATTGATAGGCAGAGATGATATCAGAACTATGGTTCAAAGAACAGACGTGCAACAAGGTCATTCAGGAAGAGTATTAAGTGAATTATCAAATAAAGTTACAGCCTTAAACACAATGGTCTTTGCTAAAATGGAGGCTCTGCCCACTGATGAGACGACTAGCGAGCATAGAGATGATTATGGTTTAGTTGGATTTATAATGCGTAAACTTTGCGCTTTTGGTCAGCAATATTATTCTAGAAGAGATGGTGATGAAGAATGGAATACACAAGTAGAAGATTTTTGGGACCCAGAAATGATCGGGCAGAGAGGGCCTATTCTTCAAGTTGCAATTCAAGCACCAGAAGTTATTGATCCAGCTATCTATAGAACAGAACCTCGGAAAAGAGCCTTTTCTGGTGAACAAGGAGATGTTGTGCCTCACATAACTAGGATTGACGGCGCAGGAGAACGGGTTATTGGACAATGGACTATAGCTCAAAAAGCAGTTCCTAACACACCTACTACTGCTACATTTATGTCTCATAAAGGTAATAACCCAGACTTTGCCGGCCCTGCCCCTGCTGGTTTTATACACAGAGAAGGCTGGCATGTAGGAAATAAACATAACACCTCAAAACGTAGTTATATTCAAATTCCGGCAAAAACTGAGTTTAAAGTTTCTCAAGAAGGTATTGACCCGCAAAGTATTGAATTAAGCGCAAATTTTTCAGGGCATCGGTTTACATATAAACCATTATCATTTGATATTAAAGGCTCTGTTTTGGCGATTTGTCTAAGGTCAAATCCTTTTGAATTTACACGGGAAAAAGGAGAACAGACCAATCATGGTTATAGATGCGCCAAAAGTATTTATACTTCTCAGGACAGATCGAGAATTATATTTTGGGATTTAACAACTAAGACGCAAATAAACCAAATTGATTTTGGGACAGCAAAGGATTACCCTACTAAGATTGGTTTTAGTGGCCACGATCTTTATGTTGAATATAATAATGGTACTACTAAGAAAATTTGGGAGTTTCAGTAATAATTCCGGCTATTCCGCCCCCCCATTAGGCCTTCCTTCCCTACCTCCCCATAATCCTATTAATCTCTTTTAAAACATGGTCGGTATCCTGAAACGGTTTGGGGAAAGCATGTTCAATCTCCAGTTTATGAGCACCGAGAATGATTTTGTAAATTGTTGGTAATCGGTTAAATACGCTATTGGAAATTTCATTAATAATTTCTTTAAATAATCAGTGATTATAGGTAGTATGTCTTAGAGGAAAATAGCAATGCAAAAAAATTTAAAATTCAATGCTTTTGGTAGAATAATGCTTGTGGAACGGGTTCAAGAACGATGGATAGTGTTTTGGGCTGGAAATGAAGGTAAAAAACGGTTAGCTGAAGATATTATCCTCCCTTCTGATTTGCATGAAGATGAAATTGCTAAATTTCTTACTGACATTCTGCATGAAGAAGCTACCCCAGAAAGAGATGAAGTTGTACGGATTTGAAAGACTTCCCTTTAAGCTACCTTTAATTAAGGTAACGCCTTCTTGCTTGACAAGTAATACAGCCTAAATCTTTACAAAGAAAAAAAGAAGGATCTTGTTTTAAGATGTTTACGGCACAATTTACTAGATCTTTGGCTTTAATAAGACGAACCGTTGAATCACCTATTTGGATAGATTTATTAGAGATTTGATCTGTGTATAAAAAGCCTTCTAGTTTTCTAAATTCCATGGAATGGCCGGTGCTGTAAAGCTCTTTAATGATTTTTTTATGATTAATTTTTGTGGCACTAAATTTTTTGTATTTGGTATATGGTACTTTTGCAAGATATTCTGCTGTATGTAATAAACATATCGTAGAAAAATCTGTACCTAATGTTAATACATAGCCATCATTTTTTAGTATTTCACCAATAGGACTGTGCTCACTCATGCTAGTATCTTTATTTGAATAATATTCAGCTAATTTTTTTGCATTTGCACCCCATAATGAAACACTTAAGTAAGGATGGTTTGTTCTATACGTCTCTTTATCTTTTCTAAAAGTTTCAGCTACAATACCAATTTCTTTAGACACTGGCATGTTTTCATCAAAATATTTTTGCTTTTTCTTTAATTTCTCTACATCTAAAGATTCTGGTTCTGAATTAATGGTTTCACTGAATTCTTTTGAAACTTCAGTTTCCAATGTTAGGGCTGGCATTAATATAAGTCCATTTTTTCCAATAATTTCTTTTATTATTTTAATTAGTGTTTTTGAGCCTCCTTTAATAAAACCAAAAGAACTTAAACTTGAATGCATTTCTATATTAGACCCTTTAGGAATAGCAAGTTTTGCAAATTCTTGTTTTAAGCTATTTTCGTCAAATATGTTTTTTTTGATAACAGACATTTTACAAATTCCTTTTTAAAATTTATTTTATTGTATTTTGTAATATTATTTTATCATATTTTTATTACCGTAACCGCGATCTAATGATCAATTATGGCGATGATGACGGTATTGATTTTACCAATAGAAATGAAATTAAATCTAATTCTGATTTAATGAATGTTGTTACTAGTGCGTGGTATGAATAATCCCACCTACCTTCCCAGGGGGAATGCAAAGGCTTATGCCTTTGCGATCTTATCAAAAGGAAACCAAGCTAAAGCCGCTAGGTTCGCTCTCTTTCAATGTGCCCGGTAAAGCGTTTTAAACAAATGTCGAGGGGGAACAATCTACCCCCACCCATAATCCTCTTAATCTGCTCTAAGATATAATCTATATCCTCAAAAGGTTTGGGGAATACGTGGTCGACTTTTTTAAGTGAGCACCCCTTGCCTAAATGATTTTATTTAGATAAAATATGATGCTATTGGTAAATAAATTATGCTATATATCATAAAGTTAACGTGATAAAATCCCAGGCCAATATTGACGAAATGGAGTTTAATAATGAATATTTTAGCAAAAAGTGGTTATAAGTATCTTATAAATGATATTGGAAATTTGCTGCATAAAAACAGAACTAAGACTATTCAGTATGTTAATAATATTTTAGTTGAAACTTATTGGTATATTGGCAAAAGGATTGTTGAGTTTGAGCAAAAAGGCAATGAAAAAGCTGAATATGGTTCTAAACTTTTAAAACAATTATCTAAAGATCTGAGTCTTAGTTATGGTAAAGGATTTAGCCGGTCTAACATACAGTATATGCGGTTAATTTTTATTAAATACCCAAAATGCCAGACACTGTCTGGCAAATTGAGTTGGTCGCATTATGTAGAGTTGCTAACAATTTCTGATGATTTAACACGTTCTTTTTATAAAAAACAATGCGTAAATGAAAACTGGTCCGTTAGAGAGTTAAAAAGGCAACGTAACTCAGGGCTTTTTGAGCGATTAGCGCTTAGTAAAGATAAAAAAGGAGTTTTAGAATTATCTAAAAATGGTCAAATGATAACATCGGGAGAAAATATAGTTAAAGATCCATATATTTTTGAGTTTTTAGGCATCCCTGAAAAACATCGCTATAGCGAAAAAGAATTAGAATCAAAATTAATTGATAATATGGAACAATTCCTTTTAGAACTCGGGAAAGGGTTTGCCTATATTGGTCGTCAATACCGTATAACCTTAAATAATACACATAACTTTGTTGATCTTGTTTTTTATCATCGCATACTCAAATGTTTTGTATTAATCGATTTAAAAATTGGGAAAGTAAATCATCAGGATATTGGACAAATGAACCTGTATCTTAATTATTTTAAAGCAGAAGAAAATGTTAAAAATGATAATGCCCCCATTGGAATAGTTCTGGGCGCTGATAAAGACTCTATCTTTGTGGAATATGCCTTGAGTTCAATTTCTAACCAGCTTTTTGTCAGTAAATATCAACTTTATTTACCAGATAAAAAAATATTACAGTCCGAATTAAGTATGTTATTGCAAGCGGCTCGAAAAAACTAAAGGCGCCTCCCCTATCTCCCCATAATCCTATTAATTTCTTTTAAAATATGGTCGGTATCCTGAAACGGTTTAGGGAAAGCATGTTCAATCTCCAGCTTTTTTGCACCAACGATGATTTTTGTACATGCGCTGATGAGGATAATGGCCATTTCTGGCCGGTATACTTTTAACCATTTGATGATTTCTAGACCATCAATGCCTGGAAGCTGGTAATCTGTGATTACTAATTTAATATTTTTTTCTTTTTTCAGGATTGTTACGCCTGTTTCTCCATCTTTGGCTTCTAGAACCTCGTGTTCGTTTAGAAGGAATTTTAGCATTGATCTGATGCAATTGTTGTCGTCGATGATTAGGATTTTATCCATAATTTGTTTTTCCTTTCTGACTTACGTCAGGTGTTTTTTTTAAGCGTTATCCTGGACTTGGTTCAGGGTCTCTCACTATCCCCTGTGGGGTTAATACTAAGACTTGCGTCTTTGAACTGGTTATTACTTTCTTTTTTGCCAAAGCTCAAAAAAGAAAGTAACCAAAGAAAAAAGAGCTTTTTAATGCGGCATAACTCGCTCCGGTAAATCGTGATAGTCACTTCGGTTCAGCCGAGCATCTAGCTACTTCTATTGATTTTTTCATATGGATGCTCGGCTTCTCTCTCAGCTCCTTCACGATTGACGCTCCGCTCAGACAAATGCCGCGGTTAGTTAGTTTTTTATTTTTAATTATTTCAATGTGCCTGTGTTGATGATGGACATAAATTTTATATTTACAAGTTACAACTCGTAAATTTATTTATGATTATAGCGTATTATAGCTCGTATGGCAAAACCAGAATCAAGGCATCAGCCTAACCCTAAATTATTAAGAGCTATCGCCTCTGTAATTAAAGAATTAAGAGAAAAAAAGAAATTAACTCAAGAAGCTTTAGCTCAAAAATCAGGTATAACTTGGAGATATTTACAAGAAATAGAAGCCGGAACCACAACCTCTGAAGACAAACTAAAAAATATTTCTATGAGTATCTTCTTTAATATCGCTAAAGGTTTAGAAGTTAAACCTGAAGAACTAATTGTTTTAATAAAACGCAAGTTAAAATTTTAAGTTTTTTAGCATTTGGTAGATAAACGGCAAATCACGCTACTCCACCCCGATATTGCGGATATTTGTATTTACTTGCACTGTCTGCATAGCACCTCGCGTTCTGGTTTTTGAAATTTATTTACTGGATCCGAAAAATGCAAGGCAATTTTTTTTTCTTTAATTTAAGAATACTAAAAATAGGTATATAATATGCCTTAGAAAAAAAATTATGCTAAGAAAACTAATATTAATAATTTTTATTATTTTTTTATTTGGAGGAATTACAATGGCCAAATCTCAAAGTACCTCGGAATTAAATACTGTTATGATGAGAAATACCTATAAAATCGAAGGAAAAGAAGGATCATCTGGTTCTTGTTTTTTAATTGGAAAACCCTTAAAAACAGAGGCTAATCAGCTGAAGCTTGTTTTAGTAACAGCTGCGCATGTACTGGAGGACATGAAGGGGGAAGAGGCAACGATCTACTTAAGGAAACAACAAAAGGATAATTCATTCGTAAAAATTCCTTATATAATTAAAATTCGTCAAGGCAACAATCCTCTATGGATAAAAAATAATGCGGGAATTGATGTAGCTGTGATGTATATTAGCCTTCCAAAAGATATTGATTTACAATTATTATCTACAAATATGTTTGCAGATGATAAAGTTTTGACTGATTTTGAAATCCACCCTGGCGATGAAATGGTCTGTTTAGGATTCCCTTTTGGGGCTGAAGCAAATAAGGCAGGTTTTCCTATTTTAAGAAGCGGAAAAATTGCGTCTTACCCTCTTGTCCCTACCAAAGAAAATGAATCGTTCCTACTTGATTTCGAAGTTTTTAAAGGGAACAGTGGCGGGCCTGTTTATTTTGTTGATTCTAATAGAAATTATGCAGGAAGTACACACATTGGTAAAATCCAGTTTATTGCAGGCCTTGTTTCAAAGGAACACAATGTAACAGAAACTATTAAAAGCTTATACGAAAAAAAAGAACTGACCCATCCTTTGGCATTAGCTGTTATAATTCATGCCTCTCACATATTAGAGACAATTAAGCAGTTACCTGAAGAACACTGATTTTTTAAGACTTTGTTAGTGCCGCGCATGAAATAATAACAGAAATAATTGAAATAACTAAAGCCGCCACCGCGGTTATTCTACTAAAATTATGTTTTTCATAATCCAATATAACTCCCTCATATTTATTCCAGTATTCAGTACCAAATCCTCCTGCCATATTTATATTAACTGAACTCTTATATTTAATTAGCTTTTTTAAAATCTGTATATGTTCTTTACTGAGTTTCTTTTTTGATGCTTTCTTTGTGTATAACTCGTCTATTTGTTTTAGCCTATTCTTAATATCTCTATCAAATATCCATAAACACATATAAAAATCCTCCTTTAATTTTTAGAATGATATTCATTATAAACGTCTCGTAAAAAATATCGGCCATTTTCGGAATAAAGATTACAAAGCCTGTCCGCAATAGCTATTTGTTGATTATTATACAACTCACTTATTATTTGCTTAATTGTTTCTTTAGAATATCCGAAAAAAACTTTATTTTGAGTCATTTCTAATATAATCTCACTTACATATTCAGGAAAGGAAGATACCTGTTCTCGAAGATAATCAATAAAAAAGGTATAATTTGTCCCTATTTTAGCGGAAGAAATTTTTAGCCATTCAAAAATATCATCATCTATATAGTCAAACAATTCTCCCCATAATGATAGTTCAGATAATACGTTTTGATATTTATTTGGATCTTCTTTACATATTTTTATTAATTCTTGCCACAAAAGCTTAATTTTGGGTTGAATTTCTTTTTCTATAGAAGAATCAGCTCTTCCTTGTGACCAAACAAATCTTGCTATTTCGGTTAGTTGATTTATATCTTTCTTTTTAAGTATTTTTTCTATCACGCTCTTTTTTTGTTTTAAGTTCTCAAGCCCCATTCCATAGGCCAGACAAACTGATTGTATAAATTTAGCTTCAATATTAGATCCTAAATCTTTCAAATTAATTTCTAATGCTTTTTCAATATGCCCTTCTTTTTTCAATAATTCATATAAATCTTTATAGACAGTTCGAGAATAATAAAGATAGCCTGTAAAAGCAGCCGTCCAATCGGCATCCTCATCTTTGTTGAATATTTTGTTAATATTTTTTTCAACCCAACTATAATCTAGATACGCTAAATTTGAAAAATATTGCCCCAAAACCACAAAAAATGGTTGTGAGCCTCCGCCCCCCCTATTTAATTTGGTTGTAAAAAATTCTTTTATATCTTTTTCCCATCTTTCATCATTTTTAAATTTTTCCTTATTAATTTTTGCATATCTTAAGGCATAGTTTAGTAATGTTGAATATATTTTTCCTTTAGGAGAATTCAATACCTCTAGAACAATATTCGAAGGATCAATTACAAAACTTTTCGAACTGGCTTTATCTGCTAAATTTAATATATTTTTTTTCGCCTTAGGTAACAAATCCAGAGAAAATGCGTGCACATCTTTGTTGAGGCCAGAATCTATTAAGTCAACGGCGTTATAAATTATAATATCTTTAGCACCTTCTGTATTTCTTTCAAAATTTTTACTGCTAAAAAACTTTTCCATGAAATCTAAAATTTTTTCCCAGTCAACATCCTGATTTGACATCCATGCCCCTTTAAAACCTTCGAAAATACGTTTTTGATAACTTGATTTAATACCTAAAAACGCCTCAATATTTTCACTGTATTTTTTAGGATTCATAGAAATATTAGTACCTAAAGCACCCCCTAAATCTCTTCCCCATTCATCACCTTTATAGTTATTTAAATAAGAAACAATTTCTTCTGCAGATTTTGAGAATATTTCATCATCCTCTTTGTCGGATAAATATGTAATATCGCCCATCCAAAAGTCAAAATCTGGGTGTTCTAAAGGAGCGTCATTGATGGAGTTGTAATAGCTATACTTTTCTGCGGCTTTTTTATGGTTTTTGATACTAGAAAGCCACTTTTTCTTTTGATAAGCTAAATATTTTTTCTTGGATTCAGGATTATTTAAATTATTCTTTGAAAGATAATATTTTTTATTTTCGATCCAATCTATTACCGTATTAATTTGAGATTGTGTTAATTTATCCTGATTATTTTCTAAAAGATTATACATTTCGTGCTTTATAGTATAATGCTGGTTTAATGGATTCTTGATTTTTGCGGCCCAATCCCAAAATTGCCCTTTTAAATCATTATATTTTTTATTTATTGTATATAGGATAAGTCTTTTATATATAGGATGACGTTTTGACAATAAGTTAAAAAACTCTTGTGAAATTTCTTTTGAATCAATAGCTAATAGCATGTCTCTTAATAGGCTGATTAATATGTAGGGATATCTATCTTGTACTCTCTTGGTCTGTTGATGGTCTTCTATAGCCGGAATATCAGTAACATAAAATTGAGTTTTATCTTCTTTAATTATTTCATCTATTTTTTTGAGCACGATTTGAGTAATTTCAATAGGGCAAATGTCTGCCAAAGATTTTTTATTTTTTTCAGTAAAAGCCAACTTTAACAAATATTTATCTCCGCCAGAAATCTGCTTATATTGTTCACCATAACTTTCTTTTTCCCGTTTAAAATCAATCAATACTTTTATAATTTCTAGTAAATATTTTGTATTACTCATCTCAATTAACTTAGGCAAAAACCCTTGTATTACTAAATCTGCTGAATTTGAAAATTTCCCGTCAGCTTTAATGATATTTTTAATAAATTTAATATGAGTGGCTTTAATTTTTTCTAAAGGCAAATAACTGATTATGGAAATAACCATTCTATCTATCCAGGAATTATTCGTACCTTTTTTATTGTTTTTTATGATTTCGCCTATTATTTTTACTAATGTGTTTGTAATTTCTTTTTCAGATTGTTCTGAATTCAATCTTGCGACATTCTCAAGATAATCTATTGGAGGCCAATATGGTTCGTATCCATCTTCCGGAGAAAGTTTAGATATTTCAGTGTTTGCAAAAAATTTCTTTTTTGTTAAAGGGATTAGCCAAGAGACAGGATCGGACGATTGTAGGATTGCTTTTTTGAAAAAATAATTTTGTGTAGCAGCATTCGTAATGCACAATAGTAAATTTTTAAAATTATTGTTTGAATATTGCTTTTGCACAACCTCTTCAATCTCATTAAATATTTCATTTATATTAATTTGTTGGGGCATTTAAGGCCTCCTCTCCTGGTTTTATATGATTAACTTGATTAGAATGCAAGTCTTCTAAAATATGCTCTATTTCTATATGCTCATCTTTATAAAATAAAAAATTAAGCCCAGTTTTTTCAAGTTCTTCTATTTTTTCTGTATTAACTTGACATTCTAAAAGTTTCTCTAAAATCTTTTCAGTTTTTACAGATAAAGCAACATTTTTGAATAATTCATCAAAAAATTTAGCTTTATCGTTAATTTTTTTAAATTCTTCATAATCAACAAATCCATCACTGGTAATTATGTTTTTATTTTTTAATATCTGGAAGGCCTCTAAATTTTGAGGGCCTAAATTTAGTTTTCTTTTTTCTTTTAAAATCGCAAAATGAGGTGGAAAGGTATTTGGGTATTTATCCCCGGGGTAAGTGCTTTCATGTCTTTGCTTTTGCAGATTAAAATCTAGTGCCGCTTTTTGTAAATAATGAGCCACGACTCTATCAGTAAAACTAAACCCAATAAAAACCAAATTATAATCTTTTAACATAATACTTAACAATGTCTCTAAAGGCGAGCTGCCATCTAACTCATAAAAACCCGGATAAGCATATTTATATTCTTCTTCTCTTAAAACATATTTTTTTTCATCGTTATTACCGTGAAGATAAATTAAAGTCGGGCCAGGTGAGATAGCTGAAATATTAAACCCAGGAAACTTTTGTATAGATAAGTTGATACTGTTTATTTTATTCAGCTTATTTATAAAATTAATGTCACTATACGTAGTCTCAATGCTAGTATCATAATTAGTTGTTAAAATTATTTTAAAATTACTAATTATTTTTGTATGCAAGCCTGTATTTGTGGTTTTGCTAGGAATGAATTTTGACGCTAAAAAATTATTGTATTTTTCATTCTTATTTTCCCCCGTGTATGCGTCATAAATTATTGATGCTGTTTTTGGAAACCCTTTTTCTTCAATAGTTTTATCAACGTCTATTTCCACTTTAAATTCTTTTACTAGGTCCTTCAAAAGTTTTTTCCAACCTGGTATCCCTAATGGAATAGAGGCACCTGCACCAATAAAGGCAGCAACTGGTTTTACTGGAGCACTCATTAGCCTTTTTAATTTTTCATAATTTTCAAGATTTTTAGCTTCATTATTCATGTGTTTTTTTAACAATCTAATCTAGAATTATGCGATTTACTTCTCAAATTTTAGTATGTCCCATTTTATCAATTTTATTGTTTTTAAAGAAGCTATAAACTTTTTTTTTGATTAGCGTAACCCCACTCATACAAAAAATTTCAATATATTACCCCCTCCACCTAGCCTTAATTTCCCTGATTTTTGAATTCCGAAAAAAGAAAGTGATATTGCTATGCAACCAGCGCAAGCCAGCTAAAAAAAAACCACAAATTTACCTAAAACACCCCTAGCCTTCCTAAGGTGCCATGATAACCTTTTTTCTTATTTTTTGAGGCAGTAGCAAAGCCTGCCCCTAAGCGAACGCCTAGATAAACCAAAAATGACCTTAGCCAGCCCCTCCCCTCGCCCGTTTCCCTAAAATGGGAGAGAGCTGCGGTCACATTGTTTTTCTCAAGTCCCCCTCTTTTTGAATAAAGAGAGGGGGATTTAGGGGGTGAGTTTCAGATAGCTGGGTTTATTTCCCCAAGTCAGGTGGCCGTCGGCTTAGAATTTTGGGACAGAATTTAGAGAATTGCTGATTTTTTTTCAACAATCAAAAATACCATTGGCACACAAATAATTAATACTAAAATACCTTCAATAAAAAGAACGGTTGGTAAAGAATATATATCAGCAAAATAACCCAAAAAAGGTGAAAGAATAGCAAATAAAACACCTTGAACAAAGCCTTTTAAAGATAATACTGTTGCTCTATGATGAGACTCGATAAGCTTATGTATCTCATCCATAATTACCGGTTTTAAATACCCATAAACAAACTCTAAAAGGATAATGAATACCCAAGAAAAAATAAAAAGAATTTTTCCCATAAGTATTAAAGCTACGCCGGCAAAAAGCGGTAAAATAAGAAGCGCTTTAAATTCGCCTAAACGCTTATAAACCCTATGCGCTACATGCGAAGACAGCGCACTGGTAAGTAGTAAAAAAGTATAAACAATACCAAAAAATTTTAATGGTACGCCAATCTCTTTTATATATATCTGCAGAAGAGCAAAGGGAGCCAGGACACTAACCATTACTAGGGAAGAAAAAATAATTAACCATTTAATGCGTGTGTGTTTAAAAGAATAGATCGCAGCCTGTTTCAAATGAACAAAATATTTTTTATCACTCAGAGCTTTATATTTTTTTGGTTCTTTAAAATTATAAATAATTAATGGTAATAACAAAGCAATGAGAAAGTTAGCCCAAAAAGTCATTTGCAAAGAAATCAAGGCGATCAAACCGCCAAAAAAACTGGCAACGGCAAAACCTATTAGAGAAAAAGAATGAGCTTTTCCTTCAATTTTTTTGTATTCTTTTTCTCGTTCCAAATCTTTCAAGGTGTCGTAAAGGAATGCAGATTCGGTTCCAGATTCAAAAGCAAGGGTTATTCCTAAAAAAAAGCCTCCGCATAAAAAATGAATTGCGTTAGTTCCAAAAAGATAAAAAACAATGGAGAGAATATTGCTTATTGCACATACATAGAGGGCGCTTTTTCTACCAAAATAATCTGCAAAAACACCACTTGGTACTTCAAAAATAATTTGAGCGATAGACGCGGCTACAAAAACATTAATAATATTGGTGTAATTAAGTCCTTTGGATGCAAAATATAAGGCGAAAATCGGCAAACTAAATTTTAATTTTTTTAAAAAAGAGTATAAATAATATTTATGTATATTTTTTGCTAAAGGGTTTATTGATTCTTTGGGTTTGGTTAAATACATAAGAATTTTATTATAGCTCCTTTTAAAAGGATTTTAAAATTCAACTTTGAAATCACTTTAGTTGAAGTTGTTACTAAATAATTTACTCCCGCATTTATAACTCTATGGCCACCTGCGGTGGGCGGGGTGAGGGCATAATCAATCTGTGATCTCCATAGGCAAATCATACAAATTATGTTATTTTTTTATGACTTGGGGAGGGGCAAGAATATTATATTACCTAAAATACTAAGTCTACGTCCTCCTAGTGAGGCTATTTCAACGCAAAGGCAATATGCTAATCAAGCAAAATATATAGATACGCCTTGGTCTTCTTTTGAGTTATTCGGAAATAACGCGGAACAACAAACTTACCGAGCAACGCTAAAATCATTACAAAAAGCTGGCTATATAAATATTTTATTCTTTGCTCCAGACTCAACTGATTTTGATCTCCAAATTCTTCGTCCTATCCCTACCGAGATTAAGTATACTGAAGTTATACTTAACTTGATTAAACTAACCCCATCATCAGTGTCTAAAAAAAAAGTTAGTTTACAAGATTGGCTGCATACTCAGACTAGCGGTCCTCACTTACAAACTTGTTCTTTAGAAAACCGGATTGAAGAATGGAAGAAATTAGTCCCTTTACCCTGCTCAAAAGAAATACCAGATATTTCTTTTGATTTAGACGACTGTCCATTAACCGAGCCTGTTAACTTAATAGCTGATATTCACGGTGTATTACCGGCTCTTGTAGAACAAATGCTGGAAAAAGGAATAGCTGCCTTCCCAGCTGAAACTTCAGAAAGCGAACCTGACTTGGTTTTTATTGATCTGCAAAACAGGCGAGTTTTTTTTACTGAAAGTGCGATTCCGGACAATGCACGTGCCTTTACCGTCAAAATCCCTAATTTAAAGGTTAACCCTGATTGCTTCCGGACTATCTTCCTGGGTGATCTGGTAGACAGAGGCGGGGATTCGGATGAGTGTCTGGCCTTGGCTTGGTATCTTCAGCATCAAAATCCTGACAAAATTGTTTTATTAGCTGGCAACCATGAAGTCAATATTGCCCTGAACAAATTGATGTTGCCACTTCCAAACGGAGAAGTGGTTAGTTATGGCAATGCTAAAATATTAAAAAGCATGTTAGCAGATGGCACCTTTAGGGCTGCGGCGGATATAGATGGCGCTATTTTTTGCAGCCATTCTTTCCCAACTCCAGAATTCCTTTACGGTTTAAGGAAGGCTCTTTGTCACATCTTAACTTTTGAAGAGGATTCACCTTTTAAACGCACCTCTTTTTCTTTTTCAAAAGAACGCGTGAGTAAATTGTCCCAAGGTAAAAAAAAGCTCATAATGCAAAGGTGGCACTCTATACTACTAATGCCAGACCTAACGTTTGAGGCCATAACTAAAGCGTTTCAGGCTATAGAATCACAGAAGATAGATCCGGAAGATTTAGCTACCCTGGCCCAAATTACATCTGGGCTCTTCCGGTTTGCCCTAAAAGAGAAATCTAGTCTTCCTCATCAGGATCCGTCAAAGAGCGACCCTCTTACAGAAGAGATCAACTTTCTTCAAGCGTCTCTTTTAAAACACTTTCTTCTAAATACAAGCATATTCAAAGCAAGACCAAACAAGGACAGGCCCTTTGAATACATGAATATCGCTTGCGGGCATACCAAAAGACCAACCCTACAAAAAA
>Ga0233430_1002802_pt1 | contig 18942 bp, 11 predicted proteins | sample SI_118_April2016_2_FD_179883 | JGI IMG/M metagenome (GOLD analysis project Ga0233430, IMG submission 179883) | Seawater microbial communities from Saanich Inlet, British Columbia, Canada - SI_118_April2016_150_MG | ecosystem: Environmental > Aquatic > Marine > Inlet | place: Canada: British... | reverse complement strand
TAAAACCGAGGCCCAGCACCGGTCCCAGAATATAGAGAAAGAGCAGGGGATCAAAGAGGGCAATCCCGGCGAATCCACCCAGGATACCCCCCAGAACCTCAATAGCAGAGAGATGTTCTCCAGAAGCATCCAGAACCATCTTCTCCAGCTTGTCGGTGTCGTAAGCCTTCACTTTTTCCGTAACGATATCGGCGATTTTAATCTTCTCCAGGATCTTCGGCATGGAACGGGTCAGAAATCGGTCGAAGCGCTCATCGGCGATCATCTCTTCCAGGGTTTTTTCCAGGAAGTTCAACCCGTTTTTCAGATACGACTCGATCTTCTTCCAGGAAGCGTCTTTCTGCAGGAAGGATTCTACTTCCAACAGGAAGTGCGGGACGCCTTTCTCCTTGATTTTATCCAGTAGTTCGAAAACTGCCTTTTGATAGTAAATATCGAGCTGCTTCATGCCGGGCTCGGAGTCGAGATATTCAGTCAGCTTTTTGACCAGATTCTCAAGATTTTTGTAGAGTTTGGTCCGGAAATCGGGAGATGAGACCATTTCGTATAAATAGTCCTCGATCATGTCCTGATCAAAATCGAAGGTCTTGGCGGCCAGTTTCAGCAGGTTTCGTTTGATGACACTCTGCTGCTCAATTGCCTTGTTCACCTGCTTGAAGATGGCTTTGGAAAGCTCGGGTACATTGTTGTGCAGAAAGGTGCTTAATTCCCGGGAAATCGCTTTTAGATCAACAGTACCATCATCGATGTTTTTCTCAATAATCCGGGTAATCTCTTTCGTCAACGATGTGAGATCGATACGCTCTCTCAGGTACTTGGTCAGGTTGATCTCCGAGAGCTGGAGCAGCAGGTAGAATATTTTCGGCGAATTGACCTGAAACGTATTCAAAATCCATCTGGTGACGGACGCCTGATGCTCCGGATTATCGAGCGTGACGTTCACATATTCTTTCATGCTGGAGACGGCGTTCGAGATCATGTCGTTTTTATTGACATATTCGATCAGGTCGGTGGCGTTGAAAAAATTATCCGAAATTCCATCGCCCAGGCTTTCGGCAATCTGCTCCTGATTTCCGGGAATCAAGCCCTGAATCCCGTGCCGGGATTTGTTCTTGGGTTTGAAGAGCATGGTAATGGCCAAAAAATTAGTATAGTAGCCCACCATGCTGGAAAGCAGAATCTTATAGGGTATGTCCAGATAATCGCCGACTATGGCGTTCAGGAATGCAATATCAGGGGAAGAGAGAATTTTCAGCACCAGAACTGCTGAAAAAATTACCGGGACGATAAACTTAAAAACAAAGCGCAATGGCTTGATAAATTTATTCATAGTGTACCCGTCAGGCATGTTTCAGTTGTTTCGCTCCAAATGAAACAAGGTTTTAAGTGACTATTCAGCACGCCCCTCCGTCGAGGCTCCGGAAATAAGGTGAATAGTTACTGTTTTAAACTGTTTCTGTATTTCACCCTGACAGATTGACCGTTGAGACCGATTTTGTAAATAGTGACCGACAGATTTTTTTCGGAAAGGGAGACAGCGAATGGTAGATTGTTGCAGCAGTCTTCAGAAATACTGCTGCAGGAGTCAGAAAGTTATTAAATATCCCAGGCCGCTTTGGCGCCTTCTTCTGTGGCCTCGATAATTCGCCGTACCTTGGAGACATCCCCGACGATAAAGTGTCGAATGCCCTTGTTCTGCAGGGTCTCTTTCAGTTCCGTACGCGGCTTCATACCCACCGCCAAGACGACCTGATCGATGCCCTCTAAAACCTCTTCTTTGTTTTCACAGCTGAGGGTCACACAATCTCCTTCGATATTTGAAATGGTGGTGCTGAAGCGGAACTGGACATTGGCTGTTCTCAACCGTTTATGCAGCTGATATCCGTGGCCGGTTATCTTCAAGACGGGAGAATGCTGCAGCAATTCCACCATTGTCACCTGGCTACCCTGATTCACCAGAAAATCGGCTGTTTCCATTCCGATCAGACCGGCCCCGATAATTACCACATTTTTACCGGCCGGTTTTTCACGGTTAAGCACCTGCCAGGCGTCACTGACGATAGGCTGATCCAGTCCGTTAATATCCAGGGTCGACTTTTGACCGCCAATAGCCAGAATTACCACTTCCGGATCCCCGCTTTCCAACATCTCATCTGTCACAGTCACACCCATTTTAACGGTTACGCCTTTGCTCTTAATTTGAGCAGCCAGCCAATCAATCCAGTCCCCATAAACTTTTTTAAACGGAGCCTGTCGGGCATAATGGACCTGACCACCCAGATGATCTGATTTCTCGTACAAGGTCACCTCATGCCGGAGTTTCACAGCCTCAAGAGCTGCGGTCAATCCTGCAGGTCCGCCACCGATCACCCAGACACGTCGAGGGGTTTCGGCAGGCCCTTTGGGTGCGATCAGTTCCTGCCCGGTTTCCGGGTTAATAGCACAACGTACGCTGGCGTCCATTTCCAGTATCAGACGCTCGATGCAGCCCTGGTTACAGGCCAGGCACTTACGAATATCGTCGACTCTTCCTTCCTTAGCTTTATTCAGAAAATCAGGATCAGCCAAAAGCTGGCGGCCAAATGCCACCATGTCCGCATCACCGCTTGCAATAACTTTATCCGCTGCCCGGGGGTCAGTGAAGCGGCCCACAGCTATGACTGGAATATCGACAGCATCCTTAATTTTTTTAGCCCGCTCGACGTTCCAGCCGGCGTCGTATTCGGCTGGCGCACTGGTAATCCCACCCGGACTGCCATGGGTCCCGATGGAGGCATGAATCACATCGGTACCGGCAGCCACCAGGTCTGGTAGAATCCCGATGATATCTTCCACCTGAAAGCCGTGCTTGATAAACTCCTCGGCTGAGACCCGTACCAGAATCGGGTAGTCCTCTCCCACTCTTTTTCTGACTTCGGCAACCACTTCAATCATAAATCGAGCCCGATTCGCGAAGCTGCCACCGTATTCATCTGTCCGTTGATTGGCGTGTACCGACAGAAACTGGGCTACGAGATAACCATGGGCTCCATGGATCTCCACTGCATCCGCGCCTGCAGACTGAGCCCGCACCGCCGCGTCCCCGAAGGACCGGATAATCTCCTGAATATCGTCCAGACTCATCTCTTTGGGGGGAATCCCATAGACAAAGCTGGGTAAGGCAGAAGGTCCGATAGCTTCCCCCTCTTCCAGCTGAAAAGCAGCCTCTCTACCGGCATGATGCAACTGCAATGCAGCCTTACTCCCTGCGTCGTGAATGATGTCCACCAATTGCTTCAATCCGGGGATAAATCGGTCATCATAAATCCCCAAGCCGACACAACCCGACGGATGAACCCCCATGATTTCGGTAATTATCAAACCAACACCGCTTTCGGCACGCCGCTTCATATAAGCCAGGTTTTTCTCACTCACCGTACCATCAGGGTTTCCCAGGTTGGTACCCATCGGTGGCACAATGCACCGGTTGTGCAGTTCCATATTTCGGATTTTTATCGAAGATAGAAGATTTTCTAACATGGTTTGGTTTCCTCCTTTGAAAGGCTGTTTGCTGGTAGAATCTCCATTTTTTGAAACAAACGTGATAGTTTCCACAGAGAAAGTAATGACTGTTTATTCCCCCTTAGAAGAGAGCAATCGGGGATGTTAAATTGGAAAAACTTCTGGGTCACCCAATCGGAGTCGAAACCTGAACAAAGCAGTATCGATCCAGTTGGACATTTCAAAAATCGAGCATATGTTCGATTTTTATTCTGATCGGAATTTCGTACCCTGTCAAACAGAAACGGGCATATGTTCAATCTGTCCCGCTAATCCACTGCCTGGGCTGTGAAAATCTCAAAATACGTTTCTAGTAACACCTTGCGGGGATGCATTAAGGAAATCTGGAAACAAGATCCTCTAATTTGCCCGGAATACCAGCATAAAATGAAGATAATTAGTATCTATTCAGCTCCCCTCCGTCGAGGGGATTATAATTCAAAACACTATGAATCCATCCCTGGAGCTGTTGGAAAACGTCCTGTTTTCCATCGTTTTGAATCATAATCCCCCCGACTCCGGTAATGTGGTGAATAGTTACGATAATTATACTTAAAGTTGAGCCAAAAATCATCAAGAAGGTCTCTTTATGCTCAAAATTCGGGGAAGAAATGGGAGTTGATATCGAAAAAGGGAATTCATTTCAATTTGTAACGCCTAATTTTACTATATAAAGTCGCCCTCGAAATGTTGAGAATTCTAGCTGTTTTATGTTTGTTCCAAGCACAGCTATCTAATACAGCAAGAATCAACTGCCTTTCCTGATCTGCTAAAGTACCAAATTTCTCATCGGCAGGGGCTTTCACTTCTCTCCTGCTTACCGGCAAACAATTACATTCAATGAGATTTTCTTTTGCCAATATAACTCCCCTCGCAATGGTGTTTTCTAACTCACGTACATTTCCTGGCCATTCATAGTCCATAAAAAAGCTTATAACTTCCTGCTCAAATCCGCTTATATGTTTGTTTTCAATTAAATTGATCTTGTTTAAAAAGTACTCAGACAATATTGGAATATCGTCTTTTCTCTCTCGTAAAGGAGGAAGATGTACTGAAATAACATTCAAACGATAATAAAGGTCTTCTCGAAATTGACCGTTTCCAATTTCTTTAAGCAAATCTTTGTTTGTAGCAGCGATCACACGAACGTCAGTCTTAATCGTTTCATTTCCGCCAACTCGTTCAAATTTATGATCTTGAAGAAATCTAAGTAAAAGAACCTGTGCTGATTGAGATATCTCACCTATCTCATCTAAGAATACTATCCCTCCATTAGCAATCTCAAAACGGCCTAGTTTCCGTTTTGCCGCCCCAGTAAATGCATTGGCCTCGTGGCCAAATAACTCGCTTTCCAGAAGATTAGCGGAATAAGACGCACAATTGACCACGATAAAAGGTTTATCCTTTCGCGGACTAAGTTTATGAATTGCTTTTGCCACAAGTTCTTTACCCGTTCCGTTTTCACCTGTTATTAGAACTGAAGTGGAAGAAGGCGCTACATCTTCAATGAGATTATAAATCTGGACCATCTGCTTATTCTTACCAATAATATTGCAAAAGCCGTTTCGCCCGCTTAGGTGATTTTTAAGAAAGATTATCTGCTCTTCGTATAGAACCGCTTGTCTCATACATCCAGCCACTTGCGATATAAATGTAAATATGAAATTGGAATCTATCTGTTGCAATAGGTTGTCTTTCTTAGGAGCCAAAAATAAACATCCTATTGGTTCAATCTCGGTTGAAATTGGAAAAGCGTACCAGATTGGGAACGCTTTCATAGCCCGTACTAAAACGGATGGACTATGATCGGTATTAAACCCATAGAGTTTTCTATCTCCGGCTGAGGTCAAAATCCAATTAACCAGCCAGGGTTTATTTAACTTATGAACAATATTTTTGAAATCGTCTTTTACCGAAACTTCAACTTTCATATCTGCAAATGAGATCAGATCTTTTTTAGAAGAATTCAATACTATCAAACATATGGCGGAATCCGGAACTATTTCACGGACGGTTTTATGAATCTGATTGATGATGTGTGTTATCGTGGGTTTTGACGTAACCTGTTGGGATGTCTCAAAGAGTGTTTTAAGCTTATTGTGGGCCTTTTCTAAAGATAAATGAGCTTTGAGTCGCTCTTGCCCTAGTAGTTTTTTTTTCGTGATATCATTGATATTTCCCAAAAGTGCAGGTTTACTTTTATAATCAATTAGAGAATGCCGGATCTCTACCCAAATAATCTCCCCATTTTGCCTGACTATTCTTAATTCATGGGAAGGTTGAACACCTTCTCCTGCAAGCTGTTTTCCCGTTATTTGTCTGGCTTTTTCCTTATCATCCGCATAGATAAATTCCAACACGTCTTTTCCGAGTAGACTCTGTTCAGTGTAGCCTGATATCTCCAGAATCCTTTTGTTTAAAAACTGAAGTTTCCCATTTTGAATGATATAAACTCCGGAAAGAGAATTTTCGGTTAGTTTTCTGTACTTTTCTTCAGATTCCTTGAGATCTTTGGTTCTTGTTTTCACTATCTCTTCAAGGCTATCAGCATATTCTTTAAGTTGATCTTCAAGTTGTTTTCTGAGAGATATATCTCTCACAGATCCTTCAAGCCCCATTATCATTCCTTTCTTATTTACCAGATAGTGGACATTTCCAATAATCCAGAATTGGGTGCCATCTCTTTTTTTCATTAAAGCTTCATAATTATTCACTGATTTGCTTTTTTTTATTTTTTCCAGATATTTCTCCCTTTCATCCGGAAATGCCCACAGATCAGCCAAGCTGAGCCCTATCATCTCGTCCATCGAAGCATACCCAAACATTTCAACACCTGCTTTATTCATGAACCTTAATAAATGGTTTTCATCTGACTGAAAAATAGCATCTTGGATGTTATCGAAAAAGGAATAATCTTTTCTCTCAGAAAAATCATTCTTTTGAAAATCTGATTTCATATGATGTGTCCTCTAATTTTATACCGTAAAAACATTGGTTTATTCCTGTTATTTGCCTCAGTGGAATAATGATAATGAAAAAAGACATTAACAAAGTTTAATCAGTTATTGCATCCTGTTTGTTGTAGAATCGCTATTCATAGGGAGATCATTTACAAAATGTATTACTCCATTAGGGTTCGATTTTATACACACCTAATATTCTGTTATTTATATTTATTATATGCTCAGGTAATATATTAGACACCGTATGGGTAATATATTAAACATTTTCATTTTTGTCAAAAGACGCAGCTCTCTTTGTTCATCTTTAGTAATTATCTGAATATTCGATGTATTTTATCAACAACAAGACAATATTTGCAATTGGCACTCTTATTGCTGATAATACTCGACTCGACGCTGCAATGTATCCATGAAATTTTGAGAATAAGCGTTGAGAGGTTTAAATTCATACAATCTGATATGAACAATTAATTTATAGAAAGAGAACGTCATGAAAATAGTGAAAAATTTGTCTTATTGTTTAATGGTTTTACCATTAATCGCATTATTCTGTTTTTCCTCTTTGAATTTTGTTGCAGCGGAGGAAGGAGTTACAAAAGATACCATCAAAATTGGCAGCATCATCGGTCTTTCAGGGCCTCGAGGGGCCGGAATCGTCGGCAGGTACATGGACCGTCTCTCGGCTTATCACCGCTACTGATAGATTCCATTACAGAAATTATCAGTTCCATTAACAAAGAGCAAAATATATCAATTCTATTGGTCGAACAAAACGTCAATGTTGCTTTATCCATCTCTTCCTTCGGCTATGTCCTCGAAAATGGGAGAGTCGGTTTCAAAGGAACGACAGCGGAACTTTCAAAAAATGAAGTAATTCAGCAGCTTTATTTTGGAGGCACTGGCTAACTGAAAAATTGAATATCTTGAATTTATTGTCTCACAATAGCAAGATGCAATTTCGTAAACTTTTTAAAATAAACAAACAAAATGAAAGACAGTTCAAATTCAAAAACCAACATCAGAATGGTTGGCAAATACTATGAAACTGGTAAATGGGATGATTACTGGCAAACCAAAATCAGCTGTGTTGAGAAAGGAAAGATATCCGTTAGAGGATATCCAATAAACGAAATCATAGAGAACTTATCTTTCACAGAGATGACTTTTCTGCTCATAAAAGGGGAACTCCCTGATGAAAAACAATCTGCCGGGCTTGATTTGGTTCTAAGGTCTGCGGTCGATCAGCAATTCATCAGCTCAGCAGTCCCCCCCGCCCGATTCACTGCTTCGGCAGTACCTGAATCTCCTATTGCCGCTATCGCCAGTGGAATCTTGGCATTTGGTTCTGTTACAGGTTCCCCGCAAGATTGTGCACAAATGATTTACAATGCCTGTGATCTGATGAAACAGGAGAAAATATCGACCGAAGAAGCCGCTAAAAGAATCGTATCTCAATATCAAAATGAACGTAAAAGAATACCGGGACTTGGTCATCCCATACATAAAAAAGAAGAACCTCGAGTAACTTCAGTAAAGAAAACAGCCACTGAACTTGGGTTGTGGAACGAAAAAGCACGCTTATTAGAAGCCATTCAAAATGAGTTTTCTTTAAGGCATCGATCGGTTCCTATGAATCTGGCAGGCGCCATCGCCTGTCTTTTGACAGAACTTGAATTTGAGCCCCTGGAAATGGGCGGACTGGCTGTAATGTCTTATTTCCCAGCACTTGTTGCCCACATCGTCGAAGAGATTAAGGAAGGGGTCCCATTGCGTATTATTCCTGATGCCCTGGGCGCAAAATATATAGGTCCTGAAGAGCGTCATTTACCAGATAAGTATTTGAAAAATCGGAAGTAATAAATTGTAAATTCAGCTCAATACTTCATAAAGGAGAAAAAATATCATGATTCATCCTTATTCTTATTACCCAGGACGAGCGGCTTGGTTGTGGCCTGAAAAAGCAGCCTTCATCGAAGGAGAGGATCAAATTACATACAGTGAATTTGATAAACAAATCAGTCAGATGGCCAATGCTTTACTTGAACTTGGTATAAAAAAAGGAGAACGGGTTGCAGTCGTCCAACAAAATACAATTCCGTTTGCTGTTTCGGTTTGTGGGATTGCAAGAGCTGGAGCTGTATTCGTGCCGTTGTTGGGAATTTTGACAGAGAAAGACCATGTTTATATGGTTTCAGATTCCGGAGCTCGAGTCGTGATCAGTACGGGGGAGGCCACTGATGAAAGAGCGCTGGCAATAAACGCTGAATGTCAGTCAGTAGAGCAAGTGATTACTCATAGTGGGATTGAAAAGAGCAAGAATTATAATGATATACTATCCGATTATTCAATAAAAGCGCCTGTAGTCCGCGGAGTGGAAAACGATCTTGCTCAAATTATTTATACATCAGGGACCACAGGGAAACCCAAGGGCGTCATGCACAGTTATTCAAGCACTCAAGCGGCCATGTTTGCATGGGTAAATCTATCCCAAATGAACAATAACGATATAAACTTGTTGAGTTTGCCCTTGAGTCATTTTGGAGCGCGGGTAATGGACTCAGGTTGGTGTGTTGGCACGACAGGAGTGATCATACCAGCTGCTGAACCCATGCTGATTATGGAGGCCATTCAAAAGCATAAGGCTGGGATCATGCTGCTTGTTCCGACGCTTTTGACAACAATTTTGAATCACCCTGAAATTGATCAGTACGATCTGTCACATCTTCGTTTTATACTGTATGCAGCCGCACCTGCCTCTGCAGCTTTGGTTGAAAAATCAACCAAACGTTTCGGGCCAGTCCTCCATACCGGATGGGGCCAAAGTGAAGCGTACGGACTCAACACACATTTGTCGCCCCGGGAACACGAAGAAGCCGTACGTTCAGCCAATTGGCGCTTGATTTCATGTGGAAGGGAATCGGCAACAGGTGTGCAAATTCGTCTCATTGACGAACAAGGCGAGGACGTAAAGCCGGGAGAAATTGGCCAAGCTTGTATAAAAGCTGATTGGCAAGCGATTGGTTATTGGAATCTGCCTGAACTGACTGCTGAGTCTTTCGTTAACGGCTGGTTTCACACTGGGGATATGCTTCGCTACGATCCAGATGGATACTATTATGTAGTTGATCGGAAAAATGATTTAATCATATCCGGTGGATATAATATCTATCCCCGGGAAATTGAGGAAGTCCTGTATTCTGATGAATCTGTTCTTGAATGTGCAGTGATTGGAGTGCCGGATTCAAAATGGGGAGAGGCCGTAAAAGCCACGGTGGTAATTAAAGACGGAATGGATACAAATGAAGAGGAACTGATCGCATTGTGTAAGGATAAATTAGCTTCTTACAAGGCTCCGAAATCCATCGATTTCCTGGATGAGATTCCAAAAACATCTTTCGGGAAAATATCCAGAAAAGATGTAAAAAAAAGTTATTGGAAAGATAAAGACAGACAGATTGGCGGGGCCGAGTAGATACAAAACTGACTTGCCGATCATGAGTTATATTCAATACTAATTTCGAAAGAACCCGAATTAATATGTTAAAACATTTGTTGGCACCGATAAAAATAAAGACCATGGAACTGGCTAATCGGGTCGTGTTGCCTGCGATGGGCACTCAATTGGGAAATCCCGATGCCACAGTCAGTGAAGCACTTCTGGCTTATTTAAAACGTCGCGTAAAAGGAGGGGCCGGTCTTGTTATCACAGAAATAACAGCGGTTCATCCCAGCGGCATCGTATCCCCAAATCAGATCGCTGCTTATGACGATTGTTTTATCTCAGGGCTTAAAAAACTGTCAGGTTGTATCCACGAGGCAGGCGGAAAAGCTGCCATGCAACTTCATCATGCCGGGCGTGAAAGCTTTTTCCTCTTGAACAAAAAGGCAGCCATCGCCCCATCAGCTATTCCCAGCCCAATGACGCGTCTTGTCCCTCGGGAGATAACAAGGAAAGAGATCTCAGACGTTATCGTTTCATTTGCCAGGGCTGCGATTCGAGCCAGAGAATCTGGTTTTGACGCAGTAGAAGTACACGCTGCGCATGGTTATCTCCTGATGCAGTTCTTTTCAGCTCTATCAAACCAGCGCAACGATGAATACGGTGGCACTTTCAAAAACCGCGCACGATTCACTCTCGAAGTTCTCAAAGAGATACGTCGGGAAGTCGGGGAAGACTTTCCGATCTTGCTGCGGATATCCACTGAAGAATTCATACAAAACGGTTATACAATTGATGAAATGCAGACAATCCTTCCGGATCTAATTAAAGCTGGAGCGGATGTTATTCACGCTTCAGTTGGAACATATGGAAGCCCAGCCCTTATTTTTTGCGCACCACCTGAATATCAGCCGGGCTTTAATGTTTGGCGGGCAAAGAAAGTCAAAGAAAAAGTAGATGTCCCTGTCATCACTGTCGGGCGCTTTGCGGATCCTGATTTGGCTGACAAAATAATCGCTGACGGAGAGGCTGATTTGGTCTCTTTTGGGCGCCAGCATTTGGCAGACCCAGACTTTCTGGCCAAATTCAGAGAAGGACGTCCGAAGGAAATCCGGAAATGCATTGCCTGTAATCAGGGCTGTATTGAACGATTGATCCTGGAAGGAAAATCGATTCGTTGTGCCATTAACCCTGAAACAGGGCAAGAGACGATCTATCCAAGAGTTCCAGCAGCAAGGAAACGAAGTGTTTGGGTAATCGGGGGCGGGCCGGCCGGTTTGACCGCTGCTTCCGAAGCAGCCAGGCTGGGTCATAAAGTAACCTTATTTGAAAAAAAAGAGCGGTTGGGTGGACAACTAAATTTCATGGGTCAAGCACCACATAAAGAAGGATACTTTGAATGGATATCCTGGCTTATCTTTGACGTCAAAAAGCAGGGAGTAAAAATCAGGACCAATACCATCGTCACAAATAACATGCTGGAAGAGATAAAGGACGAGGTTGTTATTTTGGCGACAGGTGGGAAACAGGCGATTCCACCCGTTCCTGGAATTGATCTGCCTATGGTTCATGATGCATTACAGATCCTTGACAATCAATTCCCGCCCCAGAAAAACGTCATCGTGATCGGAGGAGGATTGATTGGAATGGAAACCGCCGACTTTCTTACGAAAAGAGGAAGTATGGTCACAATAATTGAAATTTTGAAGAGCTCTCCAGTCAAAAAGGTCTCTGCCCACGGTTTCATGCTCCACAGTCGTTTGCAGGAAAAAAAGTGCCGTTTTCTTTTCAATACAACACTGAAAAAAATAGAGACCGGTTCAGTGACGATTATCAAGGAGAAAAAGGAAGAGATAATATCGCCTGTTGATCAAGTAATCATTGCAGTGGGAATGAAACCTCTCGATGACCTAAAAAAGACATTGGAGAAACTAAACATACTACACTTTATTGTTGGGGATGCCTCTCAAGTGGGTCGGATCATTGAAGCAACAGAGAAAGGGGCTTGGGCAGCTTGGAATATTTGAAGACTTCTCCAAGCCGTGATCGACAGACAATTTCACCTTACAAGCCAATGCTTCTACAGCCAAAGGCTGATGAATTATTTGATTGTCGCTCTTATATTCCCCAAAACCAATCTGCCATCCTGCGTCATTGTTTGCATATTGTAGGTGCCCTTGATAATTTCCCATCCTTTGGTTATCAGTGTATCTCTCGGATAAACAACTCCCATAAACCTGACGGAAAGTGATTTCAGTTTCTCAGGATCGTTTTCGCAAACGCTTTCAAGAATAGCTCTGCACGCAAAACCGAAACTGCAAAGACCGTGAAGAATGGGCTGATCGAATCCTTTGGTTTTTGCAAAATCCGGATCTATATGCAATGGATTCTTATCCCCGCTCAGTCGGTAGAGGGCGCTCTGATCCCGGGAAACGACATGTTTCACGCAAAAATCCGGGTTACTTCCATGCGGAGGATCATATTTTGGAGACTTGGGTCCCCTATCTCCCCCAAAATTTCCGGCACTTCGATCTACAATGACTACTTTGCTTTTCAATATCAGTTGATTTTGTTCGTCGCTGGTTTCAATATCCATGTTCAGGACCGCTCCCATATCGCCTTTATCATATACAGAACTCAGCACTCCTGACGAAAATACTTTCCCTTTGGCAGGAATTGCTTTATAAATCGTTACTTCCTGTTCCCCATGAAGTACGGCCGAGCGGTTTACATTTGCTTCCATCATCAGAGAGACAAGCGCAGGCCTGCAGAGTATTGATGAGAACGTTGGAAATACCTTGAGATTTTTCTCATAAACATAATCAAGTTCCTCTGTTCCGGAACCAATACCCAAGGCATAGAGAATAACCATATCTTCATCGTAATTAAACTCAATAGGAGCCGTTTTTTTCCCAATAGCGCCCAGGTTAAGTGCCATATTTTTACTCCTTGTGATATTTTTATTCTAAAAAACTTCTCACATCACTGCGTTCTGCTGGAAATGACAAAAGAGAAAAAAGGATGGCCAATCAGACATTGTATTTACCAATAATGGAAATAGCGGCGACGTTCTTTATAGGCAGTCCGCCAACGTTGTGTGTTAACCCGATTTTAGGATCTTTGATTTGTCTTTCCCCTGCTCTGCCGTGGAGCTGTAGATACATCTCATAAAGCATACGTAGACCAGAGGCACCGATAGGATGACCAAAGCATTTAAGTCCACCGTCCACCTGGCAGGGAACGCCCCCATCAAGGTCATAAAATCCGTCCATCACATCCTTGACGGCCCCTCCCCTTGGGGATATCTTCAAGTCTTCCATTGTCACCAATTCGGTAATGGAAAAGCAGTCATGCACCTCCATCATACTTATTTCTTCACGAGGGTTCTGGATTCCTGCCTCTTTAAATGCTTGGTCTGCTGCTTTGTCCGTGGTAACCAGATGATCACCCTGCCATTCATTGAAGCGAGCTTCATAGTTATTGGATACTGCGATCTGAAGCGCCTTAACCGACACCAGATCTTTTTTACCCAGGTTTCTGGCGATTTCAGGGGTTGTGACAATGGCGCAAGCCGATCCATCGGAAACCCCGCAACAATCGAACAGGCCAAGGGGATCTGCAATAATTGGTGCGGCGAGGATTTTTTCAATTGAGACCGGTCGGCGTAAATGAGCTTTTGGATTTTTCGCTCCGTTTTCGTGACTTTTCCACGATACATGAGCCAAAGCCCGTTTAAGATCTTCACGACTGACTTTATGCATTGCACGATAGGCGCTAGCCAGTAAAGCAAATCCAGCGGGGGGTGTAATGGTCGGCGAAATCATGGCTTCCCTTGTCCCCGTACCATGAGGGGGTAGTCCGCCATAACCGGTGTCTTTAAGTTTTTCCATCCCCAGGGCTAAACAAATGTCATACGCCCCAGATGCTACTGCATAACAAGCACCACGAAACGCTTCCGTTCCCGTGGCACATGCGTTTTCGACCCGGGTGACTGCAATGTTAGGCAGGCCGAGTGCAGCGGAAAGAGGCATGGATGTGGTAGTTACGCTGATTTCAGATCTACAGCACCCGAACCAGGCTGCCTGGATGTCCTTTTTTTCTATACCGGCATCACCTAAACACTCCACAAATGCTTCCACCATGAGGTCTTCACCGCTCATATTCCAACGTTCGCCAAACTTAGAACAGCCCATGCCGATGATTGCTACTTTGTCCCTAATTCCTGTTGCCATTCTATTCACTCCGCTATATTATCTGTAATCATTTGAGGAATTGCCTTCCAAAAATATCCTGTAAAACCGCGATTTTTATCGTAGTATTTTTTTCGAAAGGAGAGTTCCATGGGAACACCGACCTCCACATCATCAAGTTCGCAGTCTGAAAAGTCCATTAACATTCGACCACCACCTTCAAATTGAATCATGCCAAAAATGGCTGGTGGGTCCATGGATGCTCCCAGGTTGTCCCCTGTAAAAGTAAGCACCCGGGCAGGTCTATTTGAAAACTCATACTCTTCCTGGCTATCAACAGCCCCACAATCTGGGTTTACGCAGACTCTATCCGAAGGGATCTGTGGCGTATTACACTCCTTACAAATACCTCCCACAAAGCCAAGAATCAGTTTATGTTCTCTCCAAAGAGTACTGAGGGGTGTTCTGTTATCGGCTTCTGCCCTGGCTCCCATCTCAGTATCAATCAGTTCATTGAACAGCAGCCATTTGGTGTAGGAATGCTCTGCTTTTTTACAGGCCAGATGTTTGGAGATCATTTGTTTTGAATTCAGGTTCTTGATATTATCAGTCACTTGAAAAAGCAAAACATCCGCACCCTGGCCAAAGCCTGCAACAATCAGTTTATCACCAGGTTGAGCATTCTCCAGTTCCTGGGCCAACATGACAAAAGGGTGAGCCGAACCACATTCACCGGTCACTTCGTGCATATTGTCTGCGACCTGTTCCAGCTTTGCTCCTAAACTTTTGGCAATTGAAGTATGAGTTCGTTTGACAGGGCAAGGATAGATAATCTTCGCAACATCGTTTATCTTGGTGCTTGCCTTTTCCAGAAGTCCAAGGATCGCCTCAATGTAAATCTTGGTGTAGCCCTCATCCCGAATCCAGCGTTCTTCCCAGTTATAGTCATAGGTTGTTGAACTGCCGCGATAATGGTCTACAAAATCATAGGATACCGAATAGGAATCAATGAATTCTGCGATCAGATTTTCCCTTCCCAATAATAATGAAGCTGCTCCGTCTCCGAAACGCATTTCTTGAATTGATGCCGCTTTGCTTCGCCGTTTATCCGCTGCAACAACCAGGATCTCTTTTCTATCTCCGCCCTTGATTGATTCCAGGCCCGATATCAGAGCTGTGGTCCCCGCCTTCAAAGTCGTTGAGAAATCGGCTGTAGATATGTTGTTTTTAAGGTTAAGAGCTGTTTTTAGAATTCCTGCGTTATCTCGATCGGCAAAAGGCATGGTTGTTGATGCCAAATAGACCGCATCAATTTCAGACTTATCCATGTCAACAATACAATCCCGGGCGGACGCCACCGCCATGGTGAGAGTGTCTTCATCCCAGTTACACATGGAACGTTCTCCTTGAGCAGCACCAAGAAGATTTGGAGCAAACCAGCCCATCGCTTTTGTAATAGCCGAGCGTTGCAATCGTAGTCGCGGGATATAGCCGCCGCTTGAAACAATACCAATCATAATATTATCTCTTGTGTGATTATAAATTTTATAGATTTAGACAATCTCTCAGGTTAAAAACAGTGATCTTTTAACGCGTCTTAATATGAAAAAGAACTCAATTTTACTGTTATTCCAATCATATACGAATTCAGCGGATCTTTACCGTTTAAATAGGGGGACACGATACAAGTATCATGTCCCCCTATTTTCCGTATGGAAACCCGAATCTTTTTCATTCTTCGTTGTGACCTGTGGGTCATGGATGTTAGTAAGGTAAGTATTCCCTTCCCATTAATTCTCTTGATATAATAATTTTTTGGATTTGAGCCGTTCCATCGGCAAGTTCAAGTGAAGTGACGTCTCTTAGCCTCTGCTCAATAGGAAAATCCTGGGCGTAACCGTAATGACCGTGAAGCAGAAGACAGCTGTGTATTGCCTTAACAGCCTCTTCCGGACAATAATACTTGCACATGGCCGTTTCTTTGCTGTGTTTCAACCCTTTATCGTGCATCCATAACGCATGATAACATAACCATTGGCCCGCCATCATCTTTGTGTAGTGTTCTGCAATTGGAAAAGATACCCCTTCGAATTTGGCCAACGGTTTTCCGAAGGCAGTTCGGCTTTTAACATACCCCATGGTTTCTTCAAGCGATTTTTCTGCTGCTCCTATGGCTTGCAAGCTCAAGAGAACTCTAAGTACATCAAAGGCACCTACAATCTGGTAAAATCCCTTGTTTTCTTCTCCAATAAGGTTTTGTGCAGGAATTTTAACATCATCAAAGAAAAATGAACCCCGGCGAATAGCCCTGGCACCCATATCCTTATATGGTTGGCGCGTTAGCCCGGGCGTATCCATTGGAACGAGGAAACAGCTGACTCCTTGCGCTTTTACATCCGGATTGGTCTTTGCAAAAACAAGAGCAGCATCGCAATCCATTGCAAAAGAGGCCGAGGATTTCTCACCGTTGAGAACATAATACTCGTTTTCTTTAACAGCAGTGGTTCTCAATGATCCAACATCAGAACCCATATGGGGTTCTGTGACAGCCAAAGCAATAACTCTCTCTCCCTTGGCAAACTCCGGCAGCCATTCCTTTTTAATCTCTTCGCTGGCATATTTTACAATAACACCGATCAGGCCTGAAAAGGTTGCAGCATAAGCACTGTTAACGTCGCCCCTGGCGAGTTCTTTGACAATTATACCCGTTGTAACTTGATCAGCAGGCTGTCCGCCATATTCACTTGGAATTCCAAGCCCCATAACTCCTAATTCTGCCATCTTTTTCCACTGTTCCCATGGAAATGTTTCCGATTGATCATACTTACTGTAATTTGGGAGCAGTTCTTTTTCCGCAAATTCCCTCATTGCTTTTTGAATCATAACTTGTTCTTTTGTAAGGGAAAAATCAATCATTTTAGTTCCTCCTGGAATTGGCTGGCAAGGAGGAACTATCGCCTTCACAAGAGTTGTGTTATGTGGACCTTAAAATAGCGGTTCCTTTGATACCATGCCTGATTAACTTTCTTCTCTGTCTGAATTCAGATCCATTTTCATCCAACCATACTATATCCTCCACTTACACTGAGCACCTGTCCTGTAATATGGCCGGCTACAGCGTCAGATGCCAGGAAACACACTGTGTTGGCAGTATCCTGAGGAGTTCCTATTTTACGAAGCGGAACCGCCTTTGCGACTTTCTGAAGCTGTTCTGGCGTAAAGGTACTTGCAGTATCCTTCCACATGCTTTGTGCGCCAATCTCACCTTCACCTAAAGGTACAGTGATTCCTGGACAGACAGAATTCGCTCTAATTCCATATCGACCATTTTCTCTGGCAATAGATTTCATAAAACTGTTTATTGCCGCCTTTACTCCCCCATAGACTGCCTCTCTGAATTCCCCCTGGCGTCCTGCATCGGAACTAATGCTGAGGATTGCGCCACTTTTTTGTTCAATCATATAATCAAGTGCCGTTTTACAACAGTTTAAGACACCGACATAATTGATGTTTATTACTTTATTCCAGAAATCCGGAGTCGTGTCTGTAAACAGCATAAGCTTATCCCAGCCGGCACTATTAACAAGGACATTAATCTGGCCAAACTTTGTGCTGGCTTGTTTAAACATTGCCTGCACTTCGTCTAGATTCGTCACATCACATTTTACCGCAATGGTTTTATCGCCTGCGTTAAGGCTATTTGCTTTTTCAGCAACACTTTCTGCCTGTGCCAAGTCGATATCTGCAATAACCACATTTGCGCCTTCCCCTGCAAAGGCCAACGATATTGCACGGCCAATATTGGAACCGCCACCGGTAACGACAACAGTTTTTCCTTTGTAACCTAAGTCCATAAAGAATTCTCCTTTGATTTTTTGGATTAATGCATATTAACCTGATAAGATACTAATCGCAGTTGATTTCCAGAAAGCTTCGCTTCGTAAAAAAAGAACGGTTCCATTTTTACCATACAATGCGATTCAAACAGTTCTGGAACCTGTGATATTGAAACAATATCAGATCGTAAGATATTATTTCAATCTTGGAAGTCCCAATCCTATCCAGGCGATGATATTGCGCTGTATCTCATTTGTTCCTCCTGCAATATTCATCCCTGTGCTGAACTGGAAACTTTCAATCATGCCGCCTTCCATCGGGGCCCATTTTGACTTCTCAAGCTGGCCATAAAGTCCCATGATTTCTGTGGCAAAACATGCAAAACGTTGCAGCAATTCACATCGAAAAACCTTGGATTCAGATGCAGCTGAAGCCATGAACACCGAGTTACCTTTCTCTTGCAACCATACCGTTTTATGGGCAAGCGTATGTCCGACATCCAGGTCAATGGAAAGTTGAGCAATTTTCTGCCTGACAATGGGATTCTCCGATAAATATATACCATTTCTTTTCGTACTTTTTACATAGGTAACAAGATCCTGGAGTGTTCTTTTCATTTCTGCATACGCGCCCGCTCCGGATCTCTCGAAGTTCATTGTTTTTCGTGTCAATTGCCAGCCTTCATTTTCCGGCCCGATTCGGTCTTTTTCCGGGATCTTTACATCCTTGAAAAAAACCTCATTGTAAATATGTTTGCCGTCCATATAGTGAATAGGATGCACTTCGATTCCCGGATTATCCATCCTTAAATGAAAAACGGAAAGCCCTTTGCTGCGTTTTGAATCCGGATCTGTACGAGCCAGTAAAAACATGCAATCTGCCTTATGTCCGCCGCTGGTCCAGACTTTTTGACCATTTACCAGATAGTGGTCCCCGTCTTTGATTGCAGTTGTTGAAAGAGCAGCAAGGTCAG
>Ga0233430_1002795_pt1 | contig 18985 bp, 16 predicted proteins | sample SI_118_April2016_2_FD_179883 | JGI IMG/M metagenome (GOLD analysis project Ga0233430, IMG submission 179883) | Seawater microbial communities from Saanich Inlet, British Columbia, Canada - SI_118_April2016_150_MG | ecosystem: Environmental > Aquatic > Marine > Inlet | place: Canada: British... | reverse complement strand
GTGCCAGCTATGAAGATCTGATCAGGGAAGGATCAGACCGGGGCGACTATTATGCGCACGGCGAAATGCTGGAATCATTTTTTGCCATGCACTTTGACAAGGACGGCAACCGAAAGTCCGTGCGTGACTTTGAATTTCGATTGCAAAACGATGACCGCTGGTTCCTGTATTCCTGTCATCCGACCCGACAAAAAGGGTTTGTCATAACCCTGACAGACATCACCAAAAGCAAGACTATGGAAAATGCGCTGAGAGACAGCGAAGAGTCTGTGCGTCAAATTCTGGAAGCATCACCGATTCCCATCACAGTGAGCCGGGGGGAGGATGCCGTTGTTCTTTATGAAAGTCCAAAATCCAAAGAACTCTTTCAGCGCGGAGATATGGGGCCGGGCATCGTCGCGACGGACTATTGGGCCAACCCTCAGGAGCGCAGGGAAATCTGGCAGGAACTTCTGAATGATGGCGAAGTAAACGACAGAGAGATCGAATTCATGAAAGCAGATGGAACGTCATTCTGGTCTTCTTACGCTGCCAGATTGATGTCCTATCAGGAAGAAAAACTCATTGTATCGACCATATTTGATCTGACGGAGATGCGGGCCTTGCAGGATGAAATGGCACGCCAGCGCGAAGTCATGCATGTCAGCGAAAAGATGGTCGCAATGGGTGAATTGCTGGCGAGTGTTTCACACGAGCTGAATAATCCCCTTTCGGTTGTCGTGGGCCAGACCTTGTTATTGCAGGAAACTGCAGATGATCCAAAGGTGGCAGCACGGGCCGAGCGGATTGGCAAAGCCGCAGATCGCTGCGCCCGCATTGTCAAAACATTCCTGGCCATGGCCCGGCAACAAACCCGGGATCGGGTGCAGGCGGACGCCAACAACATGATTGATCTGGCGCTCGAGCTAACCAGCTATTCCCTGCGTGGTGCCAATATCGACGTCTCGACAAATCTCTCAACGGCCCTGCCGAACGTGAATGTTGACCCGGATCAAATCACGCAAGTGCTGACCAATTTGATTATGAATGCCGAGCATGCCTTGCGTCAGAAAGGCAGTAGTCGTCGCGTGCGTATCACCAGCGGTTACAGCGACGGCAGCGAGCATGTTGTGATCAAGGTGAAGGACAATGGCCCCGGAGTGCCGAACGAAATCAGGCGTCGTATATTTGAGCCATTTTTTACCACCAAGGAAGTCGGTGAAGGCACGGGCATAGGTCTGGCCTTGTGTCACAGGTTAATCGAAGCCAATGGCGGCAAGATCAAATTGTTCAGCCAACCAGGTCGGGGAGCCAGTTTTACGATCCGGCTGCCCGTCGGCACTGCCGCCCCTGAAGGCGGGGACCTGACCCTGGAGAATGCCAAGGGTCCAAAGACCTTGGCCGTTTTGATCGTTGATGACGAGCCTGAAGTCGCCGAACTGATCGCCGAAATATTGCAGTTGGACGGTCATGAAACCTTGATCAGGAACAATGGCCAACGCGCACTTGATGCGGTCGGGCTAACGGATTTTGATGTCATCCTGAGTGATCTGCGGATGCCGGACTATGATGGTCCGTGGTTGTTGGGTGCCTTGCGAGACAAACATCCGGAACTTGTCGACCGGATCGCCTTTGTAACCGGGGATACCCTCAGCAGTGATATTGCTTCATTTCTGAAAGAATCGGGGCGACCACATATCGAAAAACCGATTACGCCGAAAGAAGTGCGAAACCTGGTAACCCTGTTAACGCAGGCTTGAAGCAGCAGAAATGATGCGATTTTGGTAAAACTGAAACAATTGAAACAATAAACAGCTGATTTCGACACCATCCTGAAATCCCCGCCCTCTATGTTTACTTTGCGACCAATGACTCAGGGGTCATTGAAAACGATCTAGGGGATAAGGAATACGTCATGTTTGTTTATGTAAATGGCAAGGAAGCTGAAATCGGATCGACACGCAGTCGAACGAATAGTGCAGTTGTTGGTGCGGCGTGGGCGAGACGGCGCAACAATATTGATCTCTATCTGGATGCGGTTGATACAGCATCGCGTTTTATCTGGGGAAAAGTGAAAGATGCCCACGACGTCCACCAGGCCCGCAAGGCCGGACAATCGTTCCAGTATCTTGATCCCCGGACCTTGAGTGATATCGGCATGTCGCGGACGGATGCAACATTTGTGACGTGTGGACCAAAACCGGCTCTGGATCGGCGCTGTGAATACAAGTCACCTAATGCCAGGCCCTTGCCCGAATCAAGGTTCCTGAAAGTGAAAATGCCATTTGAAGTCAACTTGTTTGATGGCGCGCCATCTTGATGCAAGAATGTGGGGGACCGGGTTCAGCTTCTGAATTCAAACACTTTAATAATGGCCGGATAAAGGGGCTCCTGCCGCGAGGATATTCATAATGGCCAGGAAAGATCACATAGTCGTCGTCGATGACGAGCAGGATTTGCGAGATACCCTGCAGGAATATCTTGAACTCAAGGGTTTTCGCGTAACGCCTGCAACAGGTGGCGAAGCGTTGAAGGAAATCATGTCTTTGGGGGAACCTGTAGACCTGGTCATTCTGGATATTGCCATGCCGGGGGAGGATGGTTTGACACTGGCGCGCTATTTGCGTGAAACGTCAGATGTCGCCATCATTTTCCAGACAGCTGCCGGGGAAGTTATTGATCGGATTGTGGGTCTTGAAGTCGGGGCCGACGACTATCTGGCCAAACCGGTCGACATGCGGGAACTTTATGCCCGGGTGAAATCAGTTCTCAGACGCATGAGAACAAACTCGGCAACCTCGGAAAGTGCCGAAGACAAACAGCGGGTCCGGTTCGGTACCTGTCATTTTGATGTTCATGGCCGAAGTCTGTTTGATGCCAGTGGCGAGGAAATTGCCATAACGGCCATGGAATATGACTTGATGCGAGCCTTTGTTGAACGACCCAACAGGGTACTCACACGCGATCAATTGATGGAACTGGCCCACAACAAAAACTGGGACCCCTTTGACCGATCTATTGATATCCGGATTGCCCGCCTGCGCCGCAAGGTCGAACGAGACCCTGGCAAGCCACAGGCCATCAAAACGGTTCGTGGTGCCGGATACACTTACGTCCCCTGATCCATGTAAAATATGTCGCTATTTCAACCGTTACCTGGATGTTTTCAAGTTGTCCGCAAGTAAACATTTGGCGTTAACTTTAGTTAATTTATTTGTTCCACTCATTGTCTCGTTAATTACTGGTCTTGTTCCTGTTTATCACTATGATGACGGCAACAATTGAGAGTCAAAGCCCGGGGGCAAACATGACACTCGCTGCAGAAGCAGACTTCACGGCGCAGAACGCTGCGGTTCAAGAACCCGATCAGGATTCGGATCACGATCGCGATTCCATTCATACCCTGCCGCTTCGCGTTATTCCCTTCGAGAGCAAAAGTCTCGGGCGGACGCGTATGATCAAGAACGCCAAACTTGAAAGCGTCATCGAGCTGTTTGAAGGTGACAAAATGGGCAGTGGTCAGCTGCCCGTCAGCGCTATTGGTCAGGTCTATACCAATATTGGCTCTGACGATGTCAAAATGCTGACAAAGCTTGCCAAGCTTCATTCATATGATGTGTACAGCCTGCGGATCGAATTGCGTAAACTTGGAATTCGTGTCGATGATCACGAAAGCCTGCGGCTTTCAGCGGCCAAGCAGGTGCAACTGCATCGCTATATGTCAGCATTTACCCAGCGCGTTATTCTTGAAGTTTTTGGCGACGGTAATGAAGGCGTCAAAAATTATGGTGACGTGGTGGAGCTTTTTCGACACCCGGACAAGCGTCAGGCAATTGCCAAACTGAAAATGATGTCGGACAAACTTGGTATTGGCCTCGAGGAAGTGCCTGTCTTCCTGGAAGATTTTGGTGATATCTATTTGTCTGTCGCCTATTTCCGGGAATGCTGGGAATCCGTTCAGTCTGCTTTCACCGACTTTTGTTATTCCGTCGATGACATCATGGAAAATCGAACCTTGAAGCAAGACAAGACCTTGATGAAAACCTGCGATGCTGTCTATGACAAGTTTTCCAGCATGAACACCGGGGCTTCAGACCGCTTCCATGATTTCGAAGCACAAACGTCGAAAATGTGGGACAACATTGACGCTAAACGCTTTAAGCGTTTCCAGGGTATCGTTCAGGAAAACCATACCGAGATAGGTTCTGCCTTGTGCAATTTATCCGTCAAGATGAATGCCTGGAACAAACAATTCCCTAACCAGAATTCCGGTGGTCCGATCAAGCGGGCGGAGTTTATCCGCCTGACCATGCAGCAGGGACTGTAACCCGCAGCGGTTTGCTGCAAATACAAGGCCCGCGATACAAATCTTTATCTGTTGGGCTGGACCGCTGGACCAGATCTCTGTTGAAGTTGATCAGCCCAAACGTCAGGCCATGATCGACGAAGTGCACACAATATTCAAGGCAGAGCTGCCTTTCATACCGCTGCATCAACAAGCACTTTCATGGAGTGTGCGCAGCAATATTGATCTTGTTCAGCGAGCAGATAACTTCTTTCAGCTTCGCTGGGTGAACATTAAGTAGGGATAACATATTCCAGTATCTTACATGACTTTTGGCTTTGCAGCTTGTGCCTCCATGGCACCTGCTGCGGCCTCGTCAGGTGGCAGGTCGGCGTTCCAGTTACGGGCAATGAAGCGTCGACCTGAAACGCCATTTGACTGATCCGAACAGAGCCACAAAGCCGGTTCCCGCATGATCGCCGGCGGCAACAAGTTACCGTCTGCCCCCTTTTTGTCCGGGCTGTCCGGCAGCAATGCGGTGTCGGAAGCACCGCCTGGCAGTAAGACATTTACGGTGATGTCGGTGTCGGTCAACTCCTGCGCCCAGGCAACCGAGCAGGCCTCGATGGCCGTCTTGGAAGGCCCATAGGGGGAATAGCCACCACGTACCATCGTGATATCACTCGTCGAAATATTGATGATGCGTCCAGAATTCTGTTTCAAAAACTCAGGCATAACAGCTTTCGACATCAGGAATGTGCCGTTGATATTGATGTCCATCACTGTCCGCCAGGCGTCGACATCTGCCTCCCAGAACTTTGTCGGGATAGAGTTGAAAGTTTCTGAAATCAGACGCATGCCGCGACCGGCATTGTTAATCAACGCGTGGATGGCCCCAAATTTCTGTCGAGCCTGATCAACGACATTTTGGCAATCGGCCCAGTTCGCAACGTCAGCTTTCAAGGCCAGAACATCGCCGCTGTCTGCACCCAATGCCTGTGCGTCCCTCGTCGTTTGATCCCTGCTGGCGGTGTCAGATACACTTGTGATGACCACATTTGCACCCTGTGCAATCAGGGCCAATGCCATCTCGCGTCCCAGCCCCTGACCGCCACCGGTGACAATAACGGTACGATCGCGAAGGGACGGATATTGAAATGTGGTTGTCATGAATGTCGCCTGTTTGTTGTCCGGTTCTGTTTCAGAAATCCCGAAACAATTGCCCGAGCTCTGGTAACTTGTCGCCGATCCCTGCCGCGTGCAACGTCGCCCACAAGGTCGCCTGATTACTTGTGATGACAGGTTTTCCCAATTCAGATTCCAGTTCTTCAATCAGTCCAAAAGTTGGAAAATCTGTACAGCTAATGACCAGGGCGTCTGCCCCGGATCGATCAACCGATCTCGCGAGTTCGAGGATACGTGATTTCGGGACACGGTGAATCAAGGGATATTCCGCCGGACCATTTGCGCCCAACCCCAACCCCTCGATTGCCAGTACTTCTAGACCTTGACTGGTCAGAAATTCAACTTCGTGATCGTTAAGGCGTTTGTCGTAAGGTGTGGCAACAGCGATTTTTTTGGCCCTGACGACTTCCAGAGCATCGACGATTGCGGCGGCCGTTGTCACACAAGGCAAATCAACTTCGCCAGACATTTTTTCGGCCAGGGCGTGCCGCGGTGTGATCATGGATCCTGCCGTACAGCCATAGGCGATGGCTGCAACACCAGCCGGTTTCAGGCTGTGCACGGCTTCGGCCAGATCGCGATGTAACGCGTTCAAACCTTCCACGGAAGTGGTGTCAGTGTGCAGGGTCATACGGGCCGCGTGTACCGTTACCCCATCGGGTACAGCCAGGTTCCACTCGGCTTCATTAACCGTATTTGTGGGCGGCACTATGACCCCTAACTTGGCGCGCCAGCCATATGTCGGAGGATTAGGTGGTGCGGTCATATAGCATCCGGTGTCAGGTGATTTCTGCCGCCCGCTTCAAGGCGTCAAACATGTTGTTACGACTGAGGAAGGCCGCGGCCAGGGCTGGATCGGCAATCATCTTGTTGAGGCCGTCGATATGTTCCAGTCTTTGTTCCTGGGTCATTTGCTCGATGTTTTTTTTGTTCTGGATCGTCTGGCTCTGGATGAAATCGATTGTGACATCCCGACGCTGACGTTCATAGAGATCCAATAAATCCTCACTGGCGCCGTTCTGAATGATATCAATCATCTTCGGGCAAAGATTAAAGACGTCATGCAAGCCACCGTTCATGCCCATGCCGCCGAGAGGATTGTTCAGGTGCGCTGCATCACCGGCAATCAGGACGTTGCCAACGCGGTATTGTTTGGCGACACGCTGATGAATGTTGTACAGCGTTGTGTGCACAATATTGTATGGCGCATCGGATTTGACCAGCCGCTGCATGCGCTCTTCGATCTTGTCCGGGGCCAAAAGCTCATCTTCCGAAGTCCCCTCAATTGTGGGAAAAAGCACGCGCCAGAAACCGGGCACCCGCAAAATGGTGCACCATTCTTCCGAGTCAGATATATAATTGACGTGGCTCAGGTTCGGCAGATGATCTTCAAAGGGAAAATCTGTCGATACGACCAGGAACAGCTCGGGATAGGTAAAGCCTTCCATTTCGATATTCATTTCCTTGCGCACTTCGCTGCGTGCACCATCCGATCCAATCAAATAACGACCAGACAGGGTGTCCTTGCCTTCGGGGCCATCAATAGTCACCTCGACATGGTCGGCGTGATTGGTGACTGATGTCACGGCCGTCGAGAATCGAATGTCAGCGTTGCCGGTTTCCTCCAGCATGGGTTTGATCGTCCGGGTCAGCTTGTATTGTTCACACTGCAGTCTATAGGGATGTTTGGTGATATCGGACAAGACGCCGAGATCAAATTCCGCATAGGCACCGGATGTGCGGTCCCGGTACTGATATTTTGATGCAATCAATCCCTGCGGCAACAACTTTTCGGTTACACCCAGTTCGTCCAGCATATCCAGTGACGGCGGATGGAAAGTTGACGCTCGCAAATCTTCTATCAGGGACGCGGCTGATTCAAGAAGGGTCACCTTGACCCCGGCCTGGGCAAGTATCAAGGCAGCTGTACAGCCAACAGGGCCGGCGCCGGCAATTATTACGTGGTTGTTGATATCCATTTCAAATGTGTCTTTTCTTTGCGGGAAACTAAAAGAACTGTGCGGGTTCGGTCTGGTTGGTGCGTTTAATGACGCTCCATCAACCAGCCTTTGCCAACAAACTGATCGGTCACGCCAATCGCTCTCAATGCGTGCCAGATCGTGGCCACATTGATCGGGATCACTGGCTTGTCGAGCATCTTTTCAATGGTCGGGAACAGATCAGAATTCGACATATTGGTCCCGACCTGGACAATGGCATCCACATCGTCGCCGTCCATCTCATTGACGATCAGGTTCAGCACGTCTTTCTGGGGCGTATGGGCGATGGAATTGGCTGTGTCGCAACGCAAACCGATATTGTGTTTTACGTTGAATCCGGTTTCGGTGAAAAACTTCAGGACCTGTTCGTCACCAATGGGCTGGTACGGTGAGACAACTGAAATGTTTTTCACCTTGAACTGGTTCAGGGCACTGGCAATGGCATCGGCACCTGTTGTCAGGCCCATGCTGTCTGGCATGTGTTCCCGCAACCTGGCCGAAAACTCGTCGTTCCCGGCAAGACCACCCCAGAAAGTTTCAGCCGACATGCCCATCATGATGTGGGTTGGTTCTGCGGTCATGATGTCGCGCATGGCGTCAGGGATCGTCAGACGAATGGCTTCGATGAAAGCCAGGAACGCATTATCGCTGGTCAGATCCTTGTGTTCGATAAAGAACCGCGCGAAGTGCCAGGAGATACCCTGAGGGATAAAACGCTGGCAATCATATTCAACGCCAATATTGGTCGACGGAATGACGACACCGATGCGACCCCTGGCACCGATCCAGGGATCCTGTGGTTTGGTCAAGGTAACTTCAGCGGACATTTACGTTTCTCCTGATCGAAATTTTCTGTTGCACCCAAAATCGTGGACGCAAGCTTTGGGGGGATTGATTATTGAAATGCAGGCAGCCTCTTATCCAAGTTGTTCGATATAGCTGATAGCTTCGGCTTCACCGATGACATCCGCGTATTTTGCGCTCATGTCGAATAAATTGGCTTCGTGAGGACGATGATCACGGTCACCACAGGCATCGCTGACAACGACGGGGACGAACCCATAGCACAAGGTGTCGAGACAGGACGCCCGGACACAGCCGCTGGTCGTCAAACCTGTGATCAATAATGTATCGATACCCCTGGCCGTCAAAGTGGCCGCTAGGGTCGTGCCGAAAAAAGCGCTGGGATATTGCTTGGTGATGATCAGTTCATCGTCTTCCGGGACCAGTCCTTCTGGCCAGTCACCCAACGGGCTTCCGACATCAAACACAGACAAGGCTGGCACTTTTTCATAAAAGCGACCTCCGTTGGAACCGCCTTTCGCATATTCCACGCGGGTCAGAAATACAGGCAAACCTGCCTTTCGAACGGTTTCCCGCACCCTCAAGGCGGACGCCAGGGCATCATCGACGCCAGCATAAAGTGGCGAATTCTGGTCAAAATAGGCTTGCGCAAAGTCGACCATCAACAAGGCGGGAGATTTACCCCGGGTGATCTTGTGATGATAGCCGGCACGGGCATAGTTCTCGTCAAGTTTTTCGCTCATTCCTACTAACCTCCCGGTTTTCCGATTAGACATCTTAACGGCACTAATTAGTATAAGTACAGATACGTGTATACAAAATAGCAAAAAACCCGACATATTTTACAGATTTCTAATTGGGCTATAAAAATTGCTAAAGTTTATTAACTCGTTGATTTATAAAAATAAATTCTAGTTTCTGGAAATAAATAATCCAGGATGCGTAATATAGTGAAAAAATATTCTCAAATTTTGTATACAGAAAGTCAGGGAATATCTAAACTGGAATAAATCAAAACAAAAGGAGGTTTTCTTGATGGGTAAAACTGTTTTCGGGACAATTGTAGCAACTGCTATTTTGGCCGCAACGCCGGTTCTGGCGCAAACAGTCGGCCTTGGGTCGACAACACGCGGCGGCACCAGTCAGATTGGCAAGTCCATATCAGCTGTTATTTCAGAAGTATCCAAGCTTCAGATGCGGCCTCAGGAGATGGCCAACACAGCCGACTATATGCCGCTGGTAAATGCCGGACAGATCGAATTTGGCATCGCCAATGCCGTGCAAACCTGGTTTGCCTATAACGGCAAGGGCATGTCCGAAGGCAAGCCCATGAAAAACCTGCGTATCGCATCTGTGTTGATGCCGTTCCGCGCTGGCTGGATCGTTCCTCGCAACTCAGGCATTACCTCCATGAAAGGCATGAAGGGAAAACGCATGCCGGTATTCAAGGCAGGTACTCTTGGTGACCACGTTTTGAAGGCATTTCTGGCAAATGCGGGCATGACCTATGACGATGTTATTCCTGTTCCTGTTCCCAACTTCCCGCGCATGTGGAACAGTTTCAAACAGGGCACGACAGACGGCACACTTGTTGTCGTTGGCTCAAAGACCAACCGGGAAATGGATGCGACCGTAAAAGGCGGTGTTCAGTTTATTTCCTTTGACGCCAATAAACTTGATGTCATGCAAAAGTGGATGCCGGGCATGGAGCTTTTCAACGCCAAGCCATCACCAAAATTGCCAGGCGTGCTCAGTGACGTCAATGTCATGATGTATGACTATCTGTTCTTCGCCAATGACAAGACCAGTGATGCCCAGGTCTATGAGGCGGTGAAAGCCCTGTACAACAGCGAAGCGAAGCTGTTGGCAAGTGGACCGTTCTGGAAGGGTTTCACGGGCAAGCGTATGGCGAACCGTGCAGACCTTCCCTTCCATCCAGGTGCGATCAAGTTCTTCAAAGAAGTTGGAATCTGGAAAGAGTAATCCATGTCATCGATGTCTGACAATTTGACATCAACATTCTGGAGCCGGTTTGATCAAAGGATTGAACCGGCTCTTGCTGTTGTTGTGACGATACTGGTTGTGTTCTGGGCATCCGGCCTGCCGCTGTTTATGGGTATCCTGGTCTATGCCGAGCAAGTCCTGGTTGCCATTCTTTCCTTCGCCTCGGCGATCTGTTTTTTGACCCGGGATTTTCGGGGAAGCAAACTGCAAGGCCGCACCGTGGCACCGGTTGACCGCGTACTGGCCATGCTGGCAATTTCATTCGGCTGCTTTTTGGCCTGGCGCTATCCGGTGATTTCAGACGAGATTTTTTATCGCCCGACAGAAGCATTGATCATTGCAATTGTCGGACTGATCATCGTCCTTGAGGCCTTGCGCCGTGCCATTGGCTACAGCTTGCTGGTCGTGCTGGGTCTTGTCTGTCTCTATGCGCTTTTTGCGGATCAGTTCAGTGGGCCCTTGCAGTCCCGCGCTGTTCCCCTGCAACGGTTACTGACTTTTCTGGTGCTGGACAGTGCAGCGATGGCGGGGATCGCTCTGTTCATCGGGGCGACAATTGTTTTGCCTTTCATTCTGTTTTCTCGTCTGTTGCTCAGCACCGGCGGCTCGGATTTCTTTTCCGATTTGTCCGCCGCCCTGATGGGGCGCTCTCGTGGTGGTTCAGCCAAAATTGCAATTGTTGCCTCCGGATTTTTCGGCTCAATTTCTGGCAGTGCCGTTTCCAATGTTGCCTCAACTGGCTCCATTACCATTCCCCTGATGAAAGACGGCGGCTATCAGCCAAAGACTGCTGGTGCCATTGAGGCAGCTGCATCGACAGGCGGGCAATTGATGCCGCCGATCATGGGGGCATCAGCCTTTCTGCTGGCTGAAACCTTACAGGTGCCCTATCGCGAGGTTGTCATGGCGGCGATCCTGCCGGCCCTTCTATATTATCTCAGCCTGTTTGTATTTGCCGATCTTGAAGCCGGGCGCGTTGGTATCGCGCCTGTCGCTGCCGATAAAATTCCTTCGCTTTTCGGCACATTGCGCAAGGGCTGGTTCCTGCTGGCCCCGTTTGCCTTACTTGTCGTTGCACTGTTTGAATATAACCAGCCGCCGGAAACAGCTGCATTAATTGCCTTCGCCTTTCTGGCCCTGGTCTCGCTGTTCATCAAATACGGTGGGGGCCGTGCGGGGTGGCGATTGTACGTCGATGTCATTACCCAAACCGGTCGGGCATCGGTTGAAATAGCCTTGATCTGTGCCGTGGCAGGCATGATCATCGGTTTGTTTTCGCTCTCGGGTCTCAGCTTTGGTCTGGGCTTTTTCCTCGTGCAACTCGGCAAGACAAGCGTCTTGTTATTGCTGGCAACAACGGCGGTCGTTTGTATTGTACTTGGCATGGGCATGCCGACAGTGGGTGTCTATCTGTTGCTGGCTACCCTGGCTGCACCGCCGCTGATTGAACTGGGTATTGAACCGATGGCAGCGCATTTGTTTGTGCTTTATTTCGGGATGATGTCGATGATCACGCCGCCGGTGGCCATCGCCGCATTTGTTGCCGGAAATATGGCCGGGGCCCACCCCATGCAAACCGGATTTGAAGCTGTGCGTGTGGCGTGGCCTGCCTATTTTGTGCCGTTCATATTTGCGCTCTCGCCCGGATTGTTAATGGCCGGTGGCTGGGTTGAAAATCTGATGGCCGGGCTGGGCACAACGGGCGGTGTTTATCTGGCGACCATTGGTCTGGTGGGATATTTTGTCCGGGCGCTATCATTGTGGCAACGCCTTGCATTTGCGGTTGCGGGCCTTGCGTTGATGCTGCCAGTGCAACTTTTCGACGGGGTGAATTTGATTAACCTGGCCGGACTGGTCCTTGGGTTGTTGATGTTGTTTATTGAAAAATTATCCGTCAAAAAGGCGTATCAGGCGCAGTCGTAGTTTCTTAACAGGATTTTTGGGCCGCCATAGGCTAGAGTATGCGCGAGCTTGCTGGTAACCGGATCCTGTCTTTATGGCAAATGGCACAGTGCGAGGACTGTTGGTGCTGTTTTCAGCATCGGCGCTGATCGGGGCGTCATGGTCACCTTTGCGCGCGCCCCAGATGCCTGGATATACGTCATCAGGTTATTCAAAAACTGACCGCTTTGGTTCTCCCGTCGTCTATGTTTCGCTTGCGGCACTTGATCGGGGCTTCGTTCCTCTACCACAGGCCTTCACAAATGTTGCCCTCGGATCTGACGAAGCCGCGCCTGCAGAACCACCCACAAAGCCGTTGCCATTTCTCAGGAAATTACGATTTGGCAAGCACAAAGACTATGAACGCCTTGTGTTTGACTTCAGTGATCGACTGGATTTCTGGTACTGGACCATGCCGCAACAGGACACGTTGACGCTTGAATTTCCCTTGCTGCAGCCATACGAAAATAAACCGAACCTTTCCAGTAAATCAAAGCTGATTACCGGTACCCGCTTCGCAGGAAATTCCGGAAAAAAAGGTGGCAAGTTTGCAATAGGCCTTGCCGAGAATAGCCGCCTGAAGCGTATCTTCCTGTTGCCTCCGGGGAAATCGGGTGGCCATCGACTGGTTGTTGATATCAGCAAGATAAAACCAAAACAGCCACCATCGTTGGGAACTGGTATGGCCTGGGGTGGTGGAGACGCCATCGACAATATCGGGACAACCTTGCTGGCCAGGCTTTATGGATCGGGTTCAGCTGCTTTGGCCACCGAGGAAAAGCAGAAGCAACCAAAGGCAGGATCAACATCAAAAATACTCAAACCTGTCAGGCCTATGGTGAGAACCAATGCAGTATTAACCAAATCAACTTTCGATCCGTTGTGGCCCCAACCCGTTGATGCCAAAACGAAGGTTTTGCAGGCGCAGGCATTGTCGCAATCCCTGAAAGACCTGATTGCTTCTCATGATCGCATCAAGGCTGCGCGGCTGGATGTTACCGCCGCCCGGGAAACCATGGCAGGTCTCAAGAAAGGCAATACGCCGACCCTGGATATCACGGCCTTTTATGGGTACGAGCGACAAAACAAACCATCCGGGTCTGCAGACACCAATATGCCGCCCCGGGAAATTGATTTTACGTTGACGCAACTGGTCTCCGATTTTGGTGCCATGTACGCGGACGAAGAAAAAGCGGAGTTGGCGGTTGCCCGGGCTGACGCCATTTTACAGGCGACAGTTCAGGCTGTCGTTCTCGAAGGCCTGGCCGCTCACTATCAATTGGCAGGTGCGCGCCAGTCCCTGCGTTATGCCCGGTTATCAGAACAAAATATCAAACGCCAAACGGCGCTTGAAGATGCCAGGGTTCAGCGCGGCAGCGGATTGGCGACAGATGTCTTGCAAGCCAAGGCGCAACTGGCTGGCGCTGGCGCACGTCGCGTTCAGGCCGAAGGGGCGCAAGCGGCTGCACGTTATCGCTATCTGGCTGTTTTTGGCGCATTGCCCGAAGACGCCAAAGTGTTTTTAACCTTGCCTGTCCCGGACGAAAAGATGCCGGAAACACTGGAAGGCGGTATTGATGTTGCCCTTGCCAAAAACCCGCTACTGGAAGTCGGTCGCCTGGCAAGTGAAATCGCCAGAGCAGAAACCCGACGTCTGAAATCCACGGGTTATTACCCGGAACTGAACCTGATCGCCGAGGCCAAATGGAAAAAGGATGTTGGTGGAACCGTCGGCTCTCAACAGGAACAGATCATCCGCCTGGAAATGACTTTTCCGTTTAATCTGGCCGGGGCGGCAGTGGATACCGTCAACGCCAGTAAACAGGCGTATCTTGCCAGTTCACAGCGCCTGGCTGAAACCAGGACACTGGTTCGCGAAACTGTGCAAAGTGCCTGGCAACAGTTCCGGACGGCGAAACTTTCCGCCCGGCAATTGCGAAATCAGGCTGATCTCGCGGCTGAATTCCTGGGTCTTGCCCGCAAGGAGCGCAAGCTCGGCAAGCGATCACTGACCGAAGTTCTTTCCGGCGAAGCCGCCCTGGCGAACGCGCGTTCGGATGCTGTTGCTGCCGAAAATGATCTCGCCGTATCGGCCTGGACCCTGCTGGCCACCATGGGCACGCTGGATCCAGAGTCTGTTATTTAGGGTTTTTGACGGCCCCGGGTGGTGGCGGTTGTTGGCGCGTGAACGTCCACAGGCCGTCATCCGACTGGTCAGGCTGATACTTGTACCCGCCTGAATTAAATGCCTTCATGCCTTCGGCGTTATCGATCCGGTTTTGAATAATGTAGCGGGCCATCATGCCCCGTGCCTGTTTGGCGAAAGTACCGATCATGCGGGCATTGCCGTCCTTGATTTCCTTGAATGCAATCGTCAACAGCTTGCCGTCCACGACTTTTGGTTTGACCGCCTTGAAATATTCGCTGGAGGCCAGATTAACCACGGTTTTTTCGGCATGGTCGGCAATCACATGATTAATCGCTTCCGACAACTGCGTGCCCCAGAAATCATACAAATCGTTGCGCCGCGCCGGTTTGAACCTCGCACCCATTTCCAGACGATAGGGCTGGACCAGGTCCAGTGGGCGCAACAAACCATACAGGCCGGATAGAATACGCAATCGGGATTGCGCGTAATCAAGGTCCTGCTCATCAAGGCTGTGGGCATCCAGCCCGAGGTACGTATCGCCATTGAACACAAGTGCGGCCTGGCGGGCGTTCTCAAGATTGAAGGGTGTGTGAAATGCCTGGAAACGGTGCCAGTTCAAATCCGCCAATGTATCGCTCAGGTTCATGGTCCGGGCCAGCTTCGTCCGGCTAAGGCGGCGCGCTGTTACCGCCAGTTTTTCCGCCTCAACCAGGAAGTCCGGCTGGGTATGCGTATTGATCACCGGATCAAAGTCATAATTCAGTTTTTTTGCTGGGGAAATCAGGGCGAGCATATGGGTGATCCGGTCGCAGGTGTTAAAAGGTTAAATCAAGAATCATTCTATATTTGGAGGAGTGAATTTAACCTTGTTGGCGGTCGCTGGCAAATCAACCCAAAACATATTCTGTTTGTGGCTATTAACCTTTAGGCAAGGGAAGCGGGTATGGCTGGGACGGCGTGCATGCCTGGATTAGTAAATCCGCCGGGACGTGCGGTTTTTCTTGACTCATGGCTGCGAAACGCGCACTTCATTTGGACGGTTTTTGAGTGGTTCTAACACAGCGTGGTTTTATAAAATAAAAATACGAAGACGGCCGCATATCGGTCGTCCTGTGTGACAGGGGGCTTCACATGGCAGTAGGAATCGCGGGATCTGGATCCCAGCAGGCGTTTGTTCAAACGCTGGATCGAAAAGCGGATATCAAGAACGCAACTGTTTTTGCAGAACGAAAATCTGAAACGGCACGAGCCAGCGAAGACGCCAAGGATATTGAGCGCCGTAACCAGCGCGCGGCTGAGCGCGGTGGCATCGATATCGACGTTTAGGGCGGACATTTGTTCGCAAACGGCGGACATTTTGTCTCATTCAGGGTCTTTTTCGGGTCACTTCCCAGGCACTCTTGTCAGGAAATGGCCAAAATAACCTTGCCTTTGGCGTGACCTGACTGGCTGTGAATATGTGCCGCAGCAACATCCGATAAGTCGAATTCCGGACCAACCTGTGGTCTGGCCACGCGATCATTTATCAAGCCAGCGACACCCTCAAGGGCATCGACCACATTTTCGACAACCGCCAGTTTTCGGATCACGCCAAATTCTTCTGACAGGTCTTCAACCGGTCCGGCGATGATCCAGACCAGGGTGCCGCCTGGCTTCAGAACTTCATAAGAGTTTTTGTGCACGTCGCCACCGACAGTATCAAATACGATGTCGTAAATTTTCCCGGCGGTGCTGAAGTCTTCATTGTCGTAGGCGATGACTTCGTCCGCGCCGAGGCTTTTCACATATTCCGCATTGGCCGCACTGCAGGTTGTTGCGACATGGGCACCGCGGTGTTTCGCGATTTGAATGGCCATACCGCCAACGCCCCCGGCTCCACCATGGATTAAAACTTTCATGTCTTTGGATATCGGCGCTGTTTCAACCAACGCTTTCCAGGCCGTGACACCGGATAAGGGCCAAGCCGCAGCTTCGGCGAAACTGATGTGGTCGGCCTTGGGCACGACATGTTCCGTTTCGATCGCTACCTGTTCGGCGTAACAGCCTTGCTTGATATTGCGCGAAAGAAAACTGACTTCGTCTCCGGCCTTGAAATTTGTAACACCGGGACCGACAGCAGCGACGACACCTGATCCTTCATTGCCAGGGTAAACAGGAAATTCGACCTTGAAGAACTTCTGCAAATAACCGGACCGAAGTTTCCAGTCAAAGGGATTAACACCGGCGGCTCGAATGTTAATCAGGACTTCACCATCCGCCGGTATGGGTGCTGTACGATCGACAATGTTGAGGACATCTGCCTCGCCATATTTTTCATATTCAACAATTTTCACTTTTACGGCCCCCAAATATTTCGATCCTGGAAAACAGCATAGCAGCATCGTCGTGGGGGAACAGGTTCCCCTTATCTGTTTCCATAACCAGTTGACAAATTGACCGTAGCGCTTTTCGATTGCAGGAACTTCACCAGACCGGAGATGACGCCATGAGCGCAGAACAAAATCCTGCCGCCCGACCTGAACAAACTTTTTTCGACGATCCGGCGGTTGATCGTGTGCTGGGTGTTGTCATGGCCCTGGCCACCGAAGTCTATGTCCTGCGGGATCGACTGCGTCATGTCGAACGAAGCCTGGAAAAGAACGGACATCTGGATCGAAGCCTGCTGGATCAGGAACCGTCCCTTGATGATCTTGCAATTGATGCAGCTGATCGGGAAGCCTTTGTTGCCGGGTTGATGGAAAACTTGCAGGGCCTGCAGGTATCGAAAGGTGCTGCGGGCACGGGAGGTCGCCATGGATGATCGCAGTTTTGCCGTGGCCCAGGCCATGATCCTGGAGACCAAGAAATACTGGACGACAAAACTTTATCCGGCCTTGAAAGAAGATTACCAACACCGTGCTTCATTGTCTGATGCGCCGCCGCAGACGGTTAATGATGTGCGAGGCCTGATTGGCGGGACAACAGATTACCAGGTGTATGCCTGGCTGGAACGCCATCTTCAACGCTTCAAATATTCCGGACGCTATGGTCTGGCCCCCTATCACCGGGAACGTCGTGACAATTTTCTGGCACCCCTGACAGGTATGACAGACAACGAAAACCTGGACGTGGATCCCGACTTTGACCAACCAAAATATTACCGGGCCGTTGATATTCACCAACATCCCGGTGGTGTCTGGAGTGCGGATACTGCAGGTTTTGAATATGAACGCGGGGCCCGGTCAACGACACCCATGATGGGCGGCAAACATCGCGATTTGCATCAACGCTTTACTGATCTGGTGGCCGAAGGGGGCACGCCTTCACGGGTCCTGGACATGGGTTGTGGCTTTGGCAAAAGTACCCAGCCGTTTTATGAATCCTTTGCGGATGCCCGGATCGATGCCATCGATCTTTCAGCACCCTGCGTCACCCTTGGCGCCTATACCGCTCGTCAAGGTCAGGCCAAAAACACACGTTTTCGCCAGATGAGTGCCTGTGAGACAGACTATGATGACAGTGAATTTGATCTGGTGACATCGACCATGTTGATCCATGAATTGCCACCACCGCAAATCGAACAAATGTTTGATGAAAGTCTGCGTCTGCTGCAATCCGGCGGGCGCATGGTGCATCTTGATTTTCATGAACTGCCCGATGTTTTTGCCCGCTTCATTCATTACGGCCACGGACGACGCAATAACGAACCGTTTATGGAGCCTTGGGCTGAAATGGACGTTGCATCTGTCCTGAAAGAAAAAGGCTTCAAGGACGTAACCGTGAAATCATTTGCCGAAGCCGAGGGTGTTGATGCTGTGAACAGCCCAGTCTGGCGGTTCCCATGGACCGTGATTTCCGCCGTGAAACCCTAGAATTATAAGAGTGTTGAACGAGTCGTTTCGGGATGTCTTTATCTATATCACTCCGTCATACCGGACCCCGATCCGGTATCCATATTGCCTCTCCACCTAAACGCCCTCACATTAAATTGCTTCGGCATGGACCCCGCATCAAGTGCGGGGTGACGGAGCGTGTTGTGGTTGACTCAAGTCCCACTTCATCGCCGCGTCGCCTGGAAACGTACTAAAGCATCCGCACGGTTTGCAACGTGGCCTCATCCGTCGATGTGCTCAGACGATTGCGTAATGGTCGGCCAAATTCCGGCACTTCGATTTCGAAGACATCACCGTCTTGTGGAACGATTTCGTCTGCAAAGCTCAGGGTTGCTGTGCCAAAAAAATGAACATGCACGTCGCCGGGCTGACAGAACAAATCATACTTGAAATGATGATGCTCAAGATTGGCGATGGTGTGGGACATGTTTGCTTCGCCCGATAAAAATGGCTTCTCCCAGAGAACTGAATTATCACGACGGATGCGTGAGGTGCCCTGCAAATCTTCTGGCAAGGCACCGATCATCAACTCAGGTCCATAAGAACAATGACGCAATTTGGAATGCGCCAGATAAAGATAGTTCTGGCGTTCGGTAATGTGATCCGAAAATTCGTTCCCCAATGCATAACCAACCCGGCACGGTGTACCATCCGGTGCAATCACATATAGACCAGCAATTTCCGGCTCCTCTCCGCCATCCAGGGCAAAGGCCGGGGAGGGCAGATCAGCTTCCGGGCCGACCACCATGGTGCCATTACCCTTGTA
>Ga0233430_1002790_pt1 | contig 19033 bp, 12 predicted proteins | sample SI_118_April2016_2_FD_179883 | JGI IMG/M metagenome (GOLD analysis project Ga0233430, IMG submission 179883) | Seawater microbial communities from Saanich Inlet, British Columbia, Canada - SI_118_April2016_150_MG | ecosystem: Environmental > Aquatic > Marine > Inlet | place: Canada: British... | reverse complement strand
AGCTTACCGATTTCATCGGAAGATTTTACATGCACCCGGGTACTTAGATCTCCTGATGCCCCCATGGCAAAATTATTCATCAATGCCCCTAAGGGTTTAATAATCAAATTGCTTAACCATAGGGATGTCAACAGCACAAGAGACAGCATAATGAAAATACTCACAATGACTATCTTTTTTACAATTTTGAGGATGGAATAAAATTCATCAGAATACACAGAAGATGCAACAATCCAGTCATATTCAGGCAAATAATTGAATATGACAATTTTTTTTCTAAACTCTTTTTCATTGGCATTCTTCCATGTATACGTCAGCCGTCCTGTCTTTAGCCGGGTTATCTCACGTATAAAATAATTGCCTTCCCCATCCTTTGCGTCAAAAAAATTCCCTTTAAGGGTTGGATGAATAATTACATTTCCTTTGCTGTCGATTACATAGGCATAACCGGTTTTACCAAATTTCAATGCCAGAATACTTTCTTGAAAATCATTTACATTGATCAGGCCTTTAAGCTCCTCTGAATAAGTTGATACTGAAACAATCCAGTCCCACGGTTTAAAATAGCTCATAAAAAGAGCCTTTGACCTGGAATTTTTTTCTCCTGGATTTTTCCATTCATATTCCAAATATCCTTCTTTGCGCTTGACCATCTCCCTTACAAAAGGAAGATGGGTCCAGTCCCCTCTGCCTACAATATCCGGATTTGGATGTTCTATTGGAACTCCCTTACTGTTTACACAATAAATATATCCGGTTTTGCCGATGGTCTGGGAAAAAATAATTTTTCTAACTTCATTTTTAGCTTCAGCCTCTGTGAGCTGACCTGATTCATATCTTTGATAAATGTGCTCTATGTTCTCTTTGGTTTTCTCACATACGGCTCTCAGATAATTTTTTATTGAAACATTGGCTGCTGTTTTAACCATATTCAGGACAACACCGGTTGTGTTGTTAAGCTCGTTTTGAATATTTTGAGTGATCGTTGGTTTGACCTGGAAATAAATTATCGCCCCCCCTATCAGTGAAGCTGCAATAAATATTGATGTATACCCTGCAAGTATTTTAAACCGGATACCCAGGTTCCCCAGAAAACGTAACATTCTAATTCCCCCTGTTAGTCAATAAGCTCCAGCAAAACGCCATTCATTTTATTAGGGTGAATAAAAGCAAATTCACTGTCCCGGAACGGACGAGCGCCTCCGATAAAGGGATAATCCTTTTCTTGTAGTTCATCCATGGCTTTACTGGTATTTTCAACGTTAAAGCTTAATAACATCACACCCTCACCTCTTTTCTCAATAAATTTGGCAACATCCCCATCGTCTGTAATAGATTCCATCAACTCAAAACCCACTTCCCCAACCCAATATCTGGCAACCTTAATTTTTTCAGATTCATCGATATATTGATCATCTGGTTTTGATTTGCCTAACACGGGCTCCCAGATTTTGCGTGCCTCATCCAAATTTTTTACGGCAATGCAGATATGATCTATCTTTTTTACTTTCATTTTTTCCTCCTGAGTGGGGTCAGGCTTGCATAGTTGCGTTTATTGAACGCTAAACGCAACTATGCAAGCCTGACCCCAGCTATATTAAGCTTGACCCTGCCATTAATCGAATAACATACAACCGCCAACAAGAAAAGACATGAATGACCCTGATCCACCATCAAGGCACCACCTGCTACGTTGACTGCGGTCGTTCCTCCCTGCGGAGTATGGCTTATACACCTCACTCGTCACTCCTTGTCGCCTTGCATCTGGCACCTTGCTGATGGCCAGGGATAGCACACAACCCTAAGGCCCTGCGGGGCCAGGGATAGTACACAACCCCATGACCCAGCCGGTAAATGAAAATTTGATGGTGGATTTGGGATGACCTACCCTTTGTATGAGAATTCATAATTTCGATCAAACAAATTTAATAAAAGCTTGATTCACCTGATTGTGCCTTTCCAATATTGATTTTTATTTATAAAAATTTATTTGCCTTGCTTAAAAATATATCATAATGTGATTTTTATTGACATGGATATGGAAAGTTAGGCTGCGAGAATCAAGCTCATACCAACTTTTAAAAATAGGGATGCAATATGGCAAAAAAACCAACCTATGAAGAATTGGAACAAAGGATTAAAGAGCTTGAAAAAGAAAAGAGGGAAAATACCCTAAGCAAAGAAGAGTTCTTAAAACGTCAAAAATATCTTGAATCGGTTTTTCACCATGCCCCCATCGCCATCATAACCCTTGATCCCTCCCATCGAGTACTCCAGTGGAACCCCGGTGCTCAGAAAATTTTCGGATATACCAGTGAAGAAGCGCAAGGCCGTGATCTTGATGATCTGGTCAGCAATCCCAAAGTAAAACCCGAAGCCCGGGATAATACGCGCAAGGTTCTTTCAGGGGAACTGCTAAAACCCATTGAATCCGTGCGATATCGAAAGGACGGGACTTGTGTCCAGGTCATTGCTTCCGGTGCCCCGATCCTTATTGATAATGCGCTCAAGGGAGTTGTTGCCCTGTATACGGACATCACTGATCGCAAACAGGCTGAGGAGGCTTTGCAGAAAAGTGAAAGCCATTTACAAACCATTATTGAACATAGCAACGAGTTGTTTTACATCCATGATACAAACCACGTTTTAACCTATGTCAGTCCAACTTGCGAGGAAATCCTTGGATATACCCCGGACCAAATGAAAAAAAAATGGACTGAATTGACAACGGACAACCCAATTAATCTTAAGGGTGTTGAGATTACAAAGAATGCAATAAAAACAGGTAAGATCCAAAAACCTTATTTGCTTGAATTGAGGAAAAAAGATGGCAGCATCCTATTGGTTGAAGTTGAAGAATCTCCGGTCAAAGATGCTACTGGTAAAATTGTGGAAATATCCGGTGCGTTGAGAGATGTGACCGCAAGAAAACTAACTAAAGACAGATTAATAAAATCAGAAAAGCGTTTTCGTGATTTGTTTAACGGCATCAACGCCATCATTTATACCCAGGATCTTGAAGGCTGCTACACCTCGGTTAACCCTGCTCTTTGCAAAGCATTTGGATATAAAGAGAACGAGTTAATCGGAAGGCCGGCTTCGGATTTTATGAGACCAAAATTAGTGCCTGCATTTAAAAGTGAATACCTGGAATCGCTCAAGAAACATGGGCACCATGAAGGTATTACAATCTATAATAATAAGAATGGTGACGAGCACTATCTTGGATACAAAAGCGCATTAATTATACCCGAGGACGGTGAACCTTTCATAAGTGGTACGGGTCGGGACATTACTGAAAATATTTTATCGGAAAAAAAACTTGCAAGACTTCAAGAACAGGTAAACCAGTCTCAAAGGATGGAATCTATCGGCACGTTAGCAGGAGGCATTGCTCACGATTTCAATAACATTCTTTCTCCTATCATGGGCCATACTGAGATACTGTTAATGGATGCTCCTGAAGATAACTCATCCCAGGAAAGCCTGAATCAAATTTATGCTGCTGCCTTAAGAGCAAAGGAGCTGGTAAGACAGATCCTCACATTTTCCCGTCAGGAGAACAGTGAATTAAAGCTTATGAAAATGCAGCCTATTGTCAAGGAAACGTTAAAACTGATCAGATCAACAATTCCAACAACCATTGAAATTGTTCAAGACATCGATCCTGATTGTGGTGTAATCAAAGCTGATCCCACACAAATTCATCAAATTATAATGAATCTTTCAACCAATGCCTTTCATGCCATGGAAGAGGCAGGCGGGGAACTGAGCGTAGGCCTTAAGGAAATTCAATTTGGCAAGCACGATGTCATAGACCCGGGAATGGAACCGGGAACTTATGCCTGTCTAACGATAATAGACACAGGCATAGGTATGAATAAAAAATTAACAAAAAAGATCTTTGATCCGTTCTTTACCACCAAAAAGCAGGGGAAAGGTACAGGTATGGGACTTTCAGTTGTACACGGAATTGTAAGAGGCATGGGTGGAACGATCCAAGTATATAGTGAGCCCGGCAAAGGGACAAAATTCAATGTCTATTTTCCATTAGACAAGAAATTTTCTGAAGAACCGATAATCCAGGATATGCAAAATATTGTAGGAGGCACTGAAAGAATTTTGCTTGTGGATGATGAAGAAGGTGTCATTAATATGGGGAAACGAATGCTGGCGTATTTGGGGTACCAAGTTACCTGCCATACCAGCAGCCTTGATGCACTTAAGGCTTTCCAAGAAAACCCTGATGGTTTTGAACTCGTTATCACGGATATGGAAATGCCTAATATGACTGGGGATAAACTATCGGTTGAACTAACTAAAATACGCCCTGATATCCCAGTATTGCTATGCAGCGGGTTCAGTGAAACCATGACCCGGGAAAAAGCTGCATCTTTAGGCATTAAAGATTTTTTATTGAAACCGATTAGTATTAAAATTTTATCCCAAAAGATACGTGAAGTGATAGATGAAAATTAAAATTGATCTTAAATTCATTAGAATTGGTACAGGTCATTTGTAAAAGACTGTTTCTTAAACTTGAAAGGTTTTGAAATGGGGACAAAAACATCACAAATTGTGTCTAATATTTTAAAAACACCTTTATTGAGAAACTTGCTCATAACAAGTTTGCTTATTTCATTAATATTTCCCCTATATGGTGTTTTTGCCATTATCCCATCCTTTAGCAGCCAGTTTATTAAAATCACAGAAGAGGAGGCAGAACGAACCGCATCATACTTGAAAGATCTCATTATCAAAGATAAAGCTGAGTTGATAAAAGATTCTTTTTCAAAGGAGATCATCCGTGAGATTGAAATAATTAAACAGGCCTTTGTATTGGAAAAACTCAAGATTTTTTCAAAACAGGGCGAAATTATATTTTCCACTGCACCAAAGGATATCGGGAAAAAAAATAAACATGACTATTTTTATAATATTGTCGCCAAAGGAAATGTTTATACAAAGATAGTCAATAAAAACACCCGGACTTTAGAGGGACGAATGGTAACAGCCGACGTGGGGGAAATATATGTGCCCGTGCTTTCCAGCGGCTCTTTTATAGGGGCCTTTGAGATCTATTACGACATCACCCACAGAAAAAATGAACTGGATAATCTTTTGGTACATATTCGTTTGATCCTGTTTGGGATTGCATCGGTTCTTATGCTAATAGTTCTGCTCATATTATTCAAAGCCAGCGAAAATATTCTTGAACGCAAGCAGGCGGAAAGGAGTCTGCAAAAAGCGCATGATAATTTAGAAAATATGATTAAAGAAAGAACATCAGACCTTAAACAATCTAATAAAAAATTGTTGAATGAAATAAATGAGCGCAGGCAAATAGGGGATTCTCTTATAGAAAGTGAGGAAAGGTTTCGAAGCATAAGTGATAGCGCCCAGGATGCCATTATCATGATGAATCACATAGGGGAAATAACATATTGGAATAAATCTGCGGAAAATATTTTCCAGTATAAAAGCCATGAAGTCCTTAACAAAGATCTTCATGCCCTTCTTGTTCCACAAAAATACCATCATTCATTTAATAAAGGTTTTGGCAAATTTTTGACAACAGGTGAAGGCTATGCCATTGGAAAAATACTTGAATTATGGGCTAAACGAAAAGACGGCCAAAAATTTCCTGTGGAATTATCTCTATCTTCCGTAAAAATAAAAGGCCTGTGGAATGCCATTGGAATTATAAGGGATATTTCTACAAGGAAAAAGGATGAGAAGGATAAGAAAAAATTGGAATCTCAACTCGTTCAGGCCCAAAAGATGCAGGCAATGGGTATCCTGGCTGGTGGGATTGCTCATGATTTTAATAATATTCTTTTTCCTGTTTTAGGTAACACTGAGATGCTGATAATGGATGTTCCTGAGGATAGTCCATTCAAAGAAAGACTAAAGGAAATTTATACGGCTGCCCAAAGAGCCAAAGACCTGGTAAAACAGATCCTAACATTTTCTCGTCAAGAGAACCATGAACTTTTCCTCATGAAAATGCAACCGATTATAAAGGAGGCATTAAAACTTATAAGATCCACAATACCCTCAACAATTGAAATCAAACAGGATATATCTGCTGACTGTGGTGTAATCAAAGCTGATCCTACACAGATTCATCAGATTGTAATGAATCTTACAACCAATGCCTTTCATGCCATGGAAGAATCAGGCGGAGAATTGAAAGTAAAACTGGAACAAATTAATTTAGATCAAGTCGATATCATTACGCAGGATGTGAAGCCTGGAGTTTATATCTGCTTAACGGTAGCTGATACAGGCACAGGCATGGATAAAGATTTAATCAAAAAAATATTTGATCCATTTTTTACCACCAAAGAAAAAGGAAAAAGCGCAGGGATGGGTCTTTCTGTTGTACACGGTATTGTTAAAGGTTTGGGTGGAATAGTCCAGGTATTTAGTGAACCAGGCATTGGCTCTGAGTTCAAAGTCTATCTGCCACGAGAAAAAAACGCTTCCAAAAAACAGACCCTGCAACCCAAAGAACCCATTCAGGGCGGGACTGAGCAAATTCTGATTGTGGATGATGAAGAACCAATCATTACAATGGAAAAAGAGATGTTAGAACTTCTGGGGTACAAAATCACTGCGTTCACCAGCAGCCTTGAGGCTTTTGAGGCTTTCCGGGCAAATCCGGACAAATTTGATTTGATAATTACGGATATGACCATGCCGTTCATGCCTGGAGATAAACTGGCTTCTGAACTGATGAAAATACGTCCTGATATCCCCATACTGCTTTGTACGGGATTCAGTAAAACCATGTCTAAAGAAAAGGCAGCATCTTTGGGTATTAAAGATTTTTTAATTAAACCCATTGTGATGAAAGACCTTACGAAAAAGGTAAGACAAGTGCTGGATGGCAATTTGAGCCCAACTTAAGTATAATGTAAAATTAACGATTTTTGGTGGGGCACTATTTATATTTTTAGCATAAACCAAATTTTTCTAAATCAGAATTCAATTCTTTCTCATTATAGATTTTGCCTTTTCTCCATTTTCCATTAAATTCAAGGGTAGGCACAACCCAGTCATCACCTCCATTTACCTGGATGATTTTTTGAATTATATCCTCTGATTGTTTTTCTATTTCAAAATATTCAAATTCAATCTCATTATTTTTTAAATACTCAATGGTTTTTGTACAATGTGGGCACCATTTAGCTGCATATACTTTCAACATAATAACCTTTCTCATCATAGTTAGTGTCTCAACTTTCGGAGTAAGCAAATTCGAGTGGGGTCAGGCTTGCATAGTTGCGTTTATTGAGCAATAAACGCAACTATGCAAGCCTGACCCCGCCTATTATAATAGCCTTTCTATATAATAATTGCATCACTGATCCTTACCCATCCAACCTTACCCTTTGAAAACATTATTTTCAAATATTTATTTTTTATCTGTTTAACCTTTACCTTGGTTCCGGCATGAAGACTGAATAATTTTGTGGAAGTATCTGTCATGCCCGATCGTACCGCGATTTCCTCCTGCACAATGACAGCGTTTTGCCATACATTTTGTTTATAGTAATTTAGACATGTAACAGCTGTGACCAGAAAGAATAAAGAACAAAGGATAATACCGGTTCCTGAAAGAATTTTTTGTTTTTTAACAACTCTTGAGGTGGCCCATGTGAAAAAGAGAAAAGAAAAGAAAATGGCTGTAATCTGAATTGTTTTTAAAGAAATCATATTGTCCCAGAAAAAGAGTACATCCATGATATTCATGACATCTTCTTTTTTATCTTTCACAAGCGTATTGGCATAATCAAGGTTAAAATTTAAATCAGGATCATTGGGTGCCAGAATTTTTGCTCTTTCATACCATAAGATAGCATGACCGATATCATCGTCTTTCAGGTATGCATTCGCTATATTGTAATACAGATAGGGGTTTTTTATATTGCTTTGTGAAAGGGCTTCAAAATTTATGGCTGCCTGTTTGAAATTACCTTCTTTATAATTTTTAATCCCATCTAAAAATAAAGTGCTGTTACTGGCCATTGCCTTTTGAGGGGAAACCCAAAAAATCGTAAAACAAATGATAGCAAGGCAAAACAATTTCATTATCTGTTTTGTCTTTGCCAAAAGTTTTAGAGCCTTATCCTCATCGATTTTTCCCCCGCCGAATCGAAAAGATTCAATTGTTTCAAGCAGAGAGGTGATCCGGCCTATTTTGGCCTCATCCACATTGGCACCTGTTAATATCGTCTGGGCTTCTTTTATCGTGATCGTCTCTCCTCTTTTCTCCCCTTTGCTGAAAACTTTTGCCACCAGGCTTGAATAAAGATGTCCTAAAAAATCTTTATCCTCTTTGTCCATTTTAAAGGCTGCTTTTAAATGATATTTTGCCTTTTCTTCCATTATCTTTTCAACAGACAAATCTTTTTTTGCAACCCTGATAAACAATTTAACTCCTGAAAATAAAATTGCCGGAATGGACAGCAATAAAATAAAAAAGAAAAAATCCATTTCCTGTTGGTTCTCCAATACAAAAAGCCCTTCTTTTATTTCCAGGATATCCTTATTAACAAGGGATACCTCTTGTTTTACAACCGCTTTATCCAATGGGCTGTTCAGTGGTGTTACAGATGTGATCATTTCTTGTGACGCTATGACGTTAAGAAAAATTTTCTGTGTTGAAATCGTTTTAAAATCCTTTTGATCCACATCAAAATAAACCAGTGAAATTGGCTTGATCAAGAAATTGCCTGGATTGACTGGAACTATGGCTTTCTTGAATACTTTATCGCCCTCATATCCTTTTTGGGTCAAATGGATTTTTTCAACGGGACTGTCGTCATAAACCTTAAACGAATCTTGATCCAGATCCATTTGAGGAAGACTTGCATCCATTATATTTCCAGTCCCTGATATTTTAAGCGTAAGTGTTGAAGACTCTCCGGCTTTTAAACTTGTTTTGTCGATTTTAGCTTCAATATTAAAAATGCCCACAAGCCCTGAAAACTTATCGTCACCATGGTATGGGGGGACAGGGTCTACATCAATTTTCACAGGGTTTGACATAAGTCTTACCCGTTTAAAATTGTTAGAGGAAAAAATCGAATCATTAAAAAAAGAGTTGAACTGTGAATCGCGTTTTGATTCTACAATAACCCTGGCAATCAGAACAGCAGGGTCAATATGGAAAATTCCAGGGTTTTCCGGAATAATGATATAATCAACCTGGGTCACATTGTAAAAAATCCCATTGATGTTCTGGCTGTAGTTTTTCTCTTTTTCAAATTGTTTTGATGAAAAACCTTTAAATTCAGGTGGTTTTTCAAACCCTAAACCTGACACTCTTTTTGACATAAAAATTTTCAATGAAAAGACCGTCTGCTCACCTGAAAAAAGCATGGATTTTGCCACTTCTGCTGTGACAAACAGCGCCTTGACGTCATCAGAGCTCTCAACCGGGTCTGACACACTGATGTTAATTGGCTTTGTAAAAGATGCCTGACCATCCCTTACAACTTTTATGGCAGGAATTTTTAAAGTCCCTTTTTTCAAAGGGATCAAAACATAATGATAGCTTGCCTTTCTTTCTGATTTACCATTAATATAATTATAACTTGACGAAGAACCCCTGGATATCACTTTAAAATCCTTGATCATGGAAAGATCCAGGTCTGCTTTACCTCCGCTGACCACAACGTTTAAAACAATAGAGTCTTCTTTGGAAATCTTGAGTTTATCAACATGGGCCGTGACATCAAAACAAAAGCCTGTGCCCGGCAAAAAAGACACCAACACCAATGCGATAAAAAAAATGTTTTTAAAATTCATATAATTACCAATCTTTTTCAACATCTTGTGTCTGCTGCACAGGCATCATTGCACGGCCAGGCTTGTCTTCAAGGCGGTTGAGCATGTTCTCCAAAATTTGACTTGCCTGTGTTGACTCTTTGTCTTCAGGAGATACCTTTTTATCCTCACCAGGCTGAGCAGGGGGTTTTTCAGGTTTATTTTCAGCCTCATGCTCATCTTTTGGCTGTTCACCTGGCTGTTGTTTATTTTTGTCTGAATCTTTATTTTTTTCTTTTTTGTCCTGATTTTTGTCTTTCTTATTATCTTGTTTTTTGTCTGGGTCCTGACCCGGATTCTGCCCTTCCTGGTTCTCCTGGTTCTCCTGGTTCTCCTGGTTCTCCTGGTTCTCCTGATTTTCTTTATTCTTCTGGTCTTCTTTATTTTCTTTATCTTTATCAGATTGGGATTTCTGCTGTTTTTGCTCCTCTTGCTTTTTTATTACAAACTCCAGGTTTTCTTTTGCCTGGGTGTCATCGGGATAATTTTTCAGGATATTTTCATACCCCTTGATGGCCTCATCCAGATTTCCCATTCGAAAATAGGTGTTGGCAAGATTATATTGTGCATCATGCTGCAGCCTTGTATCTTTTGTTTTAGCAGCCTGCTCAAAATTTTTTTGTGCCTGGTCATATTCATTATTCATATAGGCAGCCGCGCCAATATTATAATAAAGTTTTGCATTTTCCGGATTCTCAAGCTGGGCATCTATAAAATGCGTTTTAGCCTTTTCATAATTTTTTTGTTCAAATGCTGTTATTCCCTGCTTTACACTGGATGAAACAGTCTTTGCATAAACAAGTCCTTCCGGGAAAATAAAAATACTCAAGCCAATTGCAAAAACGATGATTGACAATCCTTTTAACTTCTTTTTTGAAGACAATGTAAATTCTATCAGCAACAATATGATACAGGGTAAAAGAAACCATTGATACCTGTTTTCCCAGATCTTTTGTTTCCCTGATGTCAAGGTTTTGCGCTCCATGGTCCCAAGAATTTTGTCTGTATAAATCAAGTCAAGGTCCATGTCTCCGGCAACAGATCTGACAAAGGTTCCACCTGTCATGGCAGCCAGTTTTTCAAGGCTCTTTGTATCTACCTTGGATAAAATAATATTGCCGGATAAATCCTTTTTAAAACCGCCTTTTTCATTGGGTATGGGTGCGCCCTGTATTCCTCCCACCCCTATAAAAAATATCTTAACGCCCTGCTTTGCCATTTCTTTTGCTGTTTCTTGCGCATCTCCCAGAGTCGCTTCTCCGTCTGTTATAACAATAATGGCTTTTTGAGTATCAGAATCTTTTTCAAAACCATTATAACTCTCTTTTAGGGCATTATCGATATTTGTTCCACCCACTGGTAGATATCCCGGATCAAGAACCTTTAAAAAAATATTAAATGCTTCATGGTCAAGGGTCAATGGGCACTGTAAAAAGGCCTGCCCTGCAAAAGCCACCAGTCCTGCCCTGTCCGTTTTCATCATGCGCAGAAGATCAACAATTTCTCTTTTTGCCCGTTCAAGTCTGTTGGGTTTAATATCCTGTGCCAGCATGCTTTTTGAACAATCAAGGGCAATCATGATATCCACACCTTTCTGGGTCGTCTTTTCCCATCTGTACCCCCATTGCGGAATAGACAATGCAAAAACAGCAAACCCAAAAGCCATGATGATTAAACTTATCTTTATCCATCTTCTTTTTGGATCAAACCCTGGAACAATCGAAGAAATCATATCCGGCCCGGCAAATGCCAGAAGTATTTTTTTGCGTTTCAAGATGCCATACACCATGATCCCGAACAAAGGGATTAACCCCCATAATAAATTTAACAGGTATGGATTGGCAAATTTCATGGTACCCTTAAAAATCTTGTATTTGTCAAAATAATATACATCAGAAAAAGAATAAGGCCTATGCCAAGCAGCCCTGGATACAACTCCTTATACTCCACCCATTTTTCAACATCTACCTTTGTTTTTTCAAGATTGTTGATCATCTCATAAATTTGACCCAAAGATTTTAAATCCCCGGCTTCAAAAAAACCAGCCTGTGTCTTTTCGGCAATTATTTTCAGAGCATCAAGATCCACATCCACTTTCTGATATACATATTGTTTACCAAACAACCCATCCACAAGAAATGGTGCTTCACCTTTTGTACCCACTGCAATTGTATAAATTTTTACTTTTCTTTGAACTGCAATTTTTATGGCATCCTGCCAGGAAAGCTCACCTGAATTACTTTTCCCATCTGTTAACAGAATAATAATATTGGATTTGCTTTTTATATCTTCCAGACGTTTTAAAGAAATTCCTATGGCATCTCCAATGGCTGTTCTGGGTCCGGCTGCCCCTATTTTAAGACGATCCAGAATAAAGGCAATGGTATTATAATCCCGAGTTAAAGGTAGCTGTGTGAATGCATTTGATCCAAAAACCACCATACCAATGCGATCCCCTTCTCTTTTCAGGATAAATTGTCTTACGACTATTTTCACTGCCTCCAGTCGTGTTACAATCTTTTTTTCCTTTTTAAAATCAAGGGCCCGCATGGATTCTGAAAGATCAAGGGCCAGGATAATATTGACCCCTTGGGTGGACACATTTATTTTTTTGTCCCCCCACTGGGGTCTTGCAAGGGCTAAAATCAACAGGATCAAGGATATTATTTTTAAAACCGGGATAATGTTTGATAGCTTTCCCATAAGTGATGAAGAAAGATTATCAACACCTTTTAACGAAGATACCTTGATTGTATTTTTACTTTTATTTCTCAATTTTAAAAAAATGGCAAGGACAACCACAAACAGCAATAATAAAAAAAGTGGGGATGCAAATCTGAACATTATTTTTTCCCCTCTTTTAATTCACCCGGTTTTAATTCATCGGGCTTTTTCAGATCTTTTTCAATTTGCCCAATTATCTTTTTGATAAAGGAAAGGTCTTGTCTTGCCCGATCTCTTGGAGGTGCAATCCCGGCATATTTAAAGGGATCACAATACTTTTGAAAACCTGTAATCTCTTTTTTCTGTACCCTGTCAAAATCAAGACTGTTTATTCCTTTGATAAATTCCTGGGAGGTCATCTCTATGGCATTGATGCCAAAGGAGCTGCCAATATATTTTCTTAAGACAGCAGTTAAGTCAAAATAAAAAAGCTCTGGATCAACCATTTGTCTTTGGAAAAGAAGATCAAGCTCTTTTAAAGCTGCCTCATAGGGTGCCATGGGTTTGGAAAGGTGTTGAGGGTCTGTGACGGGTTTTCTTTTTTTTAAATATTTTTTAATCAGAAAAAACAGCAAAACAAAAAGAATAATCACCCCTGTTGCAATCAAGATGATTTTAAAAAGCAGGGGATCAAGCCCAAACTGGACAGGGGGTCTTATACCGTGAATATCTTCCATCTATCTTAATCGTCTCTCTCTGAATTTAAAGTATTGCAACAGGGTATCTGATACAGATGCAGACGTTTCAAGTTCGATCACATCACTTTTTGCCCTGGAAAAAAGAGTCAGGGTTTTTTTGTGAATTTCCTGTTTTATGGATGTAAATTCCTTTTGGATTTTTTTATTGAATGCATCAAATATGATTTCTTTGCCTGTTTCAAAGTCAGACATGGCTATAAACCCTTTTCCCGGCAAATTAAATGCCCCTTTATCATAAATCATTACCCCGATTGTCTCATGTTTTTGCCGAATCCGTCTCAGGCTTTTTAGATAACCCTCGTCCAGAAAATCAGACAGGACAAAAACAAAAGATCTTTTCTTTGATATTTTTGCCAGATAGTCCAATGCTTCTGATATATTGGTACCGCTGCCCTGGGGTGAAAAGGTGAATATCTCTTTGATCACCCGCCATATATGGCTGGAACCTTTTTTAGGCGGAATATACTTTTCAACCCGGTCCGTAAAAAAAATCACGCCTACTTTATCATTATTTTTAATGGCATTAAAAGCAAGAACGGAGGCCACTTCTGCAGCTTTTTCAAGCTTTGGGCCTGAAAATGTACCGAATTTTAACGACGAGCTCATATCAATGAGCAGCATGACAATGCTTTCACGCTCTTCCTTGTAAAGCTTTATAAAGGGCTTGCCAAGCCTTGCTGAAACCTTCCAGTCCAGAGTTTTTACGTCATCTCCCGGAGCATATTCCCTTACTTCTTCAAACTCGATTCCCGAGCCTTTGAACACGGATTTATACTGACCGGCCATGATATTGTTTACGGAACGGCTGGATTTAATATGAATTCGTTTTATTTTTTTAATAACATGCGCAGGAATCATTTAAACCGCTCCCTTTAAGGTACCTCAACGGAATCAAACAGGGTCTGGATGATATCATCAGTGGAGATATCTTCCGCCTCTGCTTCAAAGCTTAAAATGATTCTGTGGCGCAGTACATCAGGTCCCATAAGCTTAATATCCTGGGGCGTGATATAGGCCCTGCCCGACAAAAATGCATTGACCCTGGCTGCCTTTGCAAGGAAGATACTGGCTCTTGGAGATGCGCCATACTCGATATATTCGGCCACATCCATTCCATAATCAGCCGGTTTTCGTGTGGCAAATATCAGGTCTACAATATACTCTTTTAATTTTTCATCCACATAGATCTGATCAATCAATTCGCCCATACCGGCAATCTGGTCACAGTTGATAACCGGGTTTATGGCCTCAGGCTTTTGAAAGCTGTTCTTTTTAAGAATCTCAAGTTCCTGGGTCTTGTCTGGATATACAACACGCACTTTAAGCATAAACCTGTCCACCTGGGCTTCAGGCAAGGGGTAGGTTCCTTCCTGTTCAATGGGATTCTGGGTGGCTAAAACAATAAAAGGGGCAGGCAACAAATATGTCTGATCCCCTATGGTCACCTGCTTTTCTTCCATGGCTTCAAGCAGTGCCGACTGTACTTTGGATGGTGCCCGGTTAATCTCATCCGCCAGGATAATATTATTAAACAAAGGCCCTTTTCTTGTTATAAAATCAGATGTTTTGGGGCGATAAATTTCTGTACCCGTCAAATCAGCAGGAAGAAGATCAGGGGTAAACTGGATTCGCTTGAATTGAGCCTGCACAGCAGAAGCAAGTGCTTTTACGGCACTTGTTTTAGCCAGCCCTGGAACCCCTTCGATAAGAATGTGTCCTCCTGTTAAAAGCCCTGTCAAAAGGCTATCTACAAGTTTTTCCTGGCCCACAAGTTCCTTTGCGATTTCATTTCGGATACTGCTGATTAAAAGGTGATTTTCCGCTATTGATTCTTTGATCTGTTCCATAATTCTTTATGCCCTTATCCTTCAAATTTAATCTTGGTAAATTTAATCATGGCAAAATATAGTTCTTAATAATAAATTTTCACAAATATAATATTTCAAAATAATGTGTCAAGGCATGACAAGTAAGGCTGGATATTTGCCATAAGAAATTTTGCATAACCCGTTCCACTGGATGGAACAAACCACAGTTACACTTTGTTTATCAGCTGATCAGTATAAAGAAGGGATGTTATCTTTATTACTTTTATAATGTGATCTCTAACAGATTTTTTATCCTTTAAGGAATAATTGCGAAAGGTCATTAAAATTCCGGTTATCGATGCAATAAATGAGTGTGAATATAATCTGGCATTTTTATTTTTCACTCCGTGTTTTATCAGAAGCTGCTCAAAAAGATCAAAAAAAATCTTTGTGAGCGAATCAAATTTGCCCATAACAGGATTTGCCAGATTGTTTTTCAACATCAGGTACGTCATCATCTGAAATGTTGTTTCATCCTCAATCAAATGGTCAACAAATTTTATACCAAACGCTTCAATGCTGACCGGATTATCATTTTGAACCAATGATTTAAACTCTATGCTGGCAGAAGAAATATCCTGTAGAAACGCTTCATGAAATAATTCTTCCTGACTTGGAAAATATCTATAAATGGTTGCCGGAGAAATTCCTGCCTCTTCTGCAACTTCCCGCATGCCCACCTCAAAAAATGGCTTTTTGGCAAAAAGGGTCAAAGCAGATTCAATGACAATTTGTTTTCTTGCTTGTTTTTCCTTTTCTTTTAGCTCTGCAAATCTTGATTCACCCACAAATATCCTACCCTTTCTGATTGCATTATGATTGATGAAATAGTCCTTTTTGACTTATCATTTGTTCAACCATCTGACAAGGCAAAAAATATCTCTACAATAATATGCGCTCAGGGCAATCACGTCTAAAAACAAAAGTATCAACAATTCCCCGCAACCCATGGAAGCTACATATAGTGGTTGGTCATTTTATAATAAAACTTGGACTACAGAGGATAGTGTTCAGGATTTTACCTCCCTGAAAAGCCTGGTTTTAGCCAGTCTGGTCATTTTAAGGTCTTCCCTTTCGGCTTGATGTGGTCAAGTAAAAATGGACACTTTCAACCTTAAAAATAATCGCCGCGCATCACTTTTACCTGCCCTGCTTTTTTATAAATGTCGCTGGTTGGGAAAACACGATCAGTGCTCGTATCAAAAATTATATTGACACAAACTATTGTTTCATGATTTAAATGATTCTTTAGTGATCAATTGGACAGAATTAATTAAATTTTCATTATATATAGGATTTAATAATGGATGATAAATGGCTTTCTGTAGATGAAATTGCAGAATATCTGGGTGCTAAACGGGACACAATATATAAGTGGATCAATCGCAGACAATTGCCGGGGCATAAAGTTGGCAGGCTCTGGAAGTTCCGTAAGAAAGAAGTAGATGATTGGATTTTAAAAGGCAAAGCAGAATCAGGAAAAGTGAATGATCAATAAATTGGTTTTCCAACGAATTAATTCTTTTTATAATAATACAATGAAACACGTATTCGGTTAATAATAAATCTATGATTGATCTTATATAAGGATGTATTATGTATCTGAAAAAATTATGCAAACCCCGTGAAAGTGTGTTCAATAAAGATCGACGTGATGTTGTACTGGCTCTTTCAGATCTTCTTGAATCAAAAATTGATGGCAACAGTTTTTTTGATGAGAATTTTATTACGTCCGGGATGAAAACACTTATTGAAAAAACGTTTGGCCGTTTGGAAGGATCAGGAGATCAAGCCAGTACTTTTTTACTTACCCAAGCAATGGGCGGAGGTAAAACACATAATATGATAGCGCTTGGTCTTTTAGCGCTTGATTCTGATTTACGTATCCGAGTGCTAGGAGAAAACAGCCCTGGGAAAAATCTTCAAACTGTCAGGGTGGTTGGATTCAACGGCCGTCAATCGGATGCACCTTTAGGGGTGTGGGGTGCCATTGCAGAACAGCTTGGGAAAAAAGAGGCTTTTAATGAATATTATTCACCCCTTCAAGCTCCTGGAGAAACTGCCTGGATTAATTTGTTAAAGGGTGAACCAACCATCATTATGCTTGATGAGCTGCCTCCTTATATGGAATATGTAAAGTCAAAGGAAATCGGCAATAGTGATTTGTCTGTTGTAACCACCACTGCACTGTCAAACCTGCTGGTGGCAGTTAATAAGGCTTCGTTATCCAATGTATGCGTGATTATCTCTGATCTGACTGCTTCATATCAGGGAGGAAGCAGGCAGATTACCAAAGCTTTGGATAATCTGCAATGTGAGACAAATCGTTCTGCACTCAGAATTGAGCCGGTCAACACCCATGGAGATGAACTTTATCATATCCTAAGAACCAGGATTTTTAAAGATTTGCCTGATAATGCAGTTATTAAAGAAATTGCCAATCAATACGCCAGTGCCGTTAAAAGTGCCAAAGAAATGGATGTTACAAGTGCTTCCCCGGATTCATACGCTGCCCAGCTGATAGAATCTTATCCTTTTCATTTTTCAATCCGTGATCTTTATGCCAGATTTAAAGAAAATCCTGGATTTCAGCAGACCAGGGGTCTGATCCGTCTGATGCGAACCATTGTATCAAGCATGTATGAAACCGGTAGTGCCGATCAACAGATGCTGATCCATCCATATGACCTGGATCTGAACAATGAAGAAATCTTTTCAGAGATTAAGACCATCAACCCTTCCTTGAGCGAAGCAGTCACACACGATATTGCCAAGGAAAATCATTCAGTGGCTGAAGCCCTTGATACAAGGCTTGGTTCCGGTACAGATGCCCAGGATGTATCAAAATTGATTCTGGTGGCTTCCCTTGCCAATATTCCAGGTGCCACACATGGTCTTCGAGAAAGCGATATTATAGGATTTTTGTGCAGACCCGGGCGGGACATCTCCAAAGTTAAAAAAGATATTGTTGATTATCTGCCCACCCAGGCATGGTACCTCCATACAAGCTCTGATGGACGTCTGTTCTATAAAAACACCCAGAATCTTGCTGCAAAGCTTCATTCCATGGCCACATCCTATAACCGACAGTCCTGTTTAAAAGAGTTAAGAGTCTATTTGGAATCTTTGTTTTCACCTGTGCCACCAAAAGATTGCTATCAAAAAATTGCACTGCTGCCGGCCATTGATGAGGTAAGTCTCGAAGTAGATAAGATCACATTAATTATGGTTGAGCCATCTGGGAACACTTCAGGCACAACCCGATTAAGCAAGGATTGGGATAAATTTGCAAATGATATTGAATATAAAAACAGAATATTGTTTTTAACAGGAACCCATGAAAATATTCTGGATCGTGTGATTGAACAGGCAGCGCAATATAGGGCAATACAATCCATTATTGATGATTTTGATGTGGAAAGACTTTCTGAAAAAGACCCGCAACGGGTGCAGGCCAGAACCAGTCGTGATAAAATTATGTTGAGTTTGAGAAGTGCTATTCAGGAAACATTTACCACACTTGTTTATCCATCCCAGAATGGGTTCAGGACTACTGATTGCAGAATTCAATTCAGTGACAATCAGTTTGATGGTGAAACGCTTGTCAGGAATACCCTTGAAAAAGTGCAAAAATTTACCAGTGATATCAGCTCTGATACCTTTAGAAAAAAATGCGAAACCCGTCTTTTTGGCGGGCAGCAGAGAACCCAGTGGTCTGAAATAAAAAGACGGGCTGCCACTTTGACCAAATGGCAGTTTCATAAAATGGATGCTCTGGAAAATTTAAAAAACACAGCTTTTGACCAGGATATCTGGCGGGATGAAGGCGGTATAATCAATAAAGGCCCTTTTCCTCCACCCAATACAGGAGTGAAAATCCAGCGGCTTTCAAGAAATGATACCACA
>Ga0233430_1002789_pt1 | contig 19037 bp, 21 predicted proteins | sample SI_118_April2016_2_FD_179883 | JGI IMG/M metagenome (GOLD analysis project Ga0233430, IMG submission 179883) | Seawater microbial communities from Saanich Inlet, British Columbia, Canada - SI_118_April2016_150_MG | ecosystem: Environmental > Aquatic > Marine > Inlet | place: Canada: British... | reverse complement strand
TAATAGAATGCTTATTTCATTTCTATCATTCTTATCTAAGTGAGAATACTTTTTTTTGCCATTTTTATAATATTATTTCTTTTATTTATTATACCAAGTGTTCGGCTTCAGATGCGAATGTAGGTTCATTCTTAATACTATCCCATGTAATGCCACAATATTTTTCTATATCATTAAGAATATAATATAACACATCTTTTCTTAAATCTGATTGAATTGTAATAATCTTACCGCTATTTGGACATTCAATTTTATAATGATTACCCTTTCCCCCAGCCTTACTAATAATAAAATCAAGACGCAATAGCGCCTTGATAAACTTTTTCCTATTTATTTTTCCTGGCAACTCACTACGCGATGGCATACTTTTTTTGTGTCTTACCAACTGGATGAAGACCAACTTCTTTAGCATATGAAGACGGTACATCAAACGCAGTTAAAATTGCATCTTCTATATTATCATCCAATTCTTCAAGACTTCTTCCAGAAGTAATTATCGATCCTTGATTAAAATTATTACTTTTAGCGACAATTACACCATCCTCCTTGATATGATCAAACTCTATGCCACCATATATTCTAAAATACTTATCTAACTCAAAAAGTCCTCTTGGGACACTGTCTTGTCCATAAAAGGCTTTAATAATTCGATCTTTTGTAGTTTTTATAACAGACATGCTTGAGTCAATATAAACCACATCTTTACATATGTCAAGTATAACACATAATTAATAAAAATAAAAAACATATATCGTAAAATACATGTTTCCTAATTCGCAGGCAGTTGTGGAGGATGTTAGAACTGGGATTATTAATAATAATCCTCTTTTTTTTATAAAATCAACTAGGCACTCAAATTAAAGACCCTCCTAAATAATAGAGGGTCTTTAATTATTTAATCTTACTATTCAAATCTACTCTTGAACCTTGATCAAATCTTTACCTAGGTTGGTGTTTATTTTGTAAGAATCTACTAGCCAACCACCATCTTGATTCTCAGCAAAAACTACTATGTCAAATGACTTTTTTTCTCCATAACATCTAAGGGAATAACTCCCCAATAATCCTATATCCAGTTTATCATATCTAAAGTTAGGACCGAACCCCACAAGACTATAATCATATTTTCCATGGACACATTCCTTAATATCACCCACCATCTCCAACTCCTCCTTTAAATCGCTAATCTCGCTCTCGTAGGAAATCAATCTTTTGAAATTATCAGTAGACACCTCTTTTAAGGCTGCAAAGTCATCCTGAAAAAATGACTGGGTTTGAGACGTAGAGAAATCATCTAAAGATTTTGTATAACCAGCCAAAACAAAGCTTGCAATAATACCAATAATAAATATTACCAAAAGAATGTAGAAAGAAATCTTTGCCAACATGACCCCTCTTAAGTTTCTTTTACGAACCCAATTTGGCAAGAAAAAAATCAAAATCAAAATCACTAGATCAAAAATTGTTTCCAATCCAAAGGAAAGCCAGTTTTTAAATTCAAAGCCGGAAAAAAGTGTCCCAATTATTATCAAGATGGTGAAAATAAATGCCACCACAGCCCACCTTGAAGTTTTTTGATGTTGTTTGTTTTCCATAACAATTTTATTTATTAAATAATGTAAATTATATTATATAAAACTAAAATTATATAACAATAAACATGAAAACCTATATTAATAAACCAGCACCGTTGGGATTATAACCACTAATAACCTCCTTACCGTCCTTATGTCCATCATTATCTGAGTCAAAATCGTTTGGATCAGTATTATATATTTCTTGTTCATCAATATCAGAAATACCATCATTATCACTGTCCGTAAAGCTACCGTTAGATCTGGTATAATCGGCCTCAAAAGCCACCTGAATAATAGCTATACCACCCTGCCAGTTTACTCCAAATAAAGATTGAGCTTCATCTTCAGTGATTTGTTTTAATTTAGCGCCCCCATAAACTACATATATTCTAGGACTATTATCAAATTTTACTATTTTAGAGCCTGACTTAATTTTAATATTACTTCCTCTGTCAATATCGTCAAAATCAGATTGAGAAATCTCTCTTATGGTCACCGAACGACCATTATTTTTTAAACTAGCCCAAGAACCAGAATAATGTGACCAAAAAGTATCTGAATTTGAAAAGAGATACTTTTTGCCATCATCACCAATTTCATAAACTGCCGAATTGCCAGAAACCTTTATAAGATTACCCGATACCGTAAAATACGAAGTTGGAGTTGCAACTTGGCTAGCATCCAATAGAGACAATGTTTGAATTAAGCTGTTAAACTCTGTTTTAGAGGTGCCATAAAGATCTAAATCACCAAAATACCTCAAGGAAATAGAAATATAATAATCCCCAGATCTAACAAAGTATGACAAGGAACGGGAATAAATACTATCAAGTTTTTTATTTTCTCCCTCAATCATAACAACATCACTTAATTCGTTATTAAGGCTATGGTGAGCATTTGATTCAACAATAGTTGTTGAGGCACCAATAGAAGCCGAATATTGATTAAGTTGAATAACTGCCTGCAATGTATCGCTCAGAAGATCTTCATTGGTTTTAGATATTTCTGAACCAGATAATTTTATTTTAGTAACAGAAACAACAGCATCTTTAATATTTTTATGAATTATACGAAACGGCTCTTTCTGTGAATTATAATCCATCACTGCCCAATTATTACTTGTACTAATAGAAAATCTTGGTACAGAGCCAGTCAAATTGTGCGACTCTACAAAATGACTATTACGAGATATTGTTAAAGAGTTTATCATATTATCTATAGCATCCTTACTAACATCATCAACGCCGTAATCATAACCAACCTCAATAAAATAATTATCCACTGGAAACTCATAAGACATTCCAATTGTCCCCATCATTAAACTCTCTATTTTCTTAGCTTCATTGCCATTAATGGTTACATTCCCCTTATCATTAATCTCCATTATGGATAAATATCCTATATCTGAATAATATTTTTTCAGTGATGGAATCACATCATCTAAACTTGTTAAATAAGGATAATGAACTATTGATATTCCTATTCCTCCCTGATCTTGATCATTATTCTGAGAAATAAAGATATCATTTTCTCCCATTAAATCAAAATCCCAACCCGCATCTTTAGTAATTGAAAAAGAGGGCGATTCACTATAAAAAGTATTAGAAGCATTATAAGCCTGCTCATTCTTAGTAAGATTGACCAACCTACTAAATAACGAATTACCTCTTGGTGATTTTAATTTATTTGATGCGATCCAACTAGACAAAGAGGAGACATCTACCAAATAACCCAAACTGCCCAAAGTATCGGCATGAGCAGAGCTAGTTAAGCCAACAATTTCATTATTAGAATTAATAGCCGCACCGCCGGAACTGCCAAATGAGATTACTGCATCTGTTTTAATCCATGAGCTATTATGTTGATTACTTTTACCACTCACTATCCCTTCAGTAATGGTAATAGTATCACCGCCAATTAATGGGTAGCCCATAACAGTTAAAGCATCACTAATATTAACATCACTAGATTGATTAATATTTAAATAAGGAAAGGTTGTCTTATCACCTAAACCAGAAACATTTTTAATTTTTAAAATGGCAATATCATTATCAGCATCACTACTCACTAATTGAGCCACATAAGAACAGTTGGGAGCCTCATTAACACTTTCCGACAAACATATCTGGTAAACAGAATCCAATTCACTATCATCAAATGAATCTTCGATAACTGCAACATGGTGATTAGTAAGAATAAGCCCACTAGAACTAATTAAAACTCCAGATCCTTGACTATAGTTAGTTAACTTATAGTTAGGATTTAAGATAAAAGATTTTATCTTAACCACTGATTTATAAGCATCACCTGTTGCGCCAGCATTCGCATTAAGTGGTTTATTAAATAAAAAAAGACCGGCAACCAAAAAACAGATAGCCACCATCAATAAGATTTTTAACCTCATAAAAAATGATTATTTTTAATATATTTTAATTATACCAGAAAAGTTCCAACTTCACACGCCCCTATACAAAACAACCCCATAAAATGGGGTTGAAATTACGAGCAGGTAACTGTAGAGGATGTTAGAACTAGAATTATCGCCTTTGAGCAGTCCAAATATCTTTGAACCAACAATTTGGTGCTTGACTAATTGCCTTTTTAGCAATTTGTTTAGACAATTCAAAATTCATTCGTTTTATTTGCTGATTATCATCTGTATTATCTAAGTGAAGCCAAGATTCTGCCTCTTTATTTCCCTGCCTTTCATATTCTTTTAACAAATAAATCTGATCTAATAGATCGGCATCTTTAGCAATTTTGGATTCCTTAGATTCTCTAGTTTCGTATTCTTTAATAATCACCTTAAATTCATCTGCATGAGGTAAGCTATCTAATTGATCCGATACTATTTCATGCTCATAGACCTTAACATATCTTTTATTAACCCAATTCATATCTCCAGATCTAATTTCCTCCATATCATGCATTAAACACATCTTTAATACTTTATCAGCATCAGCCTCTAATTCTTTAGCCAAAAAATATCCAATCATAGTCACCCTAAAAGAATGAGAAGCAATATTATCTGAAGGATCATTAGCCATTAAGGTTTGCTGATGAGCACGAATAACCTTCCTTAAGTTGCCAACTTCGTAGAAAAATTTAGACAAGTTTTCTATATTATCAGTCTGCATATTAAAACTAATATTTATTTTTATATCCTAACACAAAAAACATAAAGTTCCAACTTCACAAGCCCCTATACAAAACAACCCCATAAAATGGGGTTGAAATTACGAGCAGGGGTTTTACGAACAAATCCGAACGGTTTTCCGGAAACAATACCGGTAGCCCCGCTTTGCGGGGCCTCGTTCGTCGCCCTGCCCCCCAGCCCCCAGGACGGCGAATTTAAACGATTTTGAGTTTTAAAAAAGCTCTCACAAGAGAACAAAAACTCTATTTATTCAACTTTCACAATGAATTTAAACCGACTGTTTTTCCAACTCGGCCACTCTATTTTTTAAGTCTTCAATAACAGTTGTCATTTCCTTTTCTCTTTTTTCATGCTTAACAATCCAATCCTTGATAAAAATGTATTCCTATTTTAAATCAGCCAATTCGCCAACAATTATATCAAGTTTAGTATCCACGTTATCAAGGCGTTGAGCAAATTCATCACGGGTAACTAAGCTGTCAATCCTGCTATCGACAACCCTTCCTAATATTTCTTCTAGTTGTTGAGGCGTTGTTTCCATGAGATTAATATATCATGTCTAGTTTTTTAGCGCAAGTTTGAATTTTTGGCTAAAAACGGGTGGGAAACAGCCCGCCGATGGCGGGCATTTCCTAACAAGCAGACAGTTGTGGAGGATGTTAGAACTAAAATTATCAATTGTTCACCTTGTATTCCAACAATAAATAATTATTCTTAAGCCGTTTTACTTTATTTATCTTTAAGCTTTTTATAAATTTTAATTCCTTAACGGTTTTTATTGATTTTCCATCTATTAATGTTGGTGTTTCTTTCCCGCCGACCAAACATGGAGATACAACTATTTTAATACGGTCAATTAATCCAGCTCTAAGTAAAGTAGAATTTAAATCACCACCAGATTGGATTGTCATTCTTTTAGAGTCAAAGTCTTTATGTAACTTCTTAAAAAGCATCTTAAAATCAATTTTTTGAGGATAATAAATAATTTTCAAATTATCATCTTTAATTTTAAAAGCAGGATGTTTTTTGTTTGTGGTAACAATAATCAATCTTTTGGTCCAATTAAGAATGTATTTGACTCCGGAAGTTTTTAAATGTGGTCTGTTATCTACAATAACAAAAGTACATGGAAGTTTTGGTGGGGGCGTTTTTCGAGTATTCGCCCCTATTTTTGCCATTACCTTACCAGAATTCCAAGAGAATATGTCAGTTGTTTTTTCAATATCATAATATTGTTGTAGCCCTTCTTTAATCCCCTTCATTTTATGAAAATCTTTATCAGTATCACGCTCATCAACATAACCAGTTGATATTTTGCCATCAACCGACATTAACATAAATAAAGTTGTAGTTGGTCTAGTCTTCATACAACTAATTATAGATTTTATATTTTTTATTGTCCAATCTGATTTCGCCTTCGCGAGCCCCCATTGAAAACAACCCCATAAAATGGGGTTGAAACCGTCAGCAGGCAGTTGTAGAGGAAGTTAGAAATGGGATTATGTCTGAGTGTCAATACTAGTTTGTTTTTCAAATCTTTTTGAAAATATAAACCATACGCCCACCAAAAATGCCGCCCCAATAAGAGAATATAATGCTGTAAAAAAAGCATAACTAATTGCACCCCAACCATAAGCATCGTCAATGTAAGGCAAAATAAATCCGACCCCTATTAAATAACAGAGAAGAAAAGATAATGTATAAACCTCAGCAAGAACATATAAAATTTTGCATACATTTCTAAACCCGATACTATATGTGGTTATTCTGTAAGTTAGCATGCCGTAAGTAAGAAAAACTAAGATAATTAAAATTATTGTTAAGTACAGTACAATACTGTACAGACCCCATATTAACCAAACTATCAAAATAAATAAAAACCAAAATAAATAATTAAAAATTTTTCTGTGTGTAGCCGTTATCATATCTTTTAAGCCCAAGTTAATTATTTCTTATTTTTATTATAGCATAGATTTATAATTTCAGTTCCAGCTTCACACGCCCCTATGTCCACCCAAGGCGGATCTTCGAAAAAACAACCCCATAAAATGGGGTTGAAATTACGAGCAGGCAATTGTGGAGGATGTTAGAATTTATTTTAGAAATAATTACACATCAATTTCAACCCACTCTAACTATTTTGACAGTACCCCTAAGATTATGGAGTTCTAGAATGTCACCATCCTTAACTGATTTTGTTGCATGTTCAGTACCAACTATGCAGGGTATGCCCAATTCTCTTGAAACAACTGCAGCGTGGCAGGTTACTCCTCCGATATCAGTTATAATCGCCCCTGCTCTTTTCATACATACCACATAATCTGGGGTGGTCATTGTAGTAACCAAAATTTCACCCTTTTTAAGCTTTTTCCCCTCTCTAGGGCTTAAGACTATTTTTGCTATCCCTCTGAAATACCGGCTCTTACCAGTACAAGCAACCGTGCCCTGAAGATTAACACTTTTCACAAATTCTGCTTTATTAAATTCTTGATTTATTTTACTCGCTGTATTTTGAGTGCCTATCTCAAAATTATCTCCGATAGAGCACAAAATGGTTGTGATGTTCTTTCTCCTCTCGATTAAATCATCAAGATTATTTCCGTCGATTATTTCCCCTATCTCATCTGGTAGCAACCATTTCAAATCACGTATACTGATATCTGTTCTTTTGGAAATATCTTTAAGAAGTTCCTCTAAATAATGAGCTGAGATAAGATTATATTTTTTCCTAACATCCTGAAATATAATACTCTCATCTAGTAATTCAACCAACTTAACTTCTTCTTGGGGCAACTTAAGCCTACTAACGTATTCACTTTTATCTTTTTTGGTCCTTCTTTTATAGCCTTCAACTTCAGTCAAGAATCTTTTAGCGTCTCCTGGTTTAATATGTCTAATTTGCTCGGCAAAATATTTCTTATCAAGAATATTGGCCTCTAAGTAATTATTATAAATCCAAAAATATTCCCTGGAATGTTTGTCTAGCGCATTCTCTCTTTTATTACTTTCCAGTAAAGAAATAGACATCAAATCGATTTCTTCATCCCTGTAAAAGCTAGTTTTGGTCGGCGTTGAAAGAGCTGCGAATCCTTCATTCAGGTCTCTTTCGTCTTTGAAATACTTTTCCAAAGAACCCTTGAGCTTTACTTCTAAGGTATAGTTAAAAAGCTCAGCAGTCATTCCTACTGACCAAAAGTCAAGATAAGCATCTGACCATCTTTTCCATAAATCATGTAGTTCTTTTTTTCCTAAATTCTCAAGATTTTTTATTTTACTTTGAATTTTAGAAATTCCACTCACTCTTTCATCCCACAATTTATAGAATATTTCTCTATGTTTGTCATCTAAAATAATTTTACTAGTAAACTCCTGACAAATTTTACCAAGTTTTTCATTGTCAATAATCCAAACTGCTTTATCTTTGTCATAAACAATTAAACTTTCTGGCCAACAAATTCCAAAAAGTTTTTTCATCTTATCAAAAGAAGCCAACATTGGATAAGATAATGGCAATAACGCAGAATCTATTGGCCCCCACCTAAAAAGTTTCTTTTTGCTATCAATCATAATTTTATTTTACCACAAAAAACAACTCAACGGAGCTACAATTAATTATTTGGCAAACAATTGCGCTAGTCCGCTCACGAATGAAGCGAGTTAATGCGAATAAAGGATGTTAGAACTAGGATTGTTTCTTGTTCCACTTTTTAGCACCAAATTCTTTAGTATATCCTTTAACACTTCCTTGGAATATTTTTATTTTATATTTTTTACAAAAACCTTTAATAATTCTAATTCTTTTTAAACAAGACTCCCTGTTTACATCACTAACCACAAAAAGTTTTTGAACATCATTAATCCCCTTTACTTTTCCAGATAATAACCAAAAAAACAGATCACCTTCGTATGGTATAAACTTATTATTAATCACATAAAGATACTCCACTATATTTTTAGCAATACTATTCATCAAAAAATGAGCTTTTAGATATTCTTTCTGACTCATCAACCGTGGCAACTTGTATGACAAACCTAAACCAACTAAATATATTAAGTCGCCAAGCAATAAACTTTTCTCTTTTTTTGGTGTTACTAATTTTTTCTTCAGCAACCTCTTTATTCTGCTTTCTGGATCATAAAGTATTTTTGCATTTTGTTTACTAAATCTTTCGCTCTGCGGCCATATATACTTATCCTGAAAGAAATATCTTTCAGACAGCGGTGCCTTTTCTAATTCTTCTATATTATAAAATCTAGGTTCTATAAAAAAATCACCAAAGTCATAAAGATGATGGGCTTCTCTCATCAAACATTCGGTTTGTTTTTTATCCTTACATAAAAATGCTAAATCAACATCAGAGAACTTTGTAGCCGTTCCTTTACCAAAGCTCCCCTGCAATATTAAGCCAACAATATTCTGAGCTTTATAATATTCTAAAACCGTATTGATGGCTTTTTTTATTTTTGGATCTTTTATATTCATGTTTATTATTATATCATTATTAGTTCCAACTTCACACGCCCCTATACAAAACAACCCCATAAAATGGGGTTGAAATCTACGAGCAGACAGTTGTGGAAGAAGTTAGAACCATTATAGTGAATCAATCCATTTTAAAAAGATGTACTTGATTTCTTCTAGGTGTTTAGGTTCACGAAAAGTATGCTCTGCTCCTTTAATAATATGAATCTCTTTTTTGCCTGGCAATTTATCAAAGAGAATCTGCTGATGGTCTGGTAAAGTTGCTGTATCATTATCACCCACTAATAATAAAGTCGGCATTGTTAAATTATTAACTTCCTTTAAAGCATCATATTGTTTACGATCTTCTACAAAGCCCCACTTTAATCTTTTAATTTTACCAGAATGGCCTTTCCAGATTCTTATTCCATCTTCCTGCCACTGTTTTAAATCACCTTCTTGTTCTGACTTTACACTTAACTCCCAGCTAACCACGGTTGATGTTGGAGCCAATGCTTTGACTTCTTTTGGATATTTTTCTGCATAAAGCAAAATACAAATAGACCCCAAGCTATGACCGACCAAGACAAATGGTTCTTGATACCAAGATTGGTCTTTTGACCAATTAATAACATCTTCTAAGTCTTCATAATAATTAGTAATTGTAGCATCTTCAAATTGACCATCACTTTCCCCAAATGAATTAGTAGTATCAAAGCTTACTACAGTATAATCTTTTTCTTCAAAAGCAGAAGCACAATTAACCATATGTGACTGCTCTTTATAACCGCCAAGTCCGTGCATAACAAAAACCAACCCCTGAGGCTTTTCAGGATTATTCACCAATACAGAAACTTTCTGATTTTTTCTATTTTTAATAAATAGCTTTTCCATAACAATATCTTACCAGAAATATCAAAAAAGTTCTAACTCCACACATCCCTATCTAAAAACAACCCCATAAAATGGGGCTGAAATCGTCAGCAGGTGCGGCAGGACTCGAACCTGCAATCCTCGGTTTTGGAAACCGATGCCTTAGCCAGTTAGGCCACGCACCCAAAAGAAGCAGAACAAACTACTTATTTTGTTTCCTTGTGTGGGGTATGCTTTTTACAATGCTTACAATGTTTTTTCACTTCTAATCTTTCTTTCAAAAGCTTTTTGTTCTTTCGAGAAAAATAGTTAATTCGTTTACACTCGGTGCATTCGAATTTAATCATGTTATCCTGTGACATATCTTTATTTTATTTATTCTGGAGCCGGCTTTCGGTATCGAACCGAAGACCTACCGCTTACAAGGCGGTTGCTCTACCACTGAGCTAAGCCGGCAAATATGGTAAAACTAACCTGCTTATATTAACACTTTTGTGCTATTTTTGCAAGACTAGCAAAAAATACCATGATTATTGTATCTCAATACTATCCAATCCCTTAAATAACACCTTATTTCCCCTACTAATCCTATTATTTACAATCAATTCAGCCAATTTGTCCTGAATATTCTCACTAACTAAATCTCTTATGTTTTTAGTATTTATTCCCCTTTCGACTAGTTCATTTACTACCAGATCATCAATTTCTAGCTCAACTCCCAATTTTTTCATCGCTTCCTCAACATCAGATAAAATCGACAAAGTAACTTGATCAATCTCACCAGAATCAAGAGAATTAAATAAAACTATTTCATCAAACCGATCAATAAACTCATCATTAAAGTTTACCCTCAATTTATTCCTGAGTAAATCTTTTTTAAGTTGCGAAATCCTTGTCTCATCTGAAGTTCCAGATTGCATAAACTGACTACCAGAACTAGAAGTCGCTACAATAACACAACCAGTTAAATCGGATCCCTGACCACGGGCACCATCAAAAGATCCATCTCTCATGATTTTTGAAAATAAATCCAAAGTCTCATCACTAGCCATATCTATATCCCTCAAAAAAACAAGTGAAGTTGGATTATTCGAAATTGCCTCAGTTAGCCTACCAGTGTAGTTAATTGATCCAACTAATCTTTCTACGCTTTTTCGCCCCTGAAATTCACTCATGTCGAGATCAATAATATTTCCGCCGTTTTTCAAATAGTTTTTGGCAATACTCTTAGCCAACTCACACTTCCCCGCCCCATCTGAACCCAAAAATATAAAACTAGCCATTGGACGATGACTGTTTTGGTTGACTCTTAACTGACCCAGCTTAGAGACCACTGATCTAACAGCTTCGTCCTGACCAACCAACCGATCACCAATCTTATTCAATTCTTCATGTTGTTTTAAGGAGTCACCCGAATCACTAGAAATATCTGAGGCTAAAATAGTTTTACTTTTCCCCCTACCCCAGATTACCCCTTCAATAATCTGATCCGCTCTTATGCCACCAATATCAACTGCCTTAACTAGTGCCAAATAAGAAACAAATACCTTCTGACTTTTTTCCATTTTATCCACCTTCATTGCCAAAATATTAATCATTTCCCGTCTGCCCAGGGCGTTAACCTTAATGGGCAAAATAGTTTCTCTAAGTACCCTATTTTTTTCAACATATCTGGCATAATCGTCAAAAGTAGCTACCACAATAAATATGAACGGATTTTTTAGGAAAATTTCACCAACACTGTCTACCAAGCTCTTAATATCGTTGATTACCAAAATAACGTTACCAGCAGAATTAATTTCTTCAGCAATCTGCAAAAACAATGTATCCATATTTGCTTTTGAAATTAACTGAGTAATATTCAAAGACACTAATCGGTGATCCTTCAGTTTATCTGAAATACCTTTTTGGTTTAATCGCTCTGCTAGCCCCTCAACTATCTTATTCCTACCAGATCCACTCTCCCCAACCAAGGCAACATTATATATTGTTCCGCCAGTAATAACATTAATAATTCCGTCTATTTCTTTTTCTCGTCCGAAACAATTACCAAAATAACTGTCTTTTACTAGACTCGTTAAATCTACACTAACACTATCTAAAATCGGGGTATTAGTTTTTTTATCTTCCTTTAGTCTAATCTTTTTAAATTGAACAAATCTTTTGTACTTATTCCCCAGATTCTGTTTTAACCCCAACCAGTGGATTGCCCCAGAGACGTCTTCAGTAGATATTTCCAAACGATTCAACATTTCACTAATATCTTGAGAATTATTAGTGAGTGCCAAAAACATATCCAGTTCATCAACCAGGTCTTTGCCCTCTTTTAAGGCATGGATTGAAGCGTCCAATAACGACTTCTCTAGTTCATAAATTAGGGAGTCACCGTTGTCACTTTTTTTAATTACTGCCACCAAAGATTGCTTGAGTATTTGAGGGTTGATTTCTAGTCGAGCCAATAGAGGTTTAATCTTCTCACCAGACAACAATGTCATCAAAAGATAAAGAGAGTTGGGCGCTTTTTGTTTATGAGCTTTAGAAATCTCCCCCGACTGATATAAAAAGTCTTTTAAGTCTGGATCTAATATTTTTAAAACATCAACTTTTCGATTACCACTCAAAGAATCAACCTGAGCCCAATCCGATACCCCAACACTCACCAAGTCGTTCTTACTATATTTACGCCTAACTCCTCGTAGTATTGCCCTAGGCTGCCTACTAAAAATAAATCGTAGCAGTAAATATAGATCAAAGAGGAGGGTTATCTTAAACCAATCTATAAAAATCGAATCAATAAAACCAAGCCTTACTTGCCACAATAAGGCAACTAAACCAGTGAAGCCCAAAAACAAAACAACTCCATCAACTATGGACTTTGTTGCTTCAATAATTCGATGAGAACGAAAAGTTAAGCGGTTAATTGATTGATCAGAAAATATTAAAGTATCACCAAACCAAGCTCCCATCCCTCGCCCACAACATTTAGTACATTTTTGACCATCTAAAGTACCAAATCCGCTACAAACAGGACAGGTAAGATAGTCAACAAGATTAATTTTATCTCGATTATTGTTCATTAAATATAACTTAAAACGCTTAGCAAACAAGTATTTGCTAGATTTATTATACCATTTTAACGTTATTTAGACCTAATATACCCCTTGAAACATTATCTATAATGTGCTAATATTGGCCAAGATGCTCTCCATTGAGGAAGGCAAAAAAAACCGTACCCACGGAAAGGAAATCTGAAAATGACCGAAGAACTATTGAAAGAACAGATAGCAATCAATCTGGACGAAATCCCTGAAGGCCATCTACCCCTCGCAGAGGTGATGGATGGAGAGACGGCATCTGAGCCCCTCGGTGATGCGGCAAGAAAACTGTTCGTGCTGTCGCGTCGATACCGTGACTCTTACGACAAGTCAGTCAGCGCGATCAGGGCAAAGATCGCTGAACACGCTCAGAGTTTAATCGACCAGGTCGATGAAGCCGAGTACAAACAGGTCGATGAAGCCGAGTACAAACAGCTCATTCGCCATAGTGTGGCCATAAGGAGAAATCTCACCCTGATCGAAAGGGCCCTCCATCTGGCAATCAAGGAAAACTTGATCAGCCAGGGCTTGTCGAAGGCAGTCGAGAACTACCAATTCATCTGTAAGGACTGGCGAGTTGTCTCACGGCCCAAGCCCGAGCCCGATCCATCATCATGCTCCCAGTGCCACATTCACTCCTGGTGCCCCTTCGATGCGGCAACAGCGAAGAACGGATGGCGGATTAAGACTTGCACTCTTCCGCGCATTCCTCTTCCTCGCCCTCATGGGCCCTGAAGAGGGTGATCATCCGTAAACCACGAGCACAGCGCTCGATCAGCTCAAGCCCCTACCACCTACTTGACGTCGGTGGTAGGGGCGTCTTTTTTTTACAAAAAAACAACCAATAAGTTAATTGACTGTTTTTATCCATCTATCTTTTTAATCTAACTTTTTCCGTTTTAACGTTATTTAGGCACTAAACACCCATTGACACATTACCTATAATGTGCTAAGATTGGCCAAGATGCTCTCTATTGAGGAAAGCACAAAAACACCGTACCCACGGAAAGGAACCAGAAAATGGACAACTTCGACTTACTGAATGACCTATGGAAAGAGCAGATGGCGATCGATCTGGACGCAATCCCTGAATCCCATCGACCCTGCGGAGAGGTGGGCAAAGGAGAGAAGGCCTCTAAGCCCCTCGGTGAGACGGCAATGAGACTGTTTGTGCTAACGGGTCAACGCCGTGACGCTTGCAGCAAATCAGTCAACGCAGAGATCGTTGAACATTTGAAACTCGACATTTCTCCCGATCATGTTTCCCTCGAACAAGTTCAGATTTTTATCGACTATTTCGGTCCAGACAAATACCAACAGCTCATTCGCCATAGTGAGACCATGGTGGATGAGCTTGACCTGATCGAAAGAGCCCTCTGGCTGGCAATCAAGAAAGACTTGATCGTCCAGGGCTTGCCGGAGATTGCTGATCGCGGCGGCCTAGTCGTCTGTGAGGACTGGCGAGTTATCTCACGGCCCGAGCCTTTCCAGTGCCCCCTTCAGGGTGGCAGCGGTGGCTATTTCGGTTTCGGGCCACTCCTCGGCGCCGTCCTCAGACAGTCCCTCGAGAGAATGAACCCGGATGGTCCCTCGAACGAAGATGATCATCGGGAAAGCTGAGCGAGCACAGCGCTCGATCAGCTCAAGCCCCTACCACCTACTTGACGTCGGTGGTAGGGGCGTCTTTTTTTTACAAAAAAACAATCAATAAGTTAATTGACTGTTTTTTGTTTACCTCCTTTTCACCCACCATCTGCTAAAATTAAACAATTTCCCCACCAATAGAAATAGTATAATCTTTAATGGTAATATTTTTACCAGATTTCTCTAAGGCCGCCCTGACCAATTGCTCCATGCCACAGCATGGCACTTCCATATGAACAATGGTAATACTTTTAATACTCTTGGTGGCAAACATTTCAGCTAACTTATCTACATATTGATCATGACTATCATCAAGCTTGGGACATAAAATTGCCAAAATCTTACCAGTCAAAAACTTCTGATGGAAATTTGGATAAGCAAACGGCACACAATCAGCAGCGATTAACAAATCTGCATCCTGAAGATATGGCGCCTGAGGACTAAGTAAATGAAGCTCAATTGGCCATTGACGTAATTGAGATTTTGTTTCAATAGATTTAGTATCGGAATCAGCTGGGCCACTAGTCATATCTCGCATTGCTGAGCCAGGACACCCTGGATGAGCGTGATGACCATGACTTGGTTCGTTTTTTACCTCATCAATACCATGCACTTTCTGAGCCGCTTCTTCTCCTCGTAAATCTTTAACTCGATCATAGGCCTTTTTAGGATCGTAATCATTTACTTCTTTTTCTACTATACGTAGAGCATCAACTGGACAAACGTCCAAGCACGCCCCCAAACCGTCACAGAGAAAGTCACCAACCACCTTGGCCTTGCCGTCAACCATCTCTAAGGCTGCTTCAGCACAAACAGTTGTACACAGGGCACAACCATTACACTTATCTTCATCTATTTGAATAATTTTTCTAATCATTGTTTTATTATTTATATCTTTTAAATTTTAAGTTCTATTTATTAGCTGATTTAAATAATTTTAGAATCTCGTCAACCTTGGCTTGTTTTTCCTTAACACTATTGGTCTTCATTGCTTCCATAAAGCAACTATTCAAATGTTTTTCAATTAACATTTGATGAGCAGACTTAAGTAATCCAGCCGCAGCGAGATTCTGTTGCATAATATCAAAACAATAATCTTCGTTTTCGATCATCTTAATCACCTTAGCCGTATTACTTTTGGCCTTTTTCAAACTAATTAGAATCTTTTTAGTGTTATCTACCATATATGTTTTAATTATTTTCCCATACCTGGGGGGTAGGTATATTGTAGCAAAATAAAACCACTAGCGCAAGGCCGACGATAATACTTCTAAAAAGGCTATACCTTTGATACCGAACGCTGACCACCCAAACTGTCCTTAATATTTTTCATCGCTCATTATTAAATTAATTTTAACAACCACCTACCATGCTTGGTAGATTCTGCAAATTAGACGGTAACGGTGCTACGCTTGAGCCAGTAGCGGTACCACTAGCCTTGACTGCCCCACTATTAATCTCGTTCAAGATTGCAGCAGACTGAGCTGTCTGAATTATCGAAAATATTGCCAAGAGCACTAAAATACTAGTAACAACAATACTACTAAGACGTAAACCTTTTTTGTTCTTCTTTTCAGCGCCAACTTTTTTTAGAATCTCTTCTTTGATACTTGCTAATGTTTCTTTTTTCTCCATATTTTTAATTTAATATTTAATACCCTTTTATCTAACCCATATTAACAGCCCCCTACCATGCTTGGTAAATCTGTAATATCAGATGGTAGAGGTGCTTTTTGATCACCTTGTCCATAATCTGGTAAATCAATATCCAAAATCAAAGAAGCGGTGTCTGGAGTAAAATTAGCACCCTGCAATTGACCAGACAACTTTTGAATCATCTGCTTGGGGAAATACATCGCCTTCCAACGAGAGATTTCTCTAAGTATTTCATCATTGGTATACTCTTCGCCATGATTTTGGACCAAATAAGCAATCAATCCCCTCATCGCCCAGGAATGAGCACAACCGCAAGCACCTTTTCCGTCTCTAGTAATAATTGACTTAGCGCTACAACAATATTCACAAGAGATCCTTAACCCAACATCAATATAGCGCTGAAGATTGTCACCAGTTAAGATAATCTTACTCCGACCATAGGTAGGATCCAACTGCTTAACAATATCAATCGAACCTTGAACATTATCAAAAGTAATTCCTAGCTCCTCACCATAAATTTCAGGTACTCCACTAGAGATTGCTAATTTAATGGCATCTTCGGTAACATTCCCAGTCAAATCAACATGGGAAGATCCATGTGATCGAGCACCGACTAAAGAGCCAAACATCCTACTCACTGCCCCGCCCTTAATATGCAATCCACTGGTAATTTTAGATAACAATATTTGGTTTATTCCCAAAGAGAAAACTAACACTACTATTAAAACAATATTAATGGCAAAGAGTTTTTTCTTTGACTGAATAATCTTTTTAAGACTCATAAAAAAATAATTAGTTATTAATAGACTATCCCTCTATATCGGGATATTTATCGTCAATAATTTGTTGAATGACATCAAAATACTTTTCACCAACTTCCTCAGCGATAGCTGGGGCAAAATATTGAGTTAAAAGCTTATTACCGTGACCCTCTAAGATCTCACCAATACATTCTCCACACGGATGAACGCCATTTACGATATCTTCTAAACAGGTACAAGCCGAGCCCTCACCATGCTTGGGTGATTTTTCCAAGCAATATGTACAGGGAGTCTCTAAGCAACACGCATAGTTACCATGCTCTCTTTGATCGCCACTAATCATATCTCGCATTGCTAAATACTCTCCTTGAGCCTCAGCGCCACTTAAATCAAAATCATGCTCATGACTGTGATGTCCCATCATCGCGTGATGATGATCCATTGACTCTTCCTCCATCATTTCATAGTGATGCCAACCAGGCAAAAGCCACCAGCTAAAACCAGCGCCAATTACGGCCACCATAACTAAAGCAACAATTAAACCTAAATAACTGTTTTTCATATTTTTAATTAATAATTTAATCCTCCAAGTATACTGTTGGCGCTCCGCTGTTATTTAGAGCATAAACTACAAAAGGTCCTTTTTTTACACCCGGCATCCCTGGTGAGCCAGCCGGCATTTTTGGCAGAGAGATACCCCCAATGTCTGGTCTTTCAGCCAACAGCTTATTTACTACAGACATTGGCACATGCCCCTCAATAGCATAGTCATCTATGATTGTAGTGTGACAACTCTCCATTTGACGCGTGATTTGATATTTTTCCTTAATAGAAGCCATATTGTTAGTGGTTATCACCTCGACATCATATCCCTGCCTTTCTAAATAAGCGACGTATTTCACACAACAACCGCAAGTTGGCGACTTATAAACCATTATCTTATTACTGTTATCGGTTTCTGTAACATTGGCAGTATCACTAGCAGTATCTGAAGAATCTTTTAATGCAGTACACCCGGTTAAAACCAATAAGGCAACTAAGGCCAAAAACAAAATAAGACATTTCGTTTTCATCTTCATAATCATGTTTTATCAGCTTAGTATTAAATTAATCTGAGTACAAAAAAACCACCTTAATTATTTCCTATGCTAGAAGCATAAAATTAAGCGTGGAATTAATACTAATAACTAATATACCTTAGGATGAACAGTACCTAAACGAAATAAATCCGTCCAAAAATAAAATCCGAGATGATCGCGCCAAAACTGAGCTATACCCTGATTTTTAATATCCCGACGACAAGCTGGTTCCAATAATATCAATACAAACAGCGTTATTAAAGACAATAGACTAATCGAAATAAAAGTGGCTGGCGATAGCTTTATCACTCCAGCCGCTATTGAAGAGCCACAAGAGGTCTTATGGCCCATTGAGCCCATTGAAATAGAAACACAGCCATCATCGGCCATATGATCAGCTGAAGCCATACTATGGCTAGTAAAAGCATCAGCGCAACAAGAAAACATTAAGAATACAAACATTCCTAATAAAAATATTGAAATCAGTTTTTTTGTAGTATTATTAAACATAAACAACATTATTATAGCAGAATAACTTAAAAAGTGGAAACTAGTCACTATTGACAAAACAGTGGCTTTAGTGTAATATGTTAATAGTTTCGCAAGCCTACCGACGCTAGTCAAGCCGAACACTCTACTTCACAGCGTAACTACGCTGTTTTTTTGTATCTTACTTTTCTCTCACGATATTTTTTTAGTTTTTCTTCAGGTGTAGCGTACTTTAGACACTTCA
>Ga0233430_1002788_pt1 | contig 19043 bp, 16 predicted proteins | sample SI_118_April2016_2_FD_179883 | JGI IMG/M metagenome (GOLD analysis project Ga0233430, IMG submission 179883) | Seawater microbial communities from Saanich Inlet, British Columbia, Canada - SI_118_April2016_150_MG | ecosystem: Environmental > Aquatic > Marine > Inlet | place: Canada: British... | reverse complement strand
GTGAGATCTTCGCTCCTGCAATTGAGCTAAGAGCAGCGGCCATCATTCTTATTCATAATCACCCGAGTAATGACACCAACCCAAGTAATCAGGATATTGAGATTACGAAGAGATTGTGTCAGGTGTCAAACTCTGCCCCTTTTATTGTGGAGGAATATGAAATTGATAACAGAAGAATTTGAAACACTTTTCAAAGACTATCCGTTGTACTCACAAGAGGAAGTTGAAGACCCATTGGTTGTGGCTAAATTGTTTGATCCAGTGGGCAGTGCGACCTGGTTTTTGCTAGAATTTGATCCGGTTGAGAAGATTGCATTTGGTTATGTAACAGGCTTGCAAGTTGATGAACTCGGCTATATTTCACTAACTGAAATGGAATCCATCAAAGGTCCACTGGGAATCGGGATTGAGCAGGACATGTATTTTATCCAAAAGCAATTGAGCGAATTGAAGTGATTTGATGGCAGGGTTATGACTCTGCCCTTTTTCAAGTTACCTTTTCAGTATTCTTGAATGCGGTAATATCCTTGTCGACGCCTCGGTACCCTAAATAGTTGCCTTCATCATCAAATATTGGGACTCCATTTGTTAACAGACAAACCGCTTTTCCATCCTTTGTTAAATTCCAGTTCTCTGCGTCTACGATTGTTTTTTTCTCCGAGCTAATCTTTTTAAAAATGCTTTCAATCCGAGCAGCCTCCTCCTTCGGCATCAAATCATAAGAGGTTTTTCCAATAACTTCATCAGGGCGGTAGCCTAAAATATCTTCTACCTTTTCTGAAACATAGGTAAATTTCCCGTCCTTATCCACTTCCCAAATCCAATCTGCTGAACAAAATACAAGATCATAAAACCTTTTTTCTGATTCTTTCAGTTTGTCTTCCACCTGTTTGCGCTTGGTGATATCAGAAGCAAAAACCAAAACAGCGGGGTTGTTCTCCCAATTTATTGCAATCGGTTTAATTTCAACCCATTTAACTTTGCCGCTTTTGGTGATGATTCGATGAGAATAAATATCTATAAAGAGCTCTCCGTTTTGCCTTTGTTGATGACGAGATAGTACAGTTTGCAGGTCACCCGCATGAATTAACTCTGAAATTGGCCTGTTATTTAATTCTTCCTCAGTATATTCGGTCAGCTCTGATGTTTTAGGGTTTGAATATTCAATTACCCCGTCTTGGATAACATAGATAGTTTCATTGGCATTATTTACGACGGATCGGTATTTCCCCTCGCTCTTCCGCAGAGTCTCCTCCGCCTGTTTGCGCTCTGTAATGTCTCTGAAAGACCAAACTCGCCCGGCGACTGCGTCATTTCGCATTAATGGACGGGAGAGCCGATCAAAGTACCGACCGTCAATAAACTCTAAGGTATCGAAATTTTCATCTGAAATCTCATATAGATGCTTGACCTTTGTTAAAAACGCATTTGGATCTTTAAGCTGACTCAAGATAAATTCGATGAGTGTGTTATCGTCTCCCGAATCCAAAATCGATTCCGGAATCCGCCACATTTCTGCAAAACGAGAATTTTTATGGAGTACATCACCTTTTTGATCAACGACAAGGATACCATCAGTCGTCGATTCGAGTGTAGTTCTGAGCAATTCTCGATTCTCTTTTAATGCCTCTTCTGTTTTCTTGCGTTCAACATCAACTTTCGCCACATACAACGCCATCTGAATCGTAACTTTTAGATCCCTTTCCTGAATCGGCTTCAGCACATATCCAAACGGCATGGTGATCTTGGCCCGTTCAATTCTTTCATGATCCAGATAAGCAGTTGAGAAGATAACTGGAATACCGAATCGATTTCGGATGACCTCAGCAGTATCGATTCCATCCATCTCCCCTTTGATGCGAATATCCATCAGCATGAGATCCGGTTTATCTGTTTCAGCTTACCAAGCAGCTCCTCTCTTAAATAGCTATGCTTTTTACATGCAGCTTCATTAAAGTCAATAATAATCAACTCATCATTCTTGCCAGGTTCAAGGATTAAAATATAATCGGTAGTATGTTCAAAAATATTTCTAAATTTTTTCTCACTGTCTTTCAGCGCCACAAAGTACCTATTACGTATCTTTATATAAAATACTATTATTAGAACAGACAAGAATACAAAGAAAAAAACAATTGTAATTGATCGGAGCAAGTTTTCCTGAAGCAATTCTTTTACATAACCAATATCATAATCAGCGCACGCAAGATATTTTATGCCTCCAGGTGAAGTTTGAGGGATCATAACGGTTCGAACTTTACCCCATTGGTCTGATACTGTTTGATACGTCGGTGTTGTACGATTAAATGCCTCAAAAAAAGCTTTATCTGCTTCTTCCGTGTAATCAAGGAAGTAATAGGTCCCTCTTTCAGTATTTGTTAAAACTACGGTTGCAACAAAAAACAGTTTCTCCTCTTGTTTAATAATAGTATAAGCGTATTTAATGCCGGTTTCTTTTGTTAAATTGATCAGTTTGCGGACAATATAAAGATCCTCTTCAATTGATATAGCTTGCTTATCAATTGCTCTATCATGCAAATCATCCGGTAGAATATATTTAAGAGAAATTGCAGTGTTGTATAATCTTAAATCGATGTTCTTAATAACTTCATTTTTCCGAGTAGAATAATCCAAATATATATATAGAACCCACCCAAATATGTACACAATTAGCATCAAGATGAAGAACAACCTGGTTTTTAAATAGTTTTCTTTCATCACTTGGCCTGTTAATATTTTTAATTCATTTTAGGTTTATTGAACTAACTTCTGATACATATATCTTGGCCCTATTTACAAACTATTTAATTTGGAGACTTGGTTTTTTTACAAGATCCAAGGCGATAATGGCTTCGTCTTCAACGATAAGTATTTTGGCTTTTTCCATGATTATGATTCGATTTTGAATTTGATGGTGAATTTAGTGCCGTTTTTACTTTTCATGCCTATTGATCCGTCGAGTTGGTCTTCCGCTATGATTTTAACCAGTTTTAGCCCAAGACTATCAGCATTCTGCAAATCGAACGCTTCTGGTATTCCAACACCATTATCGGACACCGTTATTTCAACTCCGTTTTCTTTGTTTGATTTGAGTTGCAGGAGAATCGCACCTTTCCGATTATCTGGAAATGCATATTTTAAACAATTTGCAATCAGTTCATTGACAATCAGTCCAACCGGTGATGCCTGTTTTGCACCAATCATGATGCTTTCTGCTTCGACTTTAAATTGCACTTTACTTTTTATTGAATAATTCTGGAAAATAGTTCTCCCGAGCTCTGACAGATATGTTTTTAGGTCAATAGCCGACAGACTATCAGACCGATATAGGGTTTCATGGACCATGGACATGGATTGCACACGGTTTTGACTATCCTGCAGGGCTTCTTTGGCATTCTGATTATCTGTGATGTTCATTTGAAGTTTAAGTAGACTTGAGATTACAGTCATATTGTTTTTGACCCGATGATGGATCTCTTTAAGGAGCGTTTCCTTTTCTTTAAGGGAAGCTTTGATTTGTTCTTCTGCTAGTTTGCGAACTTTAGCTTCCCTTTTTAAATTCTCATTTGCATCAGATAATTCCAAGGTCCTCTCTTTAACACGATCGAGTAATAGAGCTCTGCTTTGATTCAGTTTAAACGACATTACGTTAAATGATGTAATCAACTTGTTTAATTCGGTGCTTTTTGACAAAGGTATCTCTTCACCCAATTGAGTCTCATCTTCGGTGATTTGAGATGCCTTATTACGTATGGATTTAATGGGTGAAAGAATGTATTGCCTATTGAACCACAATTGGGCTCCAAATAGCGAAATGAATCCTATCAGGAAAAAAGCTATCAGTTGGATAGTTAGACGATTTGCCTGCTCATATGGGATAGAAATGGGTATTCGAATCGATATTGCAGATATGACTTCTCCAATATTCCGATGGAAACTTCTTTCAGGTCCGTAGATTTCTACAAGTCCTGCAGGGGCATTTTCTGGTGTACTATGGCATCTGAGACATTCTTCTTCCAACACTTCTCCACGCCTTAAAACTGTAAAATAGGGCTTGCCATCAATTGTTCGGACGTTGGACTGATATGAAAAGCCGGGATCGCTATTTACCTTTTTTAAAAAAAACGCTTCGTATTCATCGGCCTCGTTCTCAAGACTGCGGGCATTAATAGCACATTCCTTGTAATAATATTCAGATTCACCTAAAGATTTAAAGTATTTATCGATCTCCCTTACCGCATAGGTAGAGGACATCCAGGAAGGATCAAAATAGTCCTTAGAAACCAGAGGGTCAGTTAGTCTAAATACGTTTGGTTTCAATTGTTTGGAAAAGAATGTATGAGTAGCGAGATTTCTATTCAGAATGACTTTTGCTTTTTCTTCTGCTTCCGCCAGTGCGTTTTTTCGCATGGAGTAATTTACTAATACGACTATTATTATTCCGCACATGAACAACATAGAGCCGAGCGTGATCAACAAACGATTGTTGATTTTCATTTTTACCTTAGTACTCTGGGTCATAAATTCGGTGACGTATTTTTTAAGCAGCCAAACTCGGCTTATCTTTGATTTTGGATAATAGTTTTCCCAAATCCTCTCGGGTGAATTTCCACTTGAAAGGTTTTGCAGCTTTTTCATAGATACTCTGAAAGTCGAGTATACGGTCTACGAGCTCTTCTAAACTTTCGAAATAATTGGGCGTCAGCACTTTTCTCTGCAACACGGAAAAGTAAATTTCAACCTGGTTAAGCCAACTGGCATGAATTGGCGTATGCACAAGAATAGCATTGGGATACCACTCTTTCAGACGATCAATAGAAGTCTGCCCTCTATGCGAGGAGCCGTTGTCGGTGATCCAAAAAACCCGATGTGCCGAACGATACGGTTCCAGGCTCATGACAAGATCAACCAGATCGTGAAAGCTGTCGATTCCAGTACTGGTTCTACACAATCCAAGGATTTTGGCTTGTCGAACATCCCAGGCTGCCATGTATGCCAACGCCCCCTTTCTTTCATATTCATGCTCGACACGACCATAACGCCCGGGACCGGGAGCAGTGACCGGTGCCATCCTGCATCGTGCCTGAATACTGGTCTTCTCATCGGAGGAGATCACAAAATCACGACAGCTAAGAGGCTTTCCTTCCCAGACTCCGTGATACAAATCCAGGACTCTGGCAGCTTTTTGTTCAAAAGCCGGGTCCCGTGGCCAAATCCAACTTCTATAACACCAGGGGCGAATCGCATCTTTACTCAACCAACGCCAAATCGTTTTTCCACTGATAGTAGCAGCGATCCCCCGTTTTTGAGCCTGTCGTGCAATTTCATCATACGTCAGCTTGGAGAAAGGCAGTCCGAGTTCCTTGGGCAATTGACATGCCAGGGCCTTTACAGCAACAACCACCTCAGGGGGGAAAAGCGCCGGGCCTACCCCGACGCGGTCTCTCCTGAAGACCAGTCAGGCGTTGGTCAAAGAACCTTTTCCGCCACTTGGAAACGATTTGTCTTGGCAAATCGAGGCGTTGGCCAATTTCCTTATTTGAAAAACCGTTGGCGGCTAAAAGAACAATTTTAACTCGCATAACTTCGCAATACGGTGACGTATATTTTCGTGCGAGCGCTTGGAGCTGAGTTTTTTCCTCAGCAGACAAAAGGATCTCAAATTGGCTTTTTCTTGGCATGATAACCTCCCTTATTTAAGAAGAATCATGCCAAGGATTTTCATTTAATGCAAGCTTAATACGTCACTGTATTTATGCCGACAAGTACTTAGGTTATTCATTTGAAACCGAATGGGAAAAGTGATGGGAGAAGAACAGCAGCATTAACCCATTCATTTCTTCTTTGATTTAAGGACTCATTATGTTAGGTCCGGATGGAACAATTCATCCCTCTGAGTAACCTGTTTACCAGTATCAACAACTGAAGTTACTTCGTAGCCCAAAGATTGCATTTGGCTCTCAATCTCCATTGCGATAATGGCTTCATCTTCAACGATAAGGATTCTAGTTTTTTCCATTTTATATTTTATCGATGTTGAATTTGATAGTGAATTTTGTTCCGTTCTTACTTTCCGTAAGATTTTTTAAACTACTGTTGCTACTTCTTATTCAAATGGTAATATAAAACTGAAGGTCGACCCGCCGTTTTGATTGTTTTCCGCCCAGATTGTGCCTTGGTGGGCTTTTACAATTTCGTTACAGATGGACAAACCCAGGCCAGTTCCACCTGCTCCTGTTTTAGTCCTGCTACTCTGTCTGAATTTATCAAACACCAGGTTTAATTCATCCTCTGGTATCCCAACTCCCTCGTCTATAACTGAGACCTTAACCACTGGTACTGTTTGATTCTCTTTTTCCAACGAGCTGGGGACCAGATTTATTCGGATTTTTTGGTTTCCAGAACTGAACTTAATCGAATTAGATAGTAAGTTACGTATTACCTGGCCGATCTTGTAACCGTCGCAACTGACAAGTCCTGCCGCTTTTTTATTCTCCAACTCAATTTCCAGGCGTTTTTCTTCAATCGATGGCTTGAGTTCGTAAACCGCTTCTTCAATTATTTTACTGAGATTGTTATGCCTGAAATCATAATCTGTTCGTCCGGATTCCAGTTTGGAAAGATCGAGAAGGTTGTTTATCAGGATCATCAAACGATCAGAGGATTTTTGTATCTGCTGGAAGTAATGCTGTCGTTTTTCATCTGACGTACTTTTGTATTTCTCGGTTCCGAATCTTGAATAGCTGATAATTTGATGCATCGGACTGCGCAATTCATGAGACATATTAGCCAGGAATTCGCTTTTAGCGTTGTTCGCGATTTCAGCGGCTTCTTTGGCTTGCAGCAATTCGCTTTCAACCTGTTTCCTTATTTCAATTTCATTTTCAAGCTCAGTTGTACGTTCTTTGACCAATTCTTCCAGGTTTTCCTGATAATTATTCAGGTTCTCTTCCGCCCTTTTGCGTTTGCTGATATCACGAATCAAACCATCGTAAGCAACCAGCACTCCCTCTTCATTAAACTCCGGGACAATTGAATTCAGGACCCAGCATTCCTGGTTGTCTTTTCTGATGATTCGGTGTTCGAACGGTTCTACTTCTTTATAGCACAGAATATTCTCAGCCTGTTGCCGCACCAAGTTGTGGTCTTCATGCTTAACAATATTGAACCATAAATAAGGGTTAATATGAAATTCTTCGCGAGTGTAGCCCGTCACCGCAAAACAGCCCTCACCGTGCTCTGTTTCAATAGCCATGCTATCTTTAACACGAACCGTATAAATGTAATCGGTTACAGCATCAGTGATTCGTCGATAGCGTTCATCGCTTTTCTGCAGTGCTGCCTCTGTCTGTTTGCGCTCAGCAGCAACTTCCGAAGTATATAGCGCCATCTCAAGCGTAGCTTTCAGGTCTCTATCCTGGAAGGGCTTCAGAAGATAACCAAACGGTAAAGTCAGTTTGGCTCGCTCCAATCTATCTTTATCTGCGAACGCTGTCAGAAAAATGATGGGGATATCCGAATCAGATCGAAGCCGACTTGCAGCCTCAATACCATCCATGTCACCTTGTAATTGGACATCCATCAAAATAAGATCCGGTTTTTCTGTGGCTGCCTTATTAATCGCTTTTTCGCCTGTATTTACCGTGGCTATGACAGTATAACCCCAGTTTTCCAGTGTACTTTTTATTGCCATCGCAACAACAGCTTCATCCTCAACAACTAAAATGCTTGCAGTCATTGGTTGGCCTATTTTTGGGTATTTTGAATTTATTGTGTAACTATGGGCTTAATACCCCACCGGTTGCGGTGATGTATTGAGTTTGTTCCGCCAAGATACCCCCGTCCGCTTGCGGCGGGGTAGTTCATTTTAAAAATTTTTGGATTACTGTGTTATAGTTATGAAATTATGGTTTGATTCAATAGCCGGACACCTGAATAACCTTTCCGGCAATGGCTTGAAGCGGGAGGACCTGATCAACACCACCCGCTTTGATGGCTTCATTCGGCATTCCAAACACCACGCAAGTCGCTTCATCCTGAGCAATATTTATGGCACCGGTTTCTTTCATCTCCAGCATTCCTTTGGCTCCGTCATCTCCCATACCGGTTAAAATCACGCCGCAAACATTTTTCCCGGCATAGCGAGAGGCCGAACGGAACAAGACATCCACTGAAGGTCGGTGACGGCTTACCAAAGGCCCATCCTTGACTTCAACATAATAACGGGCACCACTTCGTTTGAGTAAGGTATGTTTGTTTCCTGGGGCTATTAAGACATGACCTGGAAGCACTGAATCGTTATTTGCTGCTTCTTTAACCGATACCTGGCACAGCTGATTCAGGCGTTCGGCAAAAGCGGACGTAAAATTCTCCGGCATGTGTTGGACAACCACAATGCCTGGAGAGTCATAAGGAAGTGCTTCAAGAAATACACGCAGAGCTTCAGTTCCTCCAGTCGAAGCCCCAACCACCACGACTTTTTCGGTTGTCTGTACCATCGCTTTTTTATCTGCTTTGCGTAAAATGACATCGGCTGATAGTTTCTTTGTGGGCTCAATGACCGTTGTCTTTTTGAGAGTACGTCCTTTTCTTGTTTGGGCTGCAGCTTTTACCACATCACATATTAGAATATTTGATTCTTCTATAAACTGTTTTGTCCCAACCAGGGGTTTGTGAATAATTTCAACGGCTCCATACTCAAGAGCTTTCAGCGCAGTTTCAGACCCTTTCCCCGTGAGACTGGAACAAATAACGACTGGAATTGGATGCTGACTCATAATCTTTTTAAGAAAAGTAATCCCATCCATTCGCGGCATCTCGACATCCAGGGTAATCACATCCGGAACCAGTGTTTTCATTTTTTTTGCGGCAGCATAAGGATCAGGTGCCGTTCCAACAACTTCTATCTCGCGATCGGAGGACAAAACCTTTTCCAATGTCTGACGTACAACCGCAGAGTCATCAACGATTAAAACCTTTATTTTTTCCATAACTATTCGCTAAAAAATGTTCAGGTTTTTTGATAGATGGTTGGGAAAACTGGTTTCAATGGTAAATCCATGCCCTGTACTGATTCAGAGTGTCCTTGAAAGAAAAACCCTCCTTTTTTCAAATACCGGCAAAGACGATTCAAGATTGCTTCTTGAGTGGGTCTGTCGAAATAAATAAGCACATTTCTACAAAAAATAATATCCACTGGCTTTTTCAACCCATAATCCTTGTCCATAAAGTTTAATCTCTCAAATTCTACCTGCCACCTCAGTTCCGGAACAACCCTGACCAAATCACTTCTTTTATCTTTACTCTTTAGAAGGTACTTTTTCTTCAGCATTAAAGGAATTGGTGCTACCATTGCCTGTTTGTAAACAGCCTGCTTTGCTTTTTGAATCACTTCAGAAGAAATATCCGTGGCAAAGATGGAAAAGTTCAGTCTCAAGTTGGGATTTTTGCTTATATATTCATTTAATATGATTGCCAGGGTGTAGGGTTCTTCACCTGTTGAACAACCTGCGCTCCAGACTGTCAGATTTGTATGTGCTCCCCTATGGTTTTTCATTAAGTTTGGTAAGGCTTCTTGAGATAAAAAATCAAAATGGTTAGGTTCCCGAAAAAAATCCGTTTTATTCGTTGTTATCTGGTTGATAAACTGAGGCAGTTCGTTTGTTCTTCCTTCCGGGCTGAACAGATAATCATGGTATTCTTCAAATGTTTTGAGTTCCAGTTTTCGCAGACGTTTTTGCAGTCTTGATTCAAGCAGTACTTTTTTGGCCGGGGGCATCTTAATCCCAAATTCGGTATGAATAAACTTGCTGAAACGCAGAAAATCTTTTTTGCTCAAAGAAACTTTACTCACGAGTTGTTCCATCTTTTACCAGAGTTCAATATCGTTGTTACCTGAAGTTTGGTTTTCGAGAGACTTTTTCAAATATTCTCTATCTCGCTTCGCTAAATCCGAAGAAGTCGTATTTTTAATCTTTTTAACGTAAACAGCATAATCCCCTGCATAAAATCGAATAATCCTACCAAACCCGCCTCCCAAATCGAAACTTATCAGTGGAATTTTTTCGGTATCCAAAAACTCTCGAATAAATCTAACGTTTTCATTGCCGACAGTAGAATATTTACATTCTTCGATTCCAGAATTTAAAATATTTCCCCCACCAAACACTTTAGCTTTTAAATATTTTCGTTTTGCTCCCAGTTTTAACATACCGTTTATAACCAATTCCATGGCGTGTACACCATACCTGCCTGCATTTGAAATGGACAATGGAGCCTTACTATGATAGCCTTCACTGCTTAGTAGAAAATGATTCATCCCTATGACCTTGTTTTCAGGATCGTATAAACAGGCCGAAACACAGGACCCGAGTAGTGTTGATAAAATTACGTCTTGATTGGTAGCATAGTGGTCTCCTGGATGCAGGGTAATAAGTTTTTTCTTTTCCAGGTTTTCTGCTCTCATTTCTAAATTCTTAAATCTGATCACAAACTTCCCTGTGTATTTGGCCAGACAACACTGAACGTTGCCCAGCCTTCTGGATTGTTTTCGGCTCAGATTATTCCATAGTGAGCTTGAATAATCTCCTAACAAATCGCAAGACCCAAACCCCTCCCATTGCCTCAACTGCTTCTTCTTCAGCGATTAGGACTTTTCTCTTTTTCATTAATCACTTATGTGATAAGAATGTTCAAATTTTTGAAATAGCTAAGCCAATTTTTCAACATTAATAACCTGAACCGGATCTTTGTTAAAGATGGTTAACCCTTGATAGATTGGCGTTTTTCTGTAAATTTTAGGCAGGGGCAGGATGGGCAGATTCGCATGATGCAGTATCTTGTTGATGACCAAGCCCTTCATGGTTTGTCTGCCTCTTAAAATCATGACACTGGCAGCCATGTCCCCGGTTCTAGTTGCATTTTTTCCAAAACTTTCGCTGGCGTTAACCAGGGGAACCAGGCTCCCGTTATAGCGGTAGGATGGTTTTTGTTTGACGGTCACGATGTCCTGTTCGTTGTAGTCGATAAATGTTTCGACGTTATCTTCGGAAAAGGCCAGGCTGAGATCGTCAATGGTCACTATGACACAAGGCAGAGAGACGTTGCTCTTTTGGAAGGAAAATTCGTAACGACACCCAATGCCTGGTTCATTTGCTATCTGACACTCCCCCTGTAGTTGTAGTATCGTCTCCTGAACGGCATTCATGCCCACTCCGCGACCAGCGTTATCATCCAGACTGTCGACTGTCGATACCCCTTGTAAAAACAACAGTTGTAACAATTCATCCTCTGTCATCTGTTCGGGTTGACCGGCGTCGAGGAACCCTTCTTTGACCGCTTTTTCTGCCAGTTTGTTGGTATCAATCCCACGTCCATCATCAGAAACAGTGAGCCGTATATGCATGGCATCTTCTTGTAATTCAACCGAAATATTGCCTGCAGAGTCCTTCTCTTTTTCAATTCTTTCTGCTGGCGTTTCTACACCATGAATGACCGCATTTTTTAAGACATGATTCAGTATCTCGTGGATGCCGTTCCAGAACTCGAGGTCTGCCTTGACCTGATGATCCTTGAAGTAAAAATCCGCTTCTTTCCCGTAATCTTTGGCCAGTTTGGGGATCAGACGTTCGTAGCGGGACAGGTTCAATGGCACTTTTTTAATCTGCTGGTGCGTGCTTAAAAATTCATTGTAAAGGGTGTTTGCCTGTAGTGACTCTTCATCGTTCAGAGACATAGACAGTGCATAAAACAGCTCTTTTACCTTTTCAGAGAGCGTTTCATAACCCTCAAAAGAGACTGACAGATATTCCTCTTTTTTCCGCTGCCGGATCTCTCCGCCGTCTACACTTCGTTCATTAATTAACCGACCAAATTCACCGACCTGACCATTGATATAGGAATCTGCCTGCGTTAGAGCAGATTCAATTTTTTCCAGCCAATCGTCCACCTTGATAACTGAATTCGGATCAGCTTGGAACTGCTCCAGCATCTCATCGATTTTAAAGATAAACTGCTTTAACAGCCGGGACAGGGACTCCGTCAAGACCAGTCTGTTTTCTGCCAGGGGTCTGGTGATGTCCTCCATGCAGTGGCACAGTTCTTTAGCTGACGGCATCAGAAAGCCGCAACTGCCTTTTAAGCCATGGATTTTGTTTCCCAACAGCCTTAAGTCTTCACTATAAACCTGAAGATTTCGGTTGAACAGAAATTCGCCGTATTCTTCCAGGTTGAATCTCCCTTCACCCGGGAAAGCAAAAACCGCCAGTGATTTTGTCAAATCAAGAATTTCGGCAGAAAGATTCTGCGCATCTTTCAAAATGCTTCCCTGCATTTCCGAATCTAAAATCACCGCGTTTTGCAGGGTGTCTTTTTGATCCGCTATCGTTTTGTTCTGGCTTTTCATTTTCTGGGAAACCAGATCCAGTTGATCTTTAGCGCTAACGGGGTCCAGTTGTCCCTCCTGAAAAGGACCAGAGGGATTATATTTAAACCGCACAGAAAAGCCGCGGCTGATACCTTCACCATCTGTCAGTTTAATCTCTACAGGAAACGGGATATCCTCTTTCTGGTCAAAGGCAAACGAAAACAGATAGGACAAAGCCGGATCTGCCAGGTACTGCAGAAAATCGGGCGGTGTTTGTTGATCATCCGTAACTTCGGCTAAAAATCTGCGGGCATTTTCGTCAATATGTACCAGTCGGTTATTCTGATCAACACGAATTGACATCTCCTGACTACTTTCAGCAGCGGTATCTGCCAGCTTTGAAAACGCGCCCATGTCGCGGAAAATGCCCACCATCCCATGCGGTGTTTGATGGTCATCCACAACCCTGTCAGCAAAAACCTGCAGGGGAATTTTTTGACCGTCTGATTTGGCGAAGGTAAAGGTTAAACCGGAAATCTTTCTATTTAATTGGGGGGTGTCATCTCTGGATGTAAAGTAAAACTCTCCGGCCTCTTCCTTCGTCAAAAAATCTGTGACTGGTTTTCCAAGCAATTCAGCGGGAGAATAGTTCAAAATAGTCTCAGAGGTATCATCAACCCAGGTAAATCTGAGATCGTTATCACATTCCCACAACATATTGGGAATGTCCTGTTGTCTAAGTAGCAGGCGGTGATTCAATTGCTTAAGCTTATTCTCCTCTTCATTCAACCTGGCAAAAACCTTGACTTTGGCCAACAGTTCATCCCCTGTAAAGGGCTTTGTAATGTAATCGTCTGCCCCGACTTCATAGCCTTTGAGCCTGTCCTGCAAATCCGTTTTGGCGGTGACCAGCAAAATCTTGATGTCCGCCAATAATTTCTCTGTTCGTATTATCCGGCAGACCTCATAGCCGTCAGTGCCTGGCATCATGATGTCCAGCAGTACGATATCCGGGATGAAAGATTCAAGAATATCCAAGGCCTCCTCTCCGGACGTAGCGGTTATGACCTCATAATCATCGGCCAGCATGATGGAGAGGATTTTTATATTCTTTTTATCATCATCGACAATCAGTATTTTTTGTTGAAATTCCATTTTATCGATCTGTCGTCGTTTGTAGTTTACCAACCAAGGTTGAAATATGGGCAAAATCACTATTTTGAGGATAGTCTACCAATTCTCTGATCGTATCAATGGCCTCAAGTAAAACAGTGACCATTTCACTATCCAAAGCCAGGTTTTCCAGTCTGAGTTTCTGTAAAATATTCTCTAGGGCGTGGGACACCTCCTCAATATTTTTGAACTCCAGCAAATTTGCCCCGGCCTTGATGGAATGGGCGGCCCTGAACATTGAATCTATCAACTCACTGTCCAACCCCTGTTTTGTGTTTTCAAATTTCAGGATGCCGTACTCAATTTCATCCAGATGATCCCTTGTTTCAGAAACAAAAGTGGATACAATTTCCATATCGTCTTTGTAGTCCATGGTGTCATTAATCTTTTCAGTGTTCCGCATTCTAGAAATTAAGCGTTATTCCATGCGCTCTCACCTCATAAAGGCCGCACAGAGAGGGATATGAGCTGAAATCAATTGTGCGTTTTTTCGATCAGGTCGATGGCCACCTCCGCCATTTTGTTCATATCCGGTTTAGAGACTTGAAAATCTGCTTTGACCGACTCCCCTTTATGTCTTAGCTCATCAGTGATAATTGAAGAGTATAAAATGACAGGCAAGGACTGAAGATCTGGATCTTCTTTGATTTTTTTGGTCAAGGTAAAACCATCAAGCAGGGGCATTTCGATATCAGCAATCACGATATCGAGATACTCTTTGATGTTCTTGTTTTCGATTTCTGCCTGCGCCTTTAATTTCAAAAGATATTGATAGGCTTCTTCCCCATTATCCACAATTTTGGCCTGAAAATTAGAATGGGTCAAATTTTTTGCCAACATCATGCGGATGGTCGGCGAATCATCAGCCACTAGGGCTCTGTATGTCTGATCGGCTTTAACGGTTGTCTTCCATGTCTCTTCAGCGGACTTCGGATCAAGATCGGAGACAATGTGTTCAAGGTCTAAAAGCTGGATGAAATACTCCCCGGTATCCACCATGCCGATGATGGACTTGGTATTCATATGCCGAATGAATTTTCCTGGTGGAATCAGATCCTTCCAGGTGAGCCTGCGAATTTCCACAACGCCGGACACCAGAAATCCCTGTATTGATTTACTGAACTCAGTGACAATGACATTCTCATGATCGTGTCTTTTTCGCTCTATACCCAGCCAGACACTTAAGTCGAGCACCGGCAGCACCTGATCCCGCAGTGGAATGGTACCCAAAAAACAGGGGTTTACAGCATAATCCTTATTTTCCAGATTGCCCGATTCGATGACTTCCACCACTTTGGCCACATTCATGCCGAAAAAAAGCCGTTCCGGTTCGCAGCCCTTTTTGGTTGTTTCATCAATATAAAACTCCAGCATCTCAAATTCGTTGGTCCCTGTTTCCAAGAGAATTTCTTGTTTGGCCATCTGTTGTCTCAGTTAAATTTTGTCAGGGTTCAGCCTGATTGTTTTAAAAGATTGATTGGTAAACAATAATGGATAGTGAACTCTCGAATCAGCATACCATTTGGACTGAAATGTCACTGATCAATCTGTTTTAATGCAAAAAACGATTTTTTGTTTTAGTATAAGAAAACTCTATCAAAGCAAAGCGTTCAAATATTTCTTCACTGCATTCATAAAAATTCACCATGATACTTTTGATATCAGAGTTCTCATATAAACCTTCTATTTTCTTGTTTGCCACTAATTCATCTATGACCTTGTTACGCTCTAAATATTTGATATACGCCTTTAGAATCAGTCTGTCGGGTGCTGACTGATCTAAAAAGCGAATATTTTGTATATATTTTTTCCCATTATCATAATTAACCGCTTCAGAACTTATAACGGTTCCTTTAAGAGCCAGACTATCGATGAGAGCTCCTTTTGGTAATCCTATTTCAAATTCGATGATTGAACCTACCGCTTTCGGTTCATATTCGATAAGAGTCAGGTTGTTTTCTGTTAAATGCAGAATGTTGTTTTTCATTTTGATCTCTGCTTGACGAAAGACTTTCACCCACAATCACACAGGGACATGTATGTCACATGTCCCGTGTTTTTGTTTCAGGTTACTGCTTCAGATGTAGCCTGTTCACTGACTTGCTGCACCAGTTCCAGTTCAGCAGAGGAGAAGATCTGCTCAATATCAAGGATGATGATAAACTCACCGTTTTGTTTGCCCATCCCCTTAATAAATTCAGTATTTAGCTGCGTGCCGATGTTGGGCGGCGGTTCGATATGCTCGGTATCCAGATCCATTACCTCATTGACAGAATCCACCAGGGCCCCGATCATGGTCGACTCACCGTCTAGATCAATCTCAATAATAATAATGACTGTATTGACGGTCTTTTCAGTCGCACCCATGCCGAACTTGATCCGCATGTCGATTACCGGGACTACGCTGCCTCTGAGATTGATCACTCCTTTCATCATTTCCGGGGTTTGCGGAACTTTGGTCACCGTGTCAAATTCCAGGACCTCTCTCACTTTTGATATGTCAAAGGCAAATATCTCATCCTCCAGCTTAAACGCCAGATATTGGTCAGTTTCCATTAATTCCTTTGCTTCCATGGTTTCTCCGTTGATTGATTTTTAAGACTCTATCCCGGTGTGACCAGAATATATAAATTTAAGTGGTCTGGCGACTGTTTCGAAGCTAAAAATCAATACTTTTCGAAGGCACTGTCATCAAAGGTGTCACTGTCTTCCATCCCCAGATCAACACCGGGAAGCTCCTTGACAGATTTCTTACTGCCGCTGATCAACCCAGGCTGTTTTTTTGCTGCTGCTTGGGGTTTAGGTGCCATATGGGCGACCCTGGTGGCATCTGACAGATGATGGACCTGGCGAGAAGCGCTCATTCCCCCGGTGCCGTTCAGCTTAAAGAAACTGATGGTATCCTGCAGCATCTGAGCTTGTGAAGACAGTTCTTCAGAGGTGGATGCCATCTCTTCGGTTGCGGAAGCGTTTTGCTGAATGACACTGTCGAGTTGCTGAATGGCTTTGCTGATCTGACCCGCGCCAGTATTCTGTTCATTGCTGGACGCGCTGATCTCCTGTACCAGTTCCGAAGTCTTCTGGATGTCGGGAACCAGTTTCTTCAGCATTTCGCCAGCCCTGCCTGCAACATCAACGCTTGATGCGGAGAGTTGTGAGATCTCCCCGGCGGCAGTCTGACTCCTTTCCGCCAGCTTACGGACTTCAGCGGCGACCACTGCGAACCCTTTGCCATGTTCTCCGGCCCGGGCTGCTTCAATGGCTGCGTTCAAGGCCAGCAGGTTGGTCTGGCGGGCGATCTCCTCAATAATGGAGATCTTGCCGGCAATCTCCTTCATGGCAATCGCGGCTTCATCGACTGCCTGGCCGCTTTCTTCGGCATCTTTGGATGCTTTCAAAGAGATCTTCTCAGTCTGGTTGGAATTGTCGGCATTCTGCTGAATGTTGGAACCCATCTCCTCCATGGAGGAGGTGGTCTCCTCCACGGAAGCCGCCTGCTCAGTTGCCCCCTGGGAGAGCTGCTGGGCAGTGGAGCTGAGTTCTTCGCTGCCGGAAGCAACATTATCGGAGGCGCTTTGGACAGATGAGACAATTTCTGTCAGTTTCTGCACCATGTCATTTAAAGCTTTAGCCAGTTGCCCAACCTCGTCTTTCTGGTCAATATCGACTGTTTTGGTTAAGTCCCCGGTGGCAATAGCCTTGGCAAAATCCACCGCTTTGTTGATCGGGCCTGTAATCATACGGGTTATTAATACCCCTAGCAGCAGGGCAATGATGATGCCGATGACTATGCCGGAGATTACACCGATCCTGGCCGAGGATGCGCTACTCATAGCTGTGTTTTTCGCGTCATCCGCAGCGGTTGTGTTGATCTCAACCAACTTTGTGAGGAGTTCTTCCGCTGCCGTGAATGTAACCGCGTTCAAAACCAGAGCCCGATTCGTTAACTTAGCATAAAGTTCATTGCTGTTATGGTAAGCTTCAACAGTGGTATCGTAGGCTTTGGAGAAATTAAGAAAGGCCTCGTGGTCTGCCTTCCAGGCATTCCAGGCCGGTTCGAACTTGTTCCAAAGTACCTTCTCTTCGGATGTCTGTTCAAGCGGTGCATAAATCGCCCATGAGGTTTCAATGCGGTCCCACGCCGCTTTGATTCGTTCATAATTAGCCTTACGCATTGTCAAGTTACTGGAACGATCCAATAGAGCATTTTCAGAAGAGTCAACAGCCGTCTGCGCCTCGCTGATGGTAAGCAGCGAGTAAATCGTCAACATGTCCACCCGATTAAAGCTTGCCTGCGGGTTATCCGTTTTCTTCCTGTACAATTCGACAATTTGGGTCAGCAGAGCCTCGGATTTTCCGAAAGTTACCGCATTTTTAACAAGTGCTTGATCCGCCATTTTAATGTAGAGATCGTTCCCTCTTTCCCGGGTTTGTACTGTGGAATCGTACTCTTTGCTTATTGCCACATATGCCTCATGATCTTTTTTCCATGCTTCCCAGGCCGGTTCAAATTTACTCCAAACTTTCGCCTCTTCCGTCGTCTGTGGCAGTGGTTCGTAAATTTTCCAGGCTTCGTCAACACGTTTCCAGATGTTTGAGAAGGCAGCATATTTTTCCTGACGCGTTTTCAGATCAATAATTCGACTTAACAATGCATTCTCGTTAGTGTCGACAGCGGTTTGCGCTTCACTTATAATTAGCAGAGATTGCACACTCGGCAATCTAACATCGCCGATTTCCACGATACTATCCACTGCCCCATTGAGCGAGAATAGTCCGATAATACCGATGATACCGGCTATAGCGGCTACTATAATGAAGGAAACAATCAACTTAACACCAAGCCTGATATTTTTCATGTTGTCCTCATAAGATAAATTTTTATTAATGGTACCGGTTTTGTTCGGCACTATGTTTGTTTAATCCCTGTGTAAAACACAAGACAGCTCCATCAAGACCCATACTCAAAAAACTATTTAACATTTTAATAATAAGATCTTCTCCTTTCCTCATGGATCATTACGCCTATTTTCAGTTTTTTCGATAATGCCATATTTTTAAATCTTTTTCTCCTATTAAATTTACGAGTTAAAATTTCACTTAAAGATGATCTGAAAATCATCTCCAAGTAAAGTTTCATTTTGATATCTTTGAGTTCATAAGTTATTGTTGATATCTCCGTATTTTGATTTGAAAAATAGCAAAACGAAATTGTTTTGCTGGGGATGAAACACGACTGATGTATCATTTGCCAATCATTCTTCTGGCTGTTTCACCAGAACTTGTTCATAAGGGAGTAAAAAGCTGAAAATTGCGCCTCCCTCCGGGTTGTTTTCAGCCCATATCCTGCCTTGATGCGCTTTTATAATCTCAAAACAGATCGCTAATCCCAGTCCGGTTCCCCCGTTTTTGTTTTTGGTTTTACTGCTCTGAGCGAATTTGCTAAAAATAGATTCCAATTCGTCTTCAGGGATGCCGATACCTTCATCTTTCACGACAACACCAA